>Ga0101944_10004708_pt1 | contig 16455 bp, 10 predicted proteins | sample DewCreD2012metaG_FD_75245 | JGI IMG/M metagenome (GOLD analysis project Ga0101944, IMG submission 75245) | Hot spring sediment bacterial and archeal communities from British Columbia, Canada, to study Microbial Dark Matter (Phase II) - Dewar... ...
CGGTGTAGACGGCATAGCTCGATATTATATTTACCGCGCCACATTTCCTTTTACACTTTATCAACAGGCAACATACTATGCCTGGCAGATACATAACAACACGCAATACAGCGATTCCTCATCGGAAAATCCGCTGAAACGCGAAACCACATATTATTACAGGATGGCGACAGAGGACTGGGGCGACGGTCCTGCAGGCAGCGGGCTTTATTCTATGCCGCTGGGCTCAACCACACTCTCATCCGAAATGGTAATGGTGAGGACACCCGACCTCACGCCACCGCCGGCGATAACAACCTTATCCGCTCTTACAGGAGACATTGAAGGTAAAATCAATCTTTACTGGACTTCTCCGACGGATAACGCCACAAGACTTTACGAGGGCTCGGGAGAAAACATCTACGCCGTGCGCGATGGCAAGATCTACACGCCGCCGCTCGGGGCCTCCGTATTGCCAGGCATTACCCGCGCCACCGTAATCCAGTTGGCGCAGGACCTCGGCATACCGCTGATTGAGACCATCGTGCCACGCGAACTGCTGTATATCGCCGACGAAGTGTTCTTCTCCGGCACCGCGGCTGAGATTACGCCCATCCGTTCCATCGACAAGATCGTGATCGGCAAGGGACGCCGGGGGCCGGTTGCGGAAAGGCTCCAGAAGGAGTTCTTCGCTATCATCGAGGGACAGAAGCCGGACCGTTATGGCTGGCTCACCCCCGTGAACGTGCCTCAGACGGCCGGAGCGCGGTAAGGGAAGTGTGAATCGGAGCGCGGCCCCGGACGGCCACCTCCCCCGAGATCATCCGCCCGGAGGCTCGCGCTCGCAATCTATGTGTCTGTTGTAGCAGTCTCCCGCGGGAAGCGCCAGAGCGGAGGGCGCCTTCTTTCAGTCTTTTCAACAGATATATCCGCTTCGTTTCTTGTGCTTTGAGGCGATCTCGTTGTGAGAAAATTGTGAATAAAGCAGCGGTCCCATGAAATGTTATGGCATCAACCTTGCAACCGACGAGCCGGTCAACGTCCATTTCAATTCGGCGATTGAGTGGCTGGAGCCGGCACTAGGCGAGACCGAGAACCCGCCCCTGTTGGCGCCGGGCTTTATCGATTTGCAGGTCAACGGTTTTGCGGGCGCCGATTACAACGACCCTTCGCTGACCTGGGAGGCGCTTGCGGCGTCGCTCTCCGCGCTCCACGCCTGCGGCGTCACGCGCATCCTGGCCACGGTGATCACCGGGCCGCGCGAGCGGATGGCGGCTGCGCTCCGCAATCTGGCGCAAGCCCGCGCCGCGCTGCCGGCAGGCGAAACTATCGAAGGTTTTCACGTCGAAGGCCCTTGGATTTCCCCTGAGGACGGCCCGCGCGGCGCTCATCCGCTGGAGTGGGTCCGGCCTCCGGATTTCGCCGAGTTTGAACGATTGCAGGAAGCCGCGCAAGGTCTGATTCGCCTGGTGACGGTGGCCCCGGAGTATCCGGAATCGCCCGCCTTCATTGAGAAACTCGCGGGACGGGGCATCACGGTCAGCATCGGGCACACGGCCGCCTCGAGCAGCCAGATAGCGGCCGCGGTCGACGCAGGCGCCACCTTGTCGACGCATCTCGGAAACGCCGCCCATGCCGTGCTGCCCAAGCGGTGCAATTACCTTTGGGACCAGCTTGCGGAGGACCGGCTCGCCGCCGGCTTCATCGTCGATGGCATTCACCTCTTGCCCGCGTTCCTCAAAGTCGCGCTGCGCGCCAAAGGAATTGAGCGCTCCGTGCTGGTTACCGATGCCGTCGCGCCGGCCGGCTGCCCCCCTGGACGGTACCGGTTGGGAGAATTGGACGTGGAACTGACCGGGGACAACCGGGTGCGCCTGCTGGGGCAGGAGACGCTGGCCGGTTCCGTGCTCACGATGAACCGCGGCATCGAATACCTCATGCAGATCGCCGGGCTGTCTCTGCGGGAAGCGGTGACCATGGCCAGCCGCAATCCCGCGCGCGTGGGACGCATCAGCGGCCGGCAGCGTGGGCTCGCGCCCGGCGACCGGTCCGACATCGTGCAGCTCCGCTTCGATCCGAGACAGAAGAAGATCCGCATCGAGAAGACCTTTCTCAGCGGACGTGAGGTTTGGACGGCCGCGTCCTGAAGAGACCTTCCCCGCCCCGCTATTCCGCGTCCGGCTGCCGCGGCGCGCGTGCCGCCGTTTGCGGCGGCGGATCGAAAGAATAACGCCCGTACTCGATATCGAACGTCGCGCGGCCGAACAACCGGAGCTGAACCTCCGTGTGGTGGCCCACCGGAAGCCAGACGCCGCCCACGCGGGCGTAATCGTGGCGAAAGACCGTCTTGCGGATCCAAAACGAGGGCGAAACCGCAGGTTCTCCTTCAATACGGACCACGCCGCAGGATGCAGAGTCGACCCAGATTTTCCCCCGGAACAAATGACGGTTACGGCTCTTGGGAGTGGCTTGGAAGACGTTTGCGTCGGCTTCCGGGTCGAATTCCAGGAACTCGAAGTCGTAATTGCGACGGTGGATGTCGGTTTGCGCGCGGGTTGACGCCTGTGAGTTGCGCCGCTCCTCCTCAAGGGCCGGCTGAATGACACGCTTCTGGACGACGCCGGAACCTGTCTGGTTCAGAATGCGAAAGTCCTTATCGCCGGGTGGTGTGTACGTGATCTCCGCCGACACAGTCGCGGCCTTGTTGAGCCTTCCATTTTCCGCCTTATAGATGCGTGCGCTGGTGTAAGCCTGCGTTAGTATGCGGTTTTCTTCCCCCGCGCGCTCCATGCAGCCCAGGATCTCTGCGGGCGGGCCGGCGGCCCTGATCGCGGGCGCGGAGGGCAAAAACAGAATCGCCGCGGCGAACGCGGCGCGAACAGTACAACTCAGTGCGTCCGGCGCGGAGCATGAGCCGCCGCGCTCGGTGACTTTCCGATGGAGCATTTCGCCTCCCAGGCATCCCCGGTCGAAATACTCCGAGTTGATCGTTCTCCCGACGCCTGCCCTCAGGATACCGCTTTATCGGCGCTCTCGGGGCGCCGGGGAACCGCGGACTGCGAACGCGGCCGCGGAACACTGACGTGAAGCCCCCCCGGAGGCGGGCGGCGCCGCGTTGAAACGCCACAGCGGCGGGCGGCCCGGGCAAGCTATACTCCCGACTATGAAGATCCTGCCCGTGGCGCTGTTCGCGCTCTCTGTTTGCGGGCCGCTTGCGGCTCAGCAGGGTTGGTGGATGACGGAACCCATCCGCTGGGTGCAGACCAACTTGCGTGAAACCGATTCTACTCTCGATCCCCAGCGGCTCATCGGCCAGATGGCTGAGTACCGGGCCAACGTCCTGCACTTTAGCATGGGCGGCATCGTGGCCCACTACCATCCCAGGACGCCGTTCCATTACGCCAGCGCCTACCTGCCGCCCGGCAAGGACTTGGTGGGCGAAGTCATTGCGCTGGCGCACGCCCGGGGCATTCGCGTCGTCGGCCGCTTCGATCTCAGCAAGACCCAGAAGGCGGTTTACGACGCCCACCCCGAGTGGTTCTTCCGCAAGGCCAATGGCGAGCCCGTCGTCTACAACGGCCTCTACTCGACCTGCATCAACGGCGGCTACTACCGCGACCACGCCATGAAGATCCTGGCCGAGGCTTTGGAGCGCTACGAAGTGGACGGCTTGTTCTTCAACATGTTTGGGAACCAGTCGCGGGATTACAGCGGGAACTTCGTCGGCCACTGCCATTGCGATTCCTGCCGGCGGATGTACCGCGCAATGTACGGCAGGGATCTGCCGGCCAAGGAGGACGATCAATACCGGCAATTCATGTTCCGCTGCTCGCGCGAGGTCTCCGCCGAGATTGGCAAGCTGATTCGTTCCAAGCGTCCGAACGCAGGCTACTTCAACTACATCCAGGAGGACACGGACGGCATCATGTCCGAGTCGAACACGGCGGTCAGCCGTCCGTTGCCGCTCTGGCCGTATTCCGCCAGTGAGAACGTCAACCGGGCGCGCAACAGCGAACCAGAGAAGATGTCCGTCAATCTGAACATGCAGTTTCTGGACTATGACTGGCGCTTCGCCACGGTCCCGCAGCACGAAATCACTTTGCGGGCATGGCAAAACCTGGCCCACGGCGGGGCCTTGACCCTGGCCGTCAACGGCACGTTCGATCATGAAGACCGGCAGGCGATCGAAGCGGCGCGTCCCATTTTTCGCTGGGCCGCCGAGCACGAACAGTACTACGCAGGGCAGGAGAGCATCGCCCGGGTTCTCCTTCTGGGGCGGATCGGCGGAGCCTTCAACCAGACGGCCTTCAGGGGCCTGTTCCGCTTCCTGAGCGAGGAGCACATCCCCTTCGCGATATCGGACAATCTGCGCTGGATTGGAAAGCGCGACTTTGATCTCGTCATCGCGACGGACTCGGCGCCGGCTGAACTCAGCCTCTACCTCGCGTCGGGAGGCAGGATGCTCATCGTGAGCCCGCGCCAGCCAGGCATTGCGGCCCCGCCGGTGGTCGCCACTCACCGCGATACGCACGGTTACTTCAGGGTCCGCAACCGCGATCTCTTCCCTTCCCTCAGCCTGACCAACCTGGTCATGCTGGACGGCGACTACGCCGAACTCGAAGGGGACGGCTCCCAGTCGCTTTCCTATGTGCCGCCTTCTATGATCGGCCCTCCCGAGAAGATCCACGTGGACATGACCGAAACCTCCAAGCCCGGGGTTGCCTTCTTTCAACAAGGCCGGGCCGCCTGGATTCCATGGGATCTGGGCGGACTCTATTACCGTCACAGCCTTCCTGCGCACGCCGGTGTGTTGAGAGATGTGATCGCCCGCCTGCTGCCGGAGCGCCAGTTGCTGACCAACGCCCACCCCCTTGTCGAAATGACATTGATGCGCCAGGCGAAGAGAACACTGTTGCACCTCGTGAATCTCAGCGGCCATTCGCAGACCGGCTACTTCGGCGCCGTACCTATGACTGAGATTCGGATACGGCTGCTGGGGACCTTTGCCTCAGCGCGCCTGGTGTCCTCGGGAAAGACGCTGCCACTAACGCGCGGTGGGAAATACGTTGAGTTTGCGGTGCCCCATCTTGGCGAGTACGAACTGGTGGAACTGAGATGATCACCGGCGCGTGGCGGCGCCGGCGACAGTATGCTGCCCGATCGCCGGGCCGCCGGTTTGATCACCGATGGCGCCTGGACGTTGGCGCCTGCCGCCCGCTGTTCGATGCCCTTACAGGCCGAAGTAGGCCGCGTTCTTCTCGGCGAAGTGCGCCAGTTCCGCGGGGAGTTCTTCCTTGATGTAGATCGAGTTCGTCGGGCACACGGGAATGCACGCGCCGCAGTCGATGCACTCGGTCGGATGGATGTACAGCATGGTCGCCTCGGCGAAGCCGGCCTCATCCTCTTTCGGGTGAATGCAGTCCACGGGACAAGCGGCAACGCACTCCATGTCTTTGGTGCAGGTATCAACGATTACGTAGGCCATATTGGTCTCCTAAAATCTGCTCCTCGGCAGAACATCATTCTAGCAAGGTCCGGGGGACTCTGAACGAGTTGGGGGGCAGGACGGACCGGTCTCGCTTTCGCGATCCGGCCGCGCTGACGCGCCAGAGGGCCGCCTCCGCAGTGATCCTACGCCCTATGGCCACTTTGTGGCGTGGCCTGGCTTCTCGCGGCCCGCTGGCGCGCATCTCAAGAACCGCAATGATCAAGGGACCTTAGCCCAGATCCTCAGCGGCCCTGCTTGGGCGGTTTGGGGGCCTGGGGCGGTTTGGGGTTCTTGGGCGGTTGGGCATCTTTCGCCGGTTTGAGCTCCGTGGGGGTTGAGTTCTCGGCGGCATCCACCGACACAGTCACCTTGGCCCGGCCGGAGGCCCCGTAAATATCGGTCACCGTTAGGACGGCTACGTACTTCCCCGGCTGGCTGTAGAGATGGACCACCGTCACGCCGTCCGCTTCGGCCCCGTCGCCAAAATCCCAATGGTAACTCAGCGGGTCCCCATCGGGATCCAGAGAGGACTTGCCACAGAATACGACATTGAGGGGTGCGAGCCCGGACTGAGGGTCCGCCCTGACGACCGCCTGGGGCTCCCCGTTGGGCGCGAAGGTCTCCTTAGGCGCCCCTTTGGGCGCTCCGGTCCAATTGAGGTAGTCGAAGCTCCAGCGGTAGTTCTGCGTGAACTGCTTGCCTCCGTCCAGCCAGGCGCGCTGCACCCCGGCCGAGAATGCCGCGTCCCCCATCGCCCGGTACAGCGGATCGGCGGTCTGCCGGTACAGCCACCCGTACAGCGGCGCAATCAGCAGATTTGCGTCGGCCGCTGGTTCGGTCCTGACGCTGTCCAGCCAGTACTTGAACGATCCTGAGGCGGGGTCCCAGGACTGCGCCCAGATTTGATCCGCGGCCGTCTTCAGGTGCGGCAGCACCCGGCTGTCTCCGGTCAAATCGTGGTAGCCGATCAAAGCCTCGGCGGAGAGCGCCACCATGAAGGGTTGCGTATAGTCGGCCTTCTTACTGTGGAACCACTGCTCGAAATGCCCCATGACAATGTCCGCATACACGTCCAGATTGGGATCGCGCGGCTGGCCGAGCTTGGCCAGGGTCACCAGAACATTCAGCCGGTAGGCCGCTTCCCGCGACGTGGTCCAGTCCAGATACCATTCCCATCCCGGGTCCGCGTCCCGCAGCGCCTGGATCGCCGCCAGAGACTGCTCATCGTTCCGCCTCCGGTAACCGGTCGCCAGACCATGCGGAAAGATTCGCCAGGCGGCGAGTCCGCCTTTGTTCTCCACTACGTACTGCCGGTAGGCCGTCTCGAACAGCAGGGCGCACGCGCTCCAGGACTGGTCCCGGGTGTAGTCGGCGATCTGGTAGTAGGCCCGGGCCCCGTCATAGAACCAGGCGAAACCTTCCCAGATCTGTGTCTCCGTCTCAGTGCAGTGCTTCAGCCCGTAGGTCGTCATGTTCCGTTCCCAGGCCGCCAGCGAGTCCAGACTGCGGTCGGGCGGATAGGCGGCCGGAGGATCTGGCTTTCCGGGAGCCGGCCTTACCACGACCGGGTAGGAAACCGATCGCGCCAGCCCCTGGAAGGACCGGTAGGTCACCGACAGCGTATACTGCCCCGCCGGAGTGTCTGCGCTGGTGCGGACGATGACCGGAGTCCAGGTGGTGGCCCGCCAGAGATAATCTCCGCAGCAGTACTTCGTCAGCGCGTAGAACTCCGCCGTGGCGCCCGGGGGAAGACCGGTGACGGAGGGAACCACGCTGTAGTCGTCGCTGCCGGACACCATTTCCCCCCGTACCCCGAAGTAGAGCGTCCCGCCGGCGTAGACAGACGACGGCCCCCAGGCCTTCAGAACGAAATCATACCCGCCGCCAGGGTAGGCGGTGCTGAGGATCGCCAATGCGGTTAACAAAAGCAATGTGGCCGTGAGCGCCGGCTTCCAGCGAACGAGCCATGGCATCTTGACTTCCTCCGATTCTCCTCGCTGAATCGTCCACGCGGCCGTTCCCGCTCGCCGGCCCGAAAACCTCAGCCTGGTTTTCACCAGGTCCAGCCGGCCACGCCTTTCCGGCCAGGACTCCGCCCTGAAACGGCGGCGGAATCCACGGCCCTAAGCCAGCCTGACCGCCGGGTTGAAAACCCCTGGGACGCTGGCACGCCGCCGCCGGAACTTGGCGCCTCTGTTGCGACAGCCCCTTGAATCTCAATTCCGGCGAAGGAACCGTACCGAGAGTTAGCACCTGTCAGGGAAGCATGTCAAGCCTCCTGGCGGCGGAACTGGCAGGCCGGCGCGCCCGTGATTTGTGTCGCCGGCGAACCGGGTTCCCGGTGTCGGCACAATCCTGCGGCGGGCCTGTGCTACATTGAGATTTACCGCCTCTCGCCGGCATGCCAGCTCGGGTGAGCGAGTCTTTCATTCTGCGAACGTATCCTTTCCGGGAAGCGGACCTTGTCGTCAGCTTTCTGACCCGGGATCAGGGGAAGCTGCGAGGGGTGGCGCGGCGCGCCAGGCGTCCGAAGAGCAGTTTCGGCGCCGGCCTGGAACGGCTCTCGCAGGTCCGGGTGACGTACTTCCAGAAGGAAAACCGGGAACTGGTTACTTTGGATTCTTGTGAGCTGATCAGTTCCCCGTTCGACTTGCAGTCGAACTACGCTGTCGGAGTGGCGCTGGATTTTATCTCCGAAGTTGCCGAGCAGTTGCTGGCGCCGGGGGAAGTGAGCGAGAGGTTTTATCGGCTGCTGGCCGCCGTGTTGGACCATCTGCGGCGGAAGAGAGAAGACGCCGTCTGGCAGGCGGTAACGTACTTTTCGCTGTGGGCGGTCCGTTTGTCTGGTTTTCTGCCGGAACTGAGGGTGGATGCCGGCTCCGCCCAGATTGCTGAGGAAATGCTCAAGACACCGATCGCACAATTGACTCCTCGAGACTGGACCAAGCAGACTGGCGTTGCCCTGCGCCGGTTCCTCATTCGAGAACTGGAAACCCACATCGAGCGCCGGCTGGCGACCGTGCCCATTTTGGAAGCTCTCTGATGGACTCTTTTCAGCAGATTCTCTTCAAGCTAAAGAAGTACTGGGCTGACCGCGGCTGCATCATCCAGGAGCCGTACGACGTGGAGGTGGGCGCGGGAACCATGTGCCCAGAGACGTTCCTCCGCGTTCTCGGGCCCCGCCCCTACCGCGTGGCGTACGTCCAGCCCAGCCGCCGCCCCGCCGATGGCCGCTATGGCGCCAACCCGAACCGGCTTTTCAAGCACGCCCAGTTGCAGGTGATCCTGAAGCCCTCCCCCGAGGACGTTATGGATCAATACCTGCGCAGCCTGGAGGCCATCGGAATCGACCTCAGGAAGCACGACATCAAGTTCGAGGAGGACAACTGGGAATCACCCACCTTGGGCGCCTGGGGCATCGGCTGGCAGGTCATGCTCGACGGCCTGGAGATTACCCAGTTCACCTACTTTCAGCAGTGCGGCGGCGTCGATCTCGACCTCGTTCCGGCCGAACTGACTTATGGCCTGGAACGGCTTGCCGCTTTTCTCCAAGGCGTCCCCAGCGTCTACGAGATCCAGTGGGCTCCTGGCGTATCGTACGGGGATGTTCGATTCGCCGACGAGTTGCAGTTCTCGGTCTACAACTTCGAAATGGCGGATGTCCCCACCCTATGGAAGTTGTTCGAGTTGCACGAAAAGGAATGCCAGCGCCTACTGAACGCCTTCCCCGAGGCTCCGGACAAGAACAGATTCCCCCTGCTGGCCGCCTATGATCAGGTGCTGAAATGCTCCCACCTGTTTAATCTCCTCGATAGCCGGGGCGCCATCAGTGTCACCGAGCGTGTCGGCGTCATTGCCCGCGTGCGAAAGCTCGCCGTCGGAGTGGCCCAGGCCTGGGTCGACCAGAACCAGGCGGAGGTGGCCGCATGAAGGCGCTTCCCTTTCTGCTCGAAATTGGGGTCGAGGAGATTCCGGATTGGATGATCCAGCCTGCTGTCAAACAGTTAGGAGAGCTTTTCGAGACTTTACTTAAAGATAACAAGCTCTCCGGGCAGGTCACCTCCCTGGACGCAACCCCGCGGCGACTCGTCCTTCGCGCCGACGGTCTTCCAACCCGGCAGCCTTCCAGCTCCGATCTGATCACCGGGCCGCCGAAAGCCGCCGGTGAGAACGCCGCCGCTGGCTTTGCCCGCAAGCTGGGAGTGGAACTGTCGGCGTTGAAGGTCATCACGACCCCCAAGGGCGAATACTTTGCCTGCCGCCGGCGGACGCGCGGCCAGGCCACGCTGGAGATTCTGTCCGCGTCCTTACCTGAACTGATACTTAAGATTTACTTCCCTAAGACCATGTATTGGAAGGGGAAAGGAAGTCCGAGATTTATCCGGCCCATCCGCTGGCTGGTAGCTCTGCTCGGCGGCCGCGTGGTGCCGTTTGAAATCGCCGGCGTCGCCAGCGGCCGCTTCAGCCGTGGCCACCGTCAACTGGGCAAGGCAAAGATCCGGGTGCAAGTTTCCGACTACCAACAGCAGCTCCGTGACAATTGCGTTCTGGTTTCGGCCGGTGAGCGCCAGGCCAGGATCGAAGCGGGGCTGGCCGGGGCGGCGCCCGACCCAAGCCTGCTGAACACTCTGGTCTACCTGACCGAGTTCCCCACCCCGATCACCGGCTCTTTCGACGAGCAGTTCCTCTCTCTGCCGGAAGAGATCCTCGTTACGGTGATGCGTCATCACCAGAAGTATTTCTCGGTCCGCAACTCCGACGGCAGTCTGGCTCCCAAGTTCATCGCGGTGATGAACACGAAGGACGATCCCGAGGGGTTGGTGCGCCAGGGTAATGAACGGGTGCTGCGCGCGCGGTTCAACGACGCGCGTTTTTTCTGGGACTTCGACCAGCAGAAGAGACTGGCGGACCGGGTTGGGGACCTGGCCCATGTCACCTGGCAGGCCCAGCTTGGCTCTTACCTGGACAAGACCCGTCGCATGGTGGGCCTCGTCCAGGAATTGGGCGGATCGGAGGCGGCGCAGCGCGCGGCTCTTCTGTCGAAGTGTGACCTGACCACCGAGATGGTCAAGGAGTTGACCGAACTGCAAGGCATCATGGGCGGGCTGTACGCCCGGGCGCAGGGAGAGCCGGAGTCCGTCTGGCGGGCGATCTACGAACACTACCGTCCCCTGAGCATGGAAGATTCGATCCCCTCCACCCTCGAGGGACGGCTCGTCTCTCTGGCTGACAGGATCGACACGCTGCGCGGGTGCTTCGCTGTCGGATTGATTCCCACCGGGTCCAAAGACCCGTTCGGTTTGCGCCGCGCCGCTCAGGGTTTGGTGAAGATCCTGGTGGAAGGCCGGCTCCCGTTCAGGATCGGCAGTCTGATCGGAGAGAGCGGCGAACTGCGAGAGTTCCTGCTGGACCGCATCCGGTACTACTTCCGCGATGTGCGCGGTTTCCGGTACGACGAGGTCAACGCGGCGCTGGCGGCCGGGTGGGAAGACCTGGTGGACGCGGAACAGCGTCTTGTGGCGTTGCAAGCCGTGCGCCCGACGGAGGATTTCGAGCCCCTGGCCGCCAGTTTCAAGCGCATTCGGAACATACTGAGGCAGGCGCAATTCGGCGGCGGAGCCGGTGTGGACGAATCGCTGCTGGAACCCGGTCCGGAGTGCGCCCTGTGGGAAGCCTTTCGGGCCGCCCTCGCCGCGGTGCAAGCCGCCGGCCCGGATTATGGGGCGAAGTTGAAGGCCGTCGCCGGCATGAGGCCGGCGGTGGATCTGTTCTTTGAAAAGGTCCTGGTGAATGCTCCCGATGAGCGGGTTCGCCGCAACCGTTTGACGTTGCTGCACGGCCTCTTGACGGAGTTTTCCGCCATCGCGGATTTTTCGGAAATCGTTACGCAAGGCAATCAAACTGAGTAAGGAGAATACGACCGTTATGAAAAAGTACGTCTACGCGTTCGGCGGCGGGACCGCCGACGGCGACGGAACGATGAAGGACACCCTGGGCGGCAAGGGCGCGGGTCTGGCTGAAATGAGCCGGGCCGGCGTCCCTGTGCCTCCCGGTTTCACTATTTCCACGGATGTCTGCAATATCTACTTCGAGAACAACAAGTCGGTTCCGGCCGAGATCGAGGCGGAAGTGAATCGGGCGCTGGCCGGCCTGGAAGCGAAGATGGGCCAGAAGCTGGGCGACACCCAGAACCCGCTGCTGGTCAGTGTGCGCTCGGGCGCGAAGTTTTCGATGCCCGGCATGATGGACACCATCCTGAACCTGGGGTTGAACGACCAGACGGTGGAAGCGCTGGTCGCCAAGAGCGGCAATGCGCGCTTCGCTTATGACTGTTACCGCCGCTTCATCCAGATGTTCGGCAACGTCGTTCTCGAAATCCCCAAGGATGAGTTCGAGCACATCTTCGACGAGCGCAAGAAGAAGGTCAAGGCGAAGTTCGACACGGACCTCACCGCCGACGACTTGAAGGCCGTAATCGACGGCTACAAGAAGCTGGTTCAGAAAAAGACCGGAAAGCCCTTCCCGCAGGATGCCAGAGAGCAACTGGTGATGGCGCGCAACGCTGTGTTCCGCTCGTGGTGGAATCCCCGCGCATCCCACTACCGGAAGATGAACAAGATTGCCGACAACCTGGGCACGGCGGTCAACGTGCAGGCGATGGTGTTCGGCAACATGGGTGACACATCCGCCACCGGCGTCGGCTTCACGCGCAACCCCGCCACGGGCGAGAAGGTCTTCTACGGCGAGTTTCTGGTGAACGCTCAGGGCGAGGATGTCGTGGCCGGCATCCGCACGCCGAAGCCCATCGCCGAGTTGCAGTCGCTGATGCCCGAAGTGTACCAGCAGCTTCGGCAGATCACGACCAACCTCGAGAAGCACTATCGCGACGTGCAGGACTTCGAGTTCACCATTCAGGAAGGCAAGCTTTACATGCTCCAAACCCGGAACGGCAAGCGCACGGGTCCGGCTGCCGTCCGCATCGCCGTGGACATGGTGGAAGAAGGCCTGATTAGCAAGGAAGAGGCTGTCATGCGGGTTGAACCGGGGCAGCTCGATCAACTGCTGCATCCGGTTTTGGAATCTGCCTCGAAGAGAAGCCTCAAGAAAATCGCCACGGGCCTGCCCGCATCTCCGGGCGCGGCCGTGGGCAGGATTGTCTTCACCGCGGACGAAGCCGTCCAGCAAGCGAAGAAGTCTCCCGTCATCCTGGTCCGCAAGGAAACGGTGCCGGACGACATCCACGGGATGGAAGTGGCGAAGGGCATTCTGACGGCGCGCGGCGGCATGACCAGCCACGCGGCTGTCGTGGCCCGCGGCATGGGCACTCCCTGTGTGGCCGGAGCCGAATCCCTGGAAGTGGACGAGCGCAAGAAAGAACTGCGCGTGCGCGGGGACAAGGCCGTCCTGAGAGAAGGCGACTGGCTCTCGATCGACGGCACGACCGGCGAAGTGTTCGCCGGCCAGTCCAGCACCGTTGAGCCGGATCCCTCGAGCGGTTTCCTGGCCAAGTTCATGGCCTGGGCCGACGGCTACCGGGGCGGCTTCGGCGTTCGCGCGAATGCCGACATTCCCCGGGACGCCAAAGTTGCCCGTAAGTTCGGCGCCGAGGGCATCGGCCTCTGCCGCACTGAGCACATGTTCTTCGGCCCTGGGCGCATCGAGCACATGCAGGCCATGATCCTGGCCGGCGACGAAAAGACCCGCCGCAAGGCCCTGGCCAAGCTGCTCCCCTTGCAGCGCAAGGATTTCGCCGGCCTCTTCGACGTCATGGACGGCTTCCCGGTGGTTATCCGCACGTTGGATCCGCCGCTGCACGAGTTTGTGCCCAAGCGGGAAGATTTGATGGTTGACATCGCCAAGCTGCCGCACGCTACTGCCAAAGAGAAGAAGGAGATGTCCGAAAAGTATGGCCTGAAGGTCGCCGAACTGAAGAAGGGCCTCCCTGGTCTGCTCCATCGCGTTGAACAGTTGCATGAATTCAACCCGATGCTGGGTCACCGCGGCTGCCGCCTGGGCATCACCTATCCTGAGATCACCGAAATGCAGGCCCGGGCCATCTTTGAGGCGGTGGTTCAGGTGGCCAAGAAGGGTAAGAAGGTCATCCCCGAGGTGATGATTCCGCTCATCGGCAGCGTTCAGGAGCTGGCCGACCAGAAGGCGATTGTGAAGCGCGTAGCGGAAGAGGTTCTCGAAAAGGCAGGGCTGAAGAACCAGGAGTACATGATCGGCACCATGATCGAGATTCCGCGCGCGGCGCTGACCGCCGACAAGGTCGCCGCGGAGGCCGAATTTTTCAGCTTCGGCACCAACGATCTGACGCAGACCACGATGGGTCTTTCGCGCGACGACTATGTCAAGTTCTCGAAGGATTACGAAGACAAGAAGATCTTCAAGGCTGACCCGTTCGCCGTCCTCGACCAGGAAGGCGTCGGCAAGCTGGTAGAGATGGCCGTGAAGCTCGGCCGCGGAGCCCGTCCGGACCTGGAAGTCGGCATCTGCGGAGAGCACGGCGGCGAGCCCTCCTCGGTGGAGTTCTGTTACCGGGTTGGGATGGACTATGTGTCGTGCAGCCCGTACCGGGTGCCGATCGCGCGGCTGGCAGCGGCGCAGGCGGCGATTGCCAGCAAGAGCGCTGATTCCAAGGCCGAGATGACCAGAACGGCCTAATCTCGGCTAGACGGGTGAGGGCTCCGCTCTCACCTTTTTTCCGAAGGGGACAGCCTGAAGCGACTCCCTTGCATCTTCAATGAGCGGGACATTCGACTCTGTTCCCTTCGGAAATTTCACGATCCAACAGCCGTTTTTCCCATCCCCAGCGGCGCCATACCCGCTGAAACCGCTCCTCCAAGCGCTCGATAAACTCCACTTCCCCGAAAGGCCGCCCGGAATACGTGCAGCGCCGCAGCAGTTCCATCCGTGCCGGATCGACGGCTGTTTCATGCAGGGCCCGCCATCTCTCCTCTCCCCCGGCTTGCCGCCAAAACTCCAGGTCCAGGATTCGGGATCGGTCCGGTTCCACCCCCAAATGGGCCGCTGCACTCGACCAGCGATACTCCACCGGATCATCCACAATTCCCGCGCGGCACGGGTTCTCTTCCACATACTTCAGCGCCGCCCATAAGTGCGTCTCCGACAGCGGACACGAGTAGAACCGTTGTTGCCAGAGATGCCCGCTCCGGAACCGGCGGGTATTCAAATATTGCGCGTATCGCCCGTGCACGCGGCGAAACAGCACGGCCAGCGAATCGGTCTGCTCCGGCACCACCACCAGATGAACGTGGTTTCTCATCAGGCAGTAGGCCAGCACCCGCGCCCCGCTATCCTCCAGCTGTCCACGCACCAGGCTGAGGTACATTCGGTAGTCACCGTTGGTGTAGAACACCCGCTGGCGGTTCGAGCCGCGTTGCGTCACATGATAGGCCAAACCTGGCTCCACGCACCGAGCATTCCGAGGCATTTGCACGGTTAGTGTCTGCCCCCCGCCAAAATTCTCAACCGGGACTATCTGCTCCGTCCCCCGTTCAAGTTTCAGCGGCGAGTCGCTTCAGGCTGTCCCCTTCTCAGTTCGGCGCATTCCTCAAACCCGTTCCCCAAAAAGAAGATCCCATCCACCGAGTCCGGATGAACGCCCACTCCAGCCCCAGCCCCCGCCGCCTCCTCACACGTCCGACCCGCCAGGCGCGCCACCGTTTCCCAGACCCCCAATTGGTGCCGCAGTGCGACCAACTGAAACACCACCAGCCCAGCCGCCGCCAGCCTCAGCCCCCTCAACCGCAAACCGTCCCAGGCCGCACCGAACAGCAGGGCGACGCCGACCGAAGGCAAATAGTACAGCCGCGCGCCATGCATATCCGTCCCCAGCAGCGAGAGCGGCAGCGCCGGCACAAGCGCAACCGCGGGCAATGCCGCGAACGCCAGCAGCGTGCGCCGCTGCACCCTCGCCCGTGAGAGCGCCATCAGTCCCGCCGTGGCGAGCAGGAATCCGAGGCCCAGCAGCAGCGGGCGCGCAACGCTCCAGTTCACCGGAAAGACCAATACCATCCACATGCGCCAGAGAAAGGTCTTCAGGACGCGAACTACATTCAGATCCAGAAACATCGATCGCCCTGTCGCTGCGCTCACATAGCCGCCGATCCCGCCCAGCACCATCGCCCGGTGCGCAAACAACACGGCTTCCAACGCTACCAACGGCGCCAGCACGCGCACGCTCTTCCACGCAAAGCCGTCCCGCGCCACCAGCAAAACCCAGGCCAGGAGGACGAACGCGTAGGCGCTCTCTTTGCTGAGGATGGCCAGCGCCACCAGCGCCACCGCCAGGCCCTGCCGCGCGCGCCCCGGCCATCGGTCTTCCGGGAGCAGCAGCAACAGCGCGATCAGCGAGAAGAACGCTGCCATCACGTCGGAACGCGAGTTCATCCAGATCACCGCCTCCGGGTGCGAGCCGTGCAGGCCGAAGAGCGCCGTGGCGAACAGGGCGCCGCCCGCCGACACAAACCGCCGCGCCACAAAGAACAGCAGTGCCGTGCAGCCCAGGTGCAACGCCAGCCCGGGAATGTGCCACCGCACGGGATCAGCACTGCCCGCCAGACCTTGCGCCGCGAACAGCAGGCGGCTCAGCGGCCGGAAGGCCACCCCGGCGTCCCCTTCCGTCAGTGCCCTATCCCATAACTCGCCCTTCAGCGCCCGGCTGACGATCACATAGTCGTCGGAAACAAACGGGAACCAAAGACTCTCCCAATACGCCGCCAGCGTGACCCCGAGGATCAGGGCAAGAAGTCCCAGCGGCCAGCGGTCCAAGCCGGAAACCTCGCGCCCCTCCTTCCCGCCCCGGCTGCGCAGGACTAGTATCAGCAGCCAGCTCACCGCCGCCGCGCTGCTCAGATTGAGAGGCCGCGCGATGGTCACCCAGACATCGACAGGCCCGCCGGCGAACGCCCGCAGGGCCAGCAGCACGCCGCTCACACCGCAGGCCGCGGTTAACACCCACA
>Ga0101944_10004710_pt1 | contig 16450 bp, 10 predicted proteins | sample DewCreD2012metaG_FD_75245 | JGI IMG/M metagenome (GOLD analysis project Ga0101944, IMG submission 75245) | Hot spring sediment bacterial and archeal communities from British Columbia, Canada, to study Microbial Dark Matter (Phase II) - Dewar... ...
GTTCCCGAAGACCCGTCCCTGGTGGTCCACTATCCTGGGATGGACCTGCAGCAGCTGCGCCAGGCGGCCGTTCGGTTGGCGCAGTCCCGGCCCCGACCGACGGCCGTTATTGCCACGGATGACATGGGCGCGATGGTCCTGATTGAGCAGTTCGCAACACTGGGTATCTCCGTGCCAGAAGACATCCACATTGTCGGTTTCGATGAGCAGAGCGCCGCCCTTCGGCATGGCGTCGCGGGCATTGATGGCCAGATTCATGACCGCCTGCTCGAGCTGCGTTGGATCCAACCGGGTCCGCCATAAGCCTTCAGCCAGATGCAGCTGAAACTCGATGTCTTCGCCCAGCGTCCGGCTCAAAATCCTCTCCAGCTCGGCCAGGAGCTGATTCAGGTTCACCACCTTCGGAGCGGCCGGCTTACGGCGGGAATAATCGAGCAGCTTGCTGATCATCTGCGCGCTTCGCCGCGCCGCCGTGCGGATCTCGCTCAAGTCCCGGCGCAGCGGGTCCTCTGCGGCCAGCTTGCCCAAGGCATGTTCGGTGAATCCCAGAATCACGGTGAGCATGTTATTGAAATCATGAGCCACGCCGCCTGCCAGCCGCCCGATGGACTCCAACCTTTGGGCGTGCTGCAATTGCTCCCGCAAGCGGACCTGCTCCTCCGTGGCCCGCCGCTGTTCGGTGATGTCCTGAGCAGCTCCGTAAATCCGCACTACTCGTTGTTCCTGTTCATCCCACACCGGGGTAGCGTAGTCACGGATCCATCGAATGGTTCCATCCTTCGCCACAAAGCGGCATTCGCAAACATCCGGCGTCCCGCTGGCAACTTTAAGAGCGTGCTGCTCCATGGACGGCAGATCCGCCGGATAGACCATGCTCTTCCAGCCTCCGCGGGCATCGATTTCCTCGCGGGAGAAGCCGAAGACTTTCGTGAACGACTCCGACAGCCACTCGCCCTCCAGCGTCTTGTCCGGAGTGACGCGAAAGGCGTAAGCATAGTCCGAAATGACCTTTGTGATGTTGCGAAACTTTTCCTCGCTTTTCTCCAGGGCCACCTGCGCCTGCTTGCGTTCGGTAATATCGTGAATGATCGAATGAAGGAAAGCCTTGTGGCCAGCCTCGATCAGGGCGGTATACACCAGCACATCACGGAGCGAGCCGTCGGCCAGCCGGTGGCGAAACTCGAAGGCGCCCCGCTTGCGCTCTTTGGTTTCCTTCAGTAACCTGACCAATTCCTTGAGCGGAGCGGTGTTAATGTCCCAGATGTGCATCTGCGTGAGTTTCTCACGCGGCCAGCCATAGAACGCCGCCGCCGCCCTGTTTGCGTCGACGATCTTTCCCGTATCCGGATCGATCATGAGTTTGACAGCGGTGTGGTTTTCGAAGTTACTTCTAAAGAGAGCCTCGCTGCGGCGCAAGGCCTCCTGCGCAGCCACTTGCTGGGTTAGGTCGGTCATCGAGATGATGCATTGCTTTCCTGACGGCATCAGTCCAAAGGTCAAAGCAGCGTGCAGCGCCTTCCCTGCCTTGTGGAGAATCCGGGCTTCGCATTGAACCGGCGGTCCGGCTGGATTATCGCGCCTTGCCTGAAGACACCTCAGCGCTTCTGGCAGGCTTTCTGGGGCGAGATAAGCGGTCCACTTCGTCCCGACCAGTTCCTCGGGGGAGCGCCCGGTGAGCCGGGAGCACTCCTGGTTGGCCATCACGATAGCGCCGTCCTCGGCTACAAGCATCACCGCCGAGCTGACGGAATGGAAGATTGCCCGGTATTTCTGCTCCCCTACTTGCTCCAGCTCTTGAGACTGTCGCCTCAGCCGGAGAAGTATCTTGACGTGGGTCTGGAGCTCCTCTTTGGTGGTCGGCATCCGAAAGCAGAAGTCAAATCCGAACGCCAGCCATGGAGCATAAGGGTCGCTTCTGGCTAGGGCTATCATGACTGGAACGAACACTTCCGCAGCTCTCTTGATTGCCAGCACCTGCCGGCCGAACTGGCGGGCGGAGGGCGAGTCTAAAATATAGAGATCCGCCGGGGGCACGCCGCGGCGAAAATCGGCAATGTCGTACCCGAGAGCGGAAAGATGGCCGGCCGCCAGCTTCTGGTCTGCTGCGTTAGCAAAGGCAACGGCGACAGTGGTTCTCTCATTCATTACTGTGCTTCTCCCGGTCGGGGGCGGCATTTTCTGTGGCGCCGTTCGCGGTGGGCACCCCGGTTAACACGCCCCGCAACTGGCTAAGTCTTTCGCCGGCCACAAGCCCTTCTTTCATGAATGTAAGCTCCCGGAGTTCGGGCTGGTGGGCTCCCGTCCGTTTCTTGAGACACTGAACCACCCTGATCACACGCCCGCCGCACTCGGCATAGCGCAGCAGCAGGATGTTGTCGGCCACATAGCTGACCCCCAGATCGGTGATCTGAAAATCCCCAGTGACTCTTTCTTGTTCGTTGACCAGAAACAGGCTGGCGTTGCACTGCCGGATGTAATTGATGATGTTCTGCATGCTAGCCACCACGCTGCCGAAGGTTTCCATAGATAGCGTGTAACCACGCAGGCTATCCAGCAGGAAGACCGTGGCTCCGTTTGTTTCTCGATCCTGGCGCAGCATCTCCAGGAATTCTTCCGGATAGTATTCCAAGGGGTTGATCTCCCGGATGACAAGCGAACCATCCGCCAGCGCCTTCTCCAAAGGGATGGAAAGGGCATTGCATCTTTCGACCATGGAAGCGGTCCCCTCTTCAAACGTGTAAATAACGCCCTTGTGTCCGTTGGCCGCGGCGGTGGTCAGGAACTGGATTGCCAAAGTGCTCTTGCCCGCGCCCGCAGGCCCGGAGATCAGCGTGCAGGTGCCCGTGGGAAGGCCACCCATGAGCAATTCGTCCAGCCCCGCCACTCCCGAATGAAGTAGCGATCTCGAATAGGAGGATCTCTGGATCCTCTCAATCCGGTGAGGCCAGACGGAGATGCCATGGTTTGTAATCCTCAGCGGATGCCGTCCGGACATGAAACTGGAGCCCCGGAGTTTGTTGATCTCCAGCGTGCGGATCTCAACCAACCGGTTGCCGGATACGTCGTTGTGCAGGGTGATCACCCCATCCACCGCCAGGGCAAGCGAGCAGTCTTTTTCCAGTTCGATCGGCTCGAACAGCAACAGGGAAAGGCAGCCCTTCTCCGAAAGCCGGTTGACCAGCCCCTGAATCTGCTTGCGGTACTGATACATGTCCGTGGAAAGGAAACGCAGATACGTGGCGGAGTCGATCACGGCACATTCCGGGGCGGATGCGTCGACCGCCTGGGAAATACGCCTCCAAATGGGCTCCGCTTCCACGTCGCTGGGTGGAAACACGCCGTACTCGCCGTTGAAGTGAGCTTCGCCGGAAGACCTTGACAGGTCCACGATGGTGACGCCGGCCAAATCCCAGCCAAAGGCTGCGGCGTTGCGCCGGAGTGCCTCTTCCGGTTCGGCCAGAGTCACCAGCAGGCAGCGCGCCCCGCGTTTCGCGTTTTCGGTCAGAAACTGAAGCGCTAGGACGGTCTTTCCCGTTCCCGGCCCTCCCACAATCAGATAGCTTGATGCGGGGAGGAACCCGCCGTGCAAAACCTCATCCAACCCACTGATTCCGGACGCAATGCGACTGTCTGTCATCGTCTGTCCTCCCTTTGTCAACAGGGACGCTAACTAACGGCAACAAAGCCGCTGGGGCCGCCGGTCTATTGGCGATGCCCCGCCGGTAAGCACTTTGTACCCCGCGGGCGCCTTGAGGGGCGAATCGCTCGGCCTCGCGGGACATGAGCCTGCGCTTTGGCGCATCCGAAACTTACCGCGCCGTGCAGCCAAACCCATTCCCATTGTACGGCCCTGGTGGTTTTCTCGCGGCATCCGGGCACGGTTCGAAAATGTAAAATCAGCCTCAAGCAGGTTTCGTTTTCGAGGCAAGAGGATACTGAAAGTACAGCACGAAGGAGGTGGACGGAAGCTGGCTTTCCGGATGGCGGGCGCTACTTCATCTTGTCCACGCAGTCCGGGCACAGTCCGTGGCTGAAATCAGCCCCGCTATGCTCGGAAATGTATGTTTCGAGCGGTTGCCAGCCACCGTCCCGGCTATGAATCTTCTTGCACACCGCGCAGATGTGGAGAAGGCGCCGCAGGTTGTTGAGTTCGTTTTCGCGCGCCTCGCGGAGCGCCGCTTCGGCCTCGATGCGCTCGGTGACGTCAACGCAACTGCCGATGAATCCGCAGAATTGTCCGGCCATGGTGTAGTATGGAACGCCACGGTCGAAGATCCACCGGTAAACGCCGTCACTCCGCTGGAGGCGGTATTCCATCTCGAAGATCTCCCGGCGGCGAAATGCGCCTAGATAGATCTCCAGACAGCGGCTCAGATCATCCGGGTGGACCCCCTCGGCCCATCCGTTGCCCAGTTCCTGTTCCAACGTGCGGCCTCGAAAAGCCAGCCAGCGTTCGTTGAAATAGTCACAGCCTCCCGAGGGGTCCGAACGCCAGATCATGATCGGCGCCTGCTCGGCCAGGAGTGCATATTCCTCATACGAAAGCATCTGGATCTATCCTCGCATCTTCGTTGCAGACGGCTGCTTGCGCCGGATCCCAGGCCAGCAGTTGGCGAACCACATTCAGCAGCGTCACCGGCGGAACCGGTTTCATTAGCGCCAAGTCCGCCCCTAGTCCGTAAGCTGCATCAAGGTACTCGTCACCCTCCCCGGACAGCGCCAAAATCTTGGGCCTCGATTTCCGCCGGCGAAGCTTATGGATGACTTCCAAACCATCCCCCTCTGGCATGAAGAGGTCCAGGATTGCCAAGTCGATCCCTCCCCGGGCAATATGACGCTCGGCCTCAGCCCCGCATGCGCATTCGAGAACCCGGTAGCCCTCTGAAGTCAAGACCGCCGAGAAGAAACGGCGCACCTCGGGAGCGTCGTCGGCTATCAACACCGTAGCCTGTTGCCGCTTGTCCGCCAGCAATGCGCCGACTTCGGCCAGCAGGCTGTCCACGGTGAACGGTTTTTCGATCACTGGAAAAGGCGCCTCGCGATCGGCCGAAAAGAGATTGGCATAACCGGTTGTCAACAGTACTTCCGCATCGGGACGCTCATTGCGGAACCTGTGCGCGAGTTCCAATCCGTCGATGCCTGGCATCACCCAATCGGTCAACAGCAGGTCAATCCGCCCGGCCTCCTTTGCCTGAATCTCCATCGCCTCCGCGCCGCTTTCCGCCCCTAAAACACGGTACCCGTTTGTTTCCAAAACTGACAACAGAAACTGGCGCAGGGCAGGGTCATCCTCGGCCACCAGGATCGTCGCCCGATTGCCTCGGGACGTGCTGCGACTGCTCAACCCTGATTCTGGGTCGCAGCGTTTGCCTCCGATCGCCGATTCCACCACGCCTTAACCCTCCCGTTTTGCCGAGCACGTGAAACGCCAATCTTCCCATCTGAGAAACCTCTATTGCTTTCAATTTGTTGTCCCAGTAGCCCGCTCAAGAATTGGCGCCTTATGTCTCATTCTGGAACGCCGCCGCAAATTGTGAGACGGCGGTCGCATAAACTTTTGTACCCGAAGTGTTAAGCATTTTTAGAATAGCAGCCGATATTAGGGCTAAGAAGAATCACTTACTGGTAGGTTGCGAGATGGGAAATGCAAGTGCTGTCGCCGCTTTCAATGTGTGGGTTCTCGTGGTCCTGGCAGGCGTTGTCATGGTAGCGATGGATGTTCTCCAATACCATTACCTGTGCAGCCGGGGGTTGACCGGGGCGGGCTTGTGGCTGGAGGGCGCGAAGGTTTTGGCTGTGGCGACTCTTTGCTTGGCGATTGCGCGTGTAGCCGGCCTGCGGGTACGGCGTGAATTCCAGTCGGCGCTTGGCGTAGCCCAGTTGCTGCGCCAACCTACAGAAGAGGTTTGCCAAGCCGCGCCCGCTCGGGAGACCGACCTCGCCAAGTTGCGGCATGACCTGCTCAGCCCCTTGAATGCCGCCAGTGGCTTCCTGGAGTTGCTAGAATCCGACGTGTCCGGGAGCCTGAACAGCCGGCAACAGTCTTATGTGTACAATGTCCGTAAAGGAATAAACCGGTTGCTGGAGATCGCAAAGTCGCTCGGTCAGCCGGGGGGTGAACCTAGATAGACTTAACGGCAGCGAGTGCTTGAGTGTTTGCTTCGAGATACGGCGTTCGAATGTCTTCTCAGAATGACGCTTACGGCGCCGCCGCGGTAGTGGCGCCGTCGTCCCGGGAGCAATGGAAACTGCTGGTGGTGGACGATGACCCGGCGCAGGCGGACCTTATCGAAAACGTGGTGCATGGCCTCCCGGTCCAACTGCACCGAGCCACGGAGAAGGCTTCGGCCATCGAACTGGTCAGCAAACTCCGGCCGGAGCTTGTCATTCTCGACCTGATCATTCCAGGGGTGACTGGGATGGAGCTCTTGGAAAAGATTCAGGATGCGAATCCCGCCTGTGACGTCATTCTTCTGACCGGTCACTACTCGACCGACTCAGCGGTAGAGGCGATCCGAAAAGGAGCCTACGATTACCTGACCAAGCCGGTGTCTGTGGAGCGCCTGCGCCAGAGGGTGGCCCAGTGGATCGAGGAGGCGGATAGCCGGGAACGTGCCGCTTCTTTCGAAGCCGGGCTGGTGTCGGCGTTCCAATTTGAGGGAATCGTGGGGCGCAGCCCTGCCATGCGAGAGATGTTCACGCAGATCCGGCGCCTCGCCCCTCATTTTTCCACCGCGCTGATCTCCGGCGAGACCGGCACGGGAAAGGAACTCGTGGCTGGCGCTATGCACCGGCTCTCTCCTGCCTCCCGCGGTCCGTTTGTGGTTTGTAACTGCGCCGCCATTACTGAGACGCTGTTCGAAAGCGAGCTGTTCGGCCATTGCCGCGGCGCATTCACTGGCGCCACAGTGGACAAACCTGGTTTGGCGGAGGAGGCTGACGGGGGAACGCTGTTCCTGGATGAAGTCGGCGAAATGCCTCTGCCGATTCAGGCCAAACTATTGCGGTTGATTCAGAACCGGGAAGTGCGGAGGGTGGGTTCCCCGCGCGCGCGGCATGTCAATGTGCGAATCATAGCAGCCACCAACCGGAATCTCCGGGAAATGGTCGCGGAGAAGAGATTCAGGGACGATCTGTATTACCGGTTGGCCATGGTGGAGATTTCCGTGCCTCCTCTCCGGGATCGCAAGGAAGATTTAAGCCTGCTGTCCCGCCACTTCCTGCAAGTATTTTCCAACCGCTATGGGAAACCGGAGCTTCGCTTGTCAAGAAAAGCGGAGATAGCTCTGGCCCGGTATTCCTGGCCTGGGAACGTACGCGAGTTGGAGAATGCAATCGACTATGCCTGCATGATGGCGCAAAAGCCGGTCATCGAGGTGCAAGACCTTCCGGAGCAACTCCGTGCCGGGGCCAAGACATGGGATATGCCGGGTCAATCGGGGGAGGAATTCCTGAGTCTGGAGGAATTTGAACGCCGCTACGTGCTTCATGTACTGGAAAAGGTCGGAAATCATAGAGCGCGCGCAGCCGAGATACTGGGCATTGGCCGGGCGACGCTCTACCGGATTCTGTCCCGCTTGCCCGGTAGGTAATAGAGAGCAAGAAGCGATCAGCCTGATCCGCTCCGGATTTCCAGAGAACTGAAGCCAGGATCGAGTGGTAGATTGACACCGAGCCGCGAGTGCCGCGCTGGCGATTTTCTCGGCTTCCGCACGCGCCTTCCATACGCTTGACACGTATACGCTATACGCGTAGGATGAATGCGATGGCGATTCCGCCGATGACCGTAGTGGAAACCGAGGTCTTCTTGGAACGCGCCAAGGGGATCCTCACCGAATCCGAACGGGCTGAGCTGATAGCCTACGTCGCCGCTAACCCGGAAGCCGGTCAGTTGATGCCCGGAACCGGCGGTGCGAGAAAACTCCGATGGGCGGTTTCAGGCAAGGGGAAACGTGGCGGAGCACGGACGGTCTACTACTACCACAATGAATCCATCCCGCTGTTCATGCTCGACATCTACGCCAAGAACGAAAAGCCGGACCTTTCGGAGGCCGACAAGCGGAGTCTGAAGCGGCTGCTCGCTCAGATTCCCACACAATACGCAAGAAGGAGTCGATGATGGCGAAAAAGCGGCCAGTTGTTAGACATACCGACGCCGGGCGGCGGCTCATTGCTAGCGCGAAGCAGGCGCTTGCCTGGGCCAAGGGCGAGAACGTCCCCGGCGTTCGGGTCACCATGGTGGAAGTTCACCGCACACCCGATATCGATGTTCGCTCTCTTCGTCGAAAGCTCGGCCTGAGCCAGTCGCAATTCGCCGCTCGCTTCGGCTTTACGCCGGCAACCGTGAGGAACTGGGAACAGGGGCGAACGCAACCCGAAGGGCCGGCGCGTGTTCTGCTGGCGGTGATTGCGCATCACCCGGATGCCGTTGTGGACGCACTACGCAAAGCTGGCTAAACCCAAGGGAAAAACGGGACAGGGTGTCCCGGTTTCGCCGGGGCCGGCTTACGGGGCGGCGATGGGCCAGGAAGCGCGGTATTCGTGCGGGTAAGGCCCGATCTTCTCTACCGGAATGGGTTTGAAGCCGAGCTTGAAAGCCGGTGAGTTTGGCTTGAGGCGGTAGTCGTCTTTGGCGGCGTCGGCGAACAAGGGATCGGCAACCAGCGAATGAAGGTCCTGTCCGGCCCCCTGCCAAGTTTGGAAATCCCACTCGCCGAGGTTCCCGCCCCGCGCAATGCGCAGGCTGTGCCCGCCGCCCCAGTAAAGGTTGTAGTCCCACCGGTTGTGTTCCAGCGAGAGGTTGCGGCTGCCGAAAAGTCTGGAGCTTTCCTGCGTGTAATAGACAATGTTCCGCTGAAATACGTTGCCGCTCATGATGAGACCGCCCGGCAGCACGGCTTGCTCCGGCGCGATGTGCATGTTGCGCATGTTCTTCCATGCGGGCTGGTCTTTCACGGAGTTGTAGCCGGCGATCATGGTGGGCAGGTGAGTCTTCCAGTAGCGGTGCTGGTCCGTCCAGCCGTTGAATTCCGCCTGCTGGAGTTTGCCGTCCACGAAGATGTTGTTTTCGATGAGATTGTCCCGTCCGTTGTGCAAGTGGATCAAGCCGCGGTAGGCGCGCACCACGATGTTGCCGATGACGTCCACACCTCCGGTGTTATCGTCCAGATAGATGCCCCAGGAGTAGTGCGGCGTGACCCATCGCCCGTTCTCAAAGCCGAAGCCGAGACTGTCATGCATGTAGTTGTAGCGCAGCAGCGTGCCGCGGGAACCCAGCCAGTCCCGCCCGCCGGTGTAGACCGCCCCGGTATCCGCTGTTTCCAGGTTCATGTGGTGTAGGTGGTTGTACTCGATCACCAAGTTGTTGCCGCTGAACTGGATGGCGAAGCGTGGCGTGTGGTGAATCCGGTTGTGCGAAGCGCGGTTGCCGCAGCCGCGCAGCGAAATGCCTACGCCCTGCTTGTAATAGACGCCGGTATGGTGGATGTAATTGTTGTCGGCGACGTTGTTCGCCGGGGTAAGCGTGATCCGGTCGCCGCCGCTAATCGAGATGGCATGGCTGCCCACCTCATAGATGTCGTTACCTGACACGAGATTGTCGCGCCCTTCGTTCACCGCCACGGCGCTGCCTGTGTAATCGCCTCCATTGCGTATGGTGTTGCCGGCGATGAGGCAGCGTACCGCGCCGGTGAGCTGGATGGCGGAGCCGTCAAAGTATTCCAGCGTGAAGCCGCGGATGGTGATTTCTGTGGCGCCCTTGCCGATTTCGATGATGTTGCGGAAACGCGGAAGCTGCACGGCGGGGTTCTTCGCGCCGTCCGGCGGCCAGAAATAGAGCGTGCCGCTGCGGCTATCCCAATGCCACTCGCCCGGCGCATCCAACTCTTCCAGCAATCCGCGGACGTAGTACCGGTCCCCGGGGCGTATAGGATAGGAACAGTTGCCCGCTAGCGTTATGAGCCGCTTTTCCCGGTCGATGGACTGAATGCGGACAATGTTATTCCACCAGTTGTAACGCGGGAAGACAAATACTTCCCCATCCTGCGGGTGCGCCCATGGCCGTGCGTCCTCCGGCTTGTAGGTAAACGAGTTTCTGGTTTCGCCGGGAATTTCCTGGTACATCGGAACCGGCTTGCCGTCGGCGTAGGCCCAGCCTCCGGCGTAAGGATTTTGGGGATCGTAGTTGGGGTATCGCGCCAAATGCTGGCGCCGCCCGCGATAAAACAACTGCCGCGAATGCAGGGCGCCGGCTTGGGCTTTAAGAATGCCTGCTTTCCAGGGGGTGAACCCGGTGACGGTCTGAGCGGCGGTGAGCGTGACCTTTTCGTTACGGTACGGCCGCCACGTGACGCGCGAGTCCTGCGCCTCCAGCTTCAGGGTTTCCGGCAGGTCATACACGCCCGCCCGCACATACACGGTCACCGGCCCCTTAGTGTTCCACTTCCGCGCCTCGTCCCGAGCGCGAACAAGCGTGGCAAAAGGTCTTTTCAAGGTACCTGCGGCGCCGTCGTCGCCGTCTTTCGCGACATAGATTTCGGCGGCGGCGGCCGTCAAGCCCCACAGCAGCGGGGCAAACCACATCCAGCGACACATGCCCCATTGTAAACACCTCCTTCACAGCATCAGCCGCAGGGCAAACTGGATGATCCGGGGATTGCGAGCGGCGGTGAATTCCCCCAGCCGCGTGTTGACTTGGTTGCCCTGCGCGTCGAAGCGCGCCGCGACATCGAGCGCCGAGAACTGCGTATGGTTAAAGGCGTTGTACGCTTCGGCCCGGAACTGAAACTTCAGCCGCTCGCGTACCGGGAAGCTCTTGAACAGCCCAAGATTCCAGTTATTGATTCCGGGGCCACGAATCACGGTTCGCGCCGCGTTTCCGAATGTCCCGGGCGCCGGCACGCGGAACACGCTGGTGTCGAAGTTGCGGCTGAAGCTGCGCTGGGATTTGGGCAACACGGGATTGCCCACGACATCCGGGCGGGGCGTCAGAGAAGGAGTGCCGGTCAGGTCGGCGCCGGTGGTGGTGCTGAAATTGACGGCCAGCGGCGCACCACTCACAAAACTCGTCAGCCCCGACATTTGCCAGCCTCGCAACGCCCATTTCGCAAATCCGGTCCGCCAGCCGAAGGAGGGAAGATCCCAGATCCAGTTGGCCTTGAAATTATGGGTGCGGTCGAACGTGGACAGACCGTAATTCCAAACCCGCGGGGACACCAGCGTGCTGACCCCCGCCGTGTCGGAAGAGCTGTAATCCAGCGACTTGGACCACGTCCAGGCCGCGCTCAACTGGATGGTGCGGGCGATGCGGCGATTCGCCGTGGCCTGTAGCGAGTGGTAGTTTGAGCTGGAGGCCCATTCCCGGTACTGGATTTCTTCGATCCCCCGCAGCGGGCGCAGGAACGGTGAGGTGAGCGCGACCCGAGGGTTGGTCGGATCTGCGTTTTTCGGATCGAACCGCGCGCCGAGTGGAATGGCGTTGAGATCCCGCTGCCACATCAGATGGCGTCCCAGAGAACCCACGTACCCTACGCTCACCACGGTCCCGGCGGCTACCCGCTGCTGGATGGTGAGGCTAAAGTTCATGATGGCCGGGATCATCCCTTTGCGGTCCAGCCCGATGACGGTTTCCGGGAAGTTATATCCGGCGGCGGACAGGAACGTCGAGAGCGTGCCGTAGTACAGAAACTGATTGAAGGCCAGCGGACGCTGAGAGACCATGTTATACAGCGTGTTGATCGTCGGCGTGCGGTTGTAAAACATGCCGAAACCGCCGCGAATGGCGGTGCGCCCGCGGCCCCTGGGATCAATAGCAAAGCCAAAGCGCGGGGCAAAGTTAACGCCGCGGTCGTCCACCAGAGACTTGGGATAGCCGGGCTCACGGGCTGGGACCACCATGCCGTTGGATGGGTTCCCAGTGCCCGCCGCGATGGCGCTGATGGCGATGGCCGGATGCACGGAACCGCTGACCGGATGCACCCCCATACGCCGCCCGCCAACCAGCGCCGGTGTGATCAATTGGGGCTGCTGGCGGGGATCGAAGCGCGCCGGGTCGAATCCCGAAACAAGACCCTCGGCTTGTGTCACCGGTTGCACCCAGCAGAAGCGCATCCCAAAATCCAGCGTTAAGCGGCGGCCCGCCTTCCAGTTGTCCTGAATGAACCACTCCACGTTGCCGATGGTCAGTTCCGGCACAGGGCGCGCGGAGATCTCGGCGTAACTCTGAAACACTCCCATCACTGCGTTGCCATAAGCGTAGCCGGCGTTCAAGGGATTGTTGGCGTCGTTGGCGAAACTGAACGTGCCATTGAACCGCACGTCATTCGGATTGGCGGTCCAGAACCGGTCCACGTAAAGGCCCCCCTTGACCGTATGGACGCCCAGCGTCTTGGTCAAGTTGTTGGCCAGGCTGACGGTGCTGTGGGTGGAGTACCGCGGGAATCGCCCGTTTACGGTCAGCGTAGCCGCGTTGCTGACCCCGCCGAAGGTGGCGTTGGGGATCATGTTCAACGGGTTCACCTCCGGATATAGTTGGCCCGCCGTAAAACCGACGGTATCCCGGCGGTTCTTTCGCATCTGCTCTTCGGTCGCCGTCTCGATTTCAGGGCGGTAGCTGTATCCGATGTTGAATTCGTTGATCAGAGTTGGAGAGAAAATACGCTGGTAACGCCCGGTAAAAACCTTTCCCGGCACTTCCATACGGTGCGGCATCTGCGGCCAGTTCGCCGTGAGGATGAAGCCCTCCTGCACGTCGCTGTACTGGCTAAAGGTGAACCACACGAGATTCTTTGGGCTAAGGTTATAATCCATTTTCACCGTCTCAGTTCTCTGCGGCGTATTGTTCACCATTTGGAACACATAGTTGTAAGTGCCTCCGCTGATGCTCCGATCCAGGAAGTTCGGCAGGGGAAAGACCTTGAGCAACGCCTGCCCGTTGCGGTCTATCTGAGTGGACGGCACACGGTTGCCCGGCAGAGGTGTCTGGGTGACCGGATCGCGGACCGTAATGAGGCGGTTGTTCAGATCGAGCGATTGGGAAAAGTCCCCGTTACGCTCCAGTTCGGTCGGCACCGTAACCCGTCCCAACGCTGAGGCGATCCTCAGCGGCCAATACTCCTGGGAGAAGAAAAAGAACAGCTTTTCGCGGTTGCGGTTAAAGCGTCCCGGAATGAATACCGGCCCTCCAAGGTTGTAACTCCAGGTGTGGTAGCGGTAAAGCGGCTTGGGCACGCCGAGCCGGTTGTTGAAAAAGTTGTTGGCGTTGAATTGCTCGTGCCGCCAGAACTTCGAGGCGCCTCCGCGAAACTGGCGCGTGCCGGACTTGGTCACCACCTGAACGTTGGCGCCGGACATGCGGCCGTATTCGGCGGAGTAGTTGCTTAGCAACACCCGCACTTCGGCGACCGAATCCTGGCTCACGTTGATCACGGAATTGGTGTTATTGCCGACGGCGTTGATGCTCATGCCGTTCAGCGTGTAGTTGTTGGCGTCGTTGCGGTTCCCTTGAACGTTGATGTTGAAGGCGCGGTCGATGCGGTCCTTGCTACCCTCCTGGTTGTCCACCACACCCGGCATAAGTTGAAGCAAGGACATAACGTTGCGGCTGACGTTGAGCATCTCCTGGACTTCAGTCGAAGTGATGACGCCCGCATGTTCGCCACTTGCGGTCTGAACGGCCACCGCCTCGGCGGAAACAGTTACAGATTCCTCCACGCCGCCCACTTCAAGCATCAGCTCGCCCAGGCTTAACGTCTGAGAAGCTGACAAGGCGATGCCGCGCTTGATCAACTTCTTAAAGCCGCCGTGCGAAATGCGCAGTTCGTATTCATCCGGCGGGAGACCGCCGAAATAGAACCCGCCGCGTTCGTCGGCGGGCGCGGAGCGGACGGCTCCGGTCGAGGTTTGCACGATGGTGACCTCGGCGCCCGCCACCGCCAGCCCGGCGGAATCCTTAACCACGCCCTGAATGGCGCCGGTGATGGTTTGAGCCCCCAGCATAAGCGGGGTGAGCGAAAGCAGTGCGAAGAGTCGCATATTCCCTCCTCTCTCGTCACGGTTTCTTGACCTCTGCCAGCCATTGCTCCACCGCACGGTCCAGTTCGGCAACCAATTGTGGCATCACATGGCGTAAATTCTTGCGCTCTCCAGGGTCCTCGGAGAGATCGGCTAGAAACACTGAGTCGTCGCCTCCAATGGGCTTCATTCCCTCGGGCGTGCCATCCGCCTCGATGGGATTCCGTATGTATTTCCACTTGCCGCGGCGAACGGCTGCTTGGCCTAGAGCCGCCCAATAGATTTGCTGGTGGGGCGAAGACGCGCGCTTGGCGGCCACCGGCAGAATATCGCGGCCATCGATGGTGCGGTCGTCCGGCAACGCAGCCCCTGCCGCCGCCGCGAACGTGGGGAATACGTCGACCGACATCACCATCTCCCGGATGACTTGCTTGGGCGGGATCCTTGCAGGCCAGCTCATGATGGCCGGCACGCGGATGCCTCCTTCGAACAAGCTGAATTTCGCCCCGCGATGAGGCCCATTGCTGCCCGCTCTGGCCGGCTGGCGGTTCATCCCGGCTCGCGGCTCCCGCGTGGCTCCGTTATCGCTAGTGAAGACAATGAAGGTGTTCTCGCGCAACCCGCTGCTTTCCAGGAAATCAAGGATCTGCCCCACGCCGTCGTCCACACAAGCCAGCATGGCGGCATAGATGCGGCGTTCGAAATCGGCGATGTGTGAGCAGCGCTCCAAGTAACGGCGCGGCGCGTGCATCGGGTAGTGAACGGCGCTGTAGGCCAAATACAAAAAGAAAGGCCTCGAGCGGTTCGCTTTTAGCCACTCCAATGCTTTTTCGGTCCATAGTTCGGTCGAGTAGCGGCCTTCTTCCCAGACTTCGGTCCGGTTATGCCAGAGATCGTGATAGCTAAGCCCGCCCTGGGCGAACCAATAGTTCCGGTGTGAGAAATGATCATTGCAGGTGTGGAATCCGAAGAACTCGTCGAAACCTTTGGAATTGGGATGGCGGTCGTCGGTCTCTCCCAGATGCCATTTGCCGAACACACCGGTGGCGTAACCTAGCGGTTTGAGCAGCCCGGAGATCATGATTTCCGAAGGCGGCATCACCGGGTTGTTGGTCGGCACCCCACAGCGCAGTGGATAGCGGCCGGTCATCAAAGCGGCGCGCGCGGGCGCGCACATCGGAGCGTTGGAATACCAATCCGTAAATCGCGCCCCGGAGGCTGCCAGAGCGTCCAGGTGCGGAGTTCTAAGGTCTCCGGCGCCTTGACAGCCAAGGTCCTGGTAACCGAGGTCGTCGGTCAGAATGATGATAAAGTTTGGCCGCTGCGCTCGGGCTTGCACAAAAGGCGCTCCGAGTGGAGCGGAAACGAAACCGCGACGCGTCAATGCGCTCATACTTTCACCTCACTGCTTCAAAAAGTCCGGCGGGTGTGGCGTGTGGGTTGGTTCACTCCTCCGCTTATACGGGCAGGGCGGGCGCAACAAGCGCGTCCCGCCGCCCAGCCGGTGAAGTTCCGCAATCAGTTCGCGCTTCTTGCCGGCATACTTCGGATCCGCCGCCAGGTTGCGTACTTCCGTGGGATCCTCCTTGAGGTTGTACATCTGCTCCCAATCCCGGAAGCGGCAGTACTTCCACCCGTCTGCGGTGCGAACTCCGTCGAAATCGGGCAACCCCCAAGTCGAACAGTAGTATTCGTAGCGGAACGACCGGCGCCAGCCGCGCGCGGGTTGGCCCGCCACCTGACTGCGAAACGAACGCCCCTCCATATCGGCGGGAATGGGTGCGCCCGCCAGCTCCAGCACCGTGGGCGCCAGATCGAGATTCAAAACCATGTCATCGCATTTGCGCCCGGCCGGCGCCAGCCGCGGATAGCGGACGATCAGCGGAATGCGAATGGATTCCTCATACATCAGCATCTTCGAATAAAGCTGGTGCTCGCCCAAAAAATGTCCGTTGTCGGAAAGGTGAATGACGGCCGTGTCTTCCGCCAGCCCGCGCTCGTCCAAAGTCTTCAACAGCCGCCCCAATTGCTCGTCCGCCGAAACGATGGTGCGGCAAAAGTCCTTGACATACTTCTGATAGGCCGCATTGGGGTGAAGCAGCAGGTGGAAATAGTCGTGATCGTGCTGCTCCACGAACCATGCGGGCTTGTCGGCGTGATCCTCTCCATAGGTCGCCGGCTTGGGAACCTCGATGTCCTCATACAGCCGCTCCAAGTGCTTGGGCGGCGTGCACGGGGAGTGAGGCGCTTTCTGCCCCAACCACAAAAAGAAAGGCTTGTTGCGTTTCCCGGCGATGAACTCCAGGGCTTGATCCATAAAGATCTCCGTCGCATAGCCGGGGATCTTGGCCGTTCTGCCGTTAATGTTCAGCAGCGGGTTGAGGTACTCGCCCTGACCGCGCACTCCCGCCCAGAAGTCGAAAGCTGGTCTGGGGACGTC
>Ga0101944_10004711_pt1 | contig 16446 bp, 12 predicted proteins | sample DewCreD2012metaG_FD_75245 | JGI IMG/M metagenome (GOLD analysis project Ga0101944, IMG submission 75245) | Hot spring sediment bacterial and archeal communities from British Columbia, Canada, to study Microbial Dark Matter (Phase II) - Dewar... ...
GTTTACGCGCTACCCGCACCCTCAACGGCTATCGCAAAATCTCACTGGCCGGTGTGCAAATCGAAATCCCCAAAGTACCCATCCGCGAGGATGTTGAACTTCACATGATCCCTTTAGAATCTAATTTGATCGAAGTCCGGGTCTGGTTCGAGAATAAGATGGTTCACTCCTTCACCTTACCCGCTGCTAAGTTCAGAGGTGTCCACTTTTGAACTTTATTTCCACCATTCCCACAACTGTCCACTTTTCAACTTTATAAGTGTCCACTTTTCAACTTTTCCTAACACGTAATGCCTCAAAAGAAAATGTTACTTTAGAGGGATCGATGGCTCAAATGAAAATGTTACCGAACGATTTTCCATAATTTTGCCAAGTTTTGGTCAATCTGCCTGCGCAGTTGGACAGGATTAAGGTGGACAAACTGGTTCGTCAAGCAAAGCTTATCTGCTACTGAAACCTGATCCGCTACAAGAACCCGACGAAAAGGGGTACTGGCCTGATCATACTGTTTGATGGTTCTGCCGTCAACCTGAACCTTACCAATCAATTTGAGTACGGGCTGGAAGAAATTGACATACAGGCGCAAGTCGGCATAGATGGCGGCCAGCAGGTCGCGCTCTTCAGGAGTTTCCCAACGGTCATAGCCGACCGTATGGCGCACGACCGACCAATTCTTTTGTTCCACGTGAGCCTGGTCATTCTTTTGGTACGGCCGGGAGCGAGTGAAAGTGATTTGTTCGTCCAGGCAATAGCGAAGGAGCGTTTCGTTGATGAACTCACTGCCATTGTCTGAATCGATACCCAGCAAAGGGAAAGGTAACCGCTGGCGCAACTCGCTGATCGCTTGAGAAACCGCTGCTTGGGTCTTATTGGGCAGGGCAAAACACTCGGTCCAACCGGTGGAAATATCTGTCGCCGTCAAGGTGTTGAGGTAGACCCCCTCCACACTCTCGCCGCAATGCGCCACCAAATCCACCTCGACAAAACCAGGCCGGGCATCATTCCACTCATTCCATTTTCGCACAGCGATGGCATTCTTGAGCAGGGTTCCTGGTTTGGTCGTAGATAATCCCCGTCGTTTCACAAAGCGCGCCCCTTGCAGACAGCGGTCTATGGTTGCCCGGCTCATCCCTAGCAACAGGGCCTTGGTTTCTGCCGACAACAATAACTCCTGATGCCGTTCCAACACGGTCACGATCTCGGGCAGAAAGGGCTTCAACCTTTTCGAGCAAATCCGCCCGCAGATTTCCCAGATCTGCTCCAACACCCTGACCACCTCGCCTTGATAGATCTTTCTGCGCCCGGTTTTCTTCCGTCCCTTTGGCTTTGGTCCATGCTCGAGCAGTCGGATGGCGTATTTACGATGGTAACCGGTTGCTGCCACAAATTCATTCAGGATTTGGGTTTTCTGGGCTCGATTGGCTTTCAAGTATCGCGGCCAGACTACTTCGACCAGCTCTTTTTTACTGCGTTGACTCATCATAGGCTCCCTCTGCGGACTTCGTGATCCGCTCTAGGGTAACATTACTTTTGAGCCAACGTTATCCCCTAAAGTAAGATTCTTATTGAGGCAATTCGTACAAAATCAGAGGCGGAAAAAATCAGTTATAATAAAAATACCAGTATTACATGGCGTCATGTCCAATTCGCCATCACCCACCCAACATTGAAAAACTTATTGGTGGATGAAGAAAAATTTTTGTAGCCCCTTTTTTCGTGTGAAATGGAGGTGTGCATGAAAACAGTTGTTGCCGGCGCACTGGGAGAATGTGTCCACGTTGCCGGTGTCAGCAATTTTCTAAAGCTGGCAGAAATAGCTGGATGGCGAACAGTCTTTTTAGGCCCAGCGGTGCCGGTAAAAGAGTTTATTCAGGCAGCAATTCGAGAAAATGCTGATTTGGTTGGGGTTTCATACCGCCTGACTCCTGAAACTGGGGAAAGATTACTTGGTGAATTTGCGGAAGCCGCTGATGAATTAAGGTCAAAAGGAATTCGTTTTGCTTTTGCCGGTACACCACCGGTTGCCGAACGAGCCAAAGGGCTCGGTTTTTTTGAAAACATTTTTGATGGTTCCGAATTAACAGAGGAAACTTTAGCCTACCTGCGTGGTGAAAAAACTGAACATTCTGGAGAATCCGCTTTTCCCCAAACTACGGTTGAGCGTCGTTTATGGAAAGCGCCATTTCCCCTCTTGCGACATCATTTTGGTTTACCCAGCCTGGAAGATACCCGAGATGGAATACGAAAAATTGCTGAGGCGCGAGTCCTGGATGTGATCTCTTTGGGTATTGACCAGGATGCCCAGGAAAATTTTTTCCATCCAGAAAGACAAGATCCGCGCCGTAAAGGCGCAGGCGGTGTTCCGGTACGTTCTGCGGGGGATTACCGCATGCTCTATCAGGCATCTCAAACCGGCAACTATCCCCTTTTACGAACATACTCAGGCACGGATGACTTCATTCGTCTGGCTGAGTTATACATAGAAACCATTAATAACGCCTGGTGTGCCATTCCGCTTTTCTGGTTCAATCAAATGGATGGCCGCGGTCCATGGGATTTAGCCGGCTCCATCCGTGAGCACCAGCGCGTCATGACGTGGTACGGGGATAAAAATATCCCGGTAGAATTGAATGAACCACATCACTGGGGGATGCGAGATGCGCCTGATGTAGTTTTTGTTGTATCTGCTTTCCTTTCAGCCTATAATGCCAAAGCCTTTGGGGTGAAAGATTATATTGCACAATTGATGTTCAACAGCCCGCCCGGCACTTCAGACAGTATGGACCTGGCCAAGATGCTGGCAATTCTTGAACTGATTCAACCGCTCGCTGGTGCGGATTTTCGGATCTGGACTCAAACTCGCACTGGCCTGTTGTCTTATCCGCTTGACCCGCCTTCCGCCAGAGCCCATCTGGCTGCGGGTATCTACTTACAAATGGCGCTTAAACCGGATATTGTCCATATTGTTGGTCATACGGAAGCCGACCATGCAGCCACTGCCGACGAGGTCATTGAAGCCGCCAAAATGGCTCGGCGCTCGATTGAGAACGCGCTAGGGGGTCAGCCAGCTATGATTTATGACCCCAACCTTGTTAAACGAAAAGAAAATCTTGTTTCGGAAGCGAAAGTCACTCTCCTGGCAATTCAAAGCCTCTCCCATGATTCAACCCGCGATCCTTTCACTGACCCTGACGTTCTGGCAAGGTCTGTCACCACGGGCATTCTGGACGCTCCGCAACTGAAAAACAACCGCTTTGGCAGAGGGATGATCCGCACACGCATCATTAACGGAGCCTGTCACGCGGTTGATGAAAATGGTAATCCCATTTCTGAACTCCAAAGACTGGAACAATTCTTCAAATCGGGAGGGTAATCCAATGTCTGATATTTCACGATTCGCAGTGATTGGTGCCGGCAACGGCGGAAAAGCGATGGCTGCCCATCTGGCTTTGATGGGTTTTGATGTAAGTCTATACAATCGCACCTATGCCCATATTGAAATCATTGCCAAGCGGGGGGGAATTGATCTGGAAAGTTACGAAGGCGGACCTAAAGGATTTGGAAAAATTCGAATCGTTACCGACGACATTGGCACTGCCATCAAAGATGCTCAGGTCATCATGGTGGTATTGCCATCTTCTGCTCATGCAGAAATCGCCCATAAAATAGCCTGCCATCTGAAAGAAGGACAAACCATCATCCTTCATCCGGGCAGAACGCTTGGTGCAATTGAATTTGATGTCATTCTTCGAAGAAGCGGATGCAATGTCGAGGTCAACGTAGCAGAGGCAGAAACCTTTATCTATGCCAGCCGAGCAGACGGTCCTGCCCAGGCACGCATATTCCGCATCAAGGAGGCAGTTCCACTGGCAGCTCTACCCGCTGTTAAGACTCCTTTGGTACTTGAACAAATCCGAGTTGCTTTTCCACAATACATTGATGGTGTTAATGTGCTGCACACCGGTTTGAATAACATGGGGGCAATTTTTCATCCGGCTTTGACGATCCTCAATGCAGGATGGATTGAAGCCACACATGGCGATTTTCAATTTTACATTGACGGGGTCACTCCCTCGGTTGCTCGCGTCTTGGAAATTCTCGATCGTGAAAGAGTTACGGTCGCTTCAGCTTTGGGCATTCGTGCCCGCACAGCCTTGGAGTGGCTGGAACTGGCATACAACGTTACCGGAGAAACCCTTTATGATCGCATTCATAATCAGACCGGTTACTATGGCATTAAAGCCCCAGCCACCCTCAACCACCGTTATATTTTTGAAGATGTTCCAATGAGTCTGGTTCCGATTGCTTCATTGGGCGAACGCTATGGCGTTTCGGTCAATGGGATCAACAGTGTGATACGTTTGGCCTGCATCATCCACCGCACTGATTACTGGCGGCGCGGAAGAACACTGGAAAAATTAGGAATCAAAGACCTGAGCGTCAGTGAATTAACCACCTATGTAACCACTGGATGGAAGGATATTGAAAGTTTTAATGGTTAACTGCTGTTGAAAGCGCCGGTTTGTTATAAAAAAAGCATCCTGCACAAATGTGGGATGCTTTTTTATCGGTCTTTTACAGCAAATACATGATTATTGTGATACATTATATTATCAGGTGTGTATAATCAATTCACTTTATACAATTTATGTTTCCTTCCAAAGTGGTTCTGGTCTCAAAAAACGAGTTACTCATCCATTCCCTATCTACTCAATTAAATTTTATGGGATGGACAGATATCATTATTGTTAAATCTCACGAAAGACTACTGGAAATTTGTTGTACAACCGAAAAAGAAATCGTAATTTTCTTTGACATTGATGCTGCCCCTGAATCCAACCTGTTTGAATGTCTTGATGAAATTCGTAAAAACAACCGCGCACTCTTAATTTTAATCCTTGAGCCTGAATCTCAAAAAACCACCGAGAATTTTCTATCAACGATTAGTAAGCTGATTGATGGATTTATTTTTCAACCCATCTCAGATGATTCGCTTCGTTCAACCCTGTATATGGCTAAAGAACGAAGACAGCGCGAAGTTGAGTTATTGAGGAGTGAAGAAAAATTTCAGCGTATATTCCACAAATCATCTGATCCAAGTCTTTTGATCGTCAATGGAGTAATTATGGATTTGAATCAATCTGCTTTGCTCAATCTTCGCGCCAACCGAATGCAAATCATTGGGAAATCGCCGGACCAAATTTCACCACCTATGCAACCAGATGGCAACCCGAGCAAAGAAAAAGCTGAAATATACCAAAAAGAAGCCCTCAAAGAAGGGGCAGTCACATTTGAATGGCTACATACGCGTGCAGATGGCAGCGAATTTCTTGCCGAAGTGTCCCTGACAGCCATTCCTTACGCAGGGGATGTGGCGTTGTTTGCAAGATGGCATGACATAACTGAAATCGAGCAGTTTAAAAAGTCTCTCAAGATGAGTGAGCAGCGATATCGGCAATTGTTTGAAACGATGTTAAACGGCTTTGCACTCCATGAAATGATACTCAACGAGAATAATCATCCCAAAGATTATCGTTTCATTGCCGTAAATCCTGCATTTGAAAAATTGACTGGATTATCAGCCAATGCCGTCATTGGAAAAACAGTTCTTGAGGTGTTACCTAATACCGAATCATACTGGATTGAGACCTACGGCAAAGTTGCCCTGACAGGCAAACCAGCCCTGATTGAAAATTACTCGCAAGAACTTGACCGCTATTACCGTGTTTTTGCCTTCTCCCCGGTCAGAGGTCAATTTGCTACGTTGTTTGAAGATATTACTCCCCAGAAGCAAACTGAACGTTACCAATCCGCCTTATTAAAGCTCTCTGAAAGCATCCGCCAAACCTATACCACTGAAGATATGGTGCAAACAATCGTGCATACCATCAGTTCATTGTTAGAAATTGAAACCGTTGCAGTGGCCATGAAGTCCATAGAAAATGAAACACAATATCGTTTTGTATATGGTGTTGGAAAAGGGCAGCAATGGATCGGGGCCGAGTTTTCAATCGAGCAGGGGATTACCGGTTACGCCTTGCGGAGTAAATTACCGTATTTTCAGAACGATGTTGTAAATGATCCGAATTTTCTTCAGCGCTATTCTGAACAGTATCACCCTTATGTGGTGGTATTACCCCTGCTTTCCGCTGAAGAACCAATTGGAGCTCTTTTGCTCGGGAAGAATAAACCCTTTAATGATACCGATCAACAGATTCTTACGGCGATGAGCGAAATGGTTGGTAACGCCATTCAGAGAACAATTTTGCAGGAAAAAACCCAAAAAACTGTGAATTATTTATCCGCTTTGAGAAAAATTGATTTAACCATAACTCATGGGAGAGATTTACAGGAACGCTTAAAAGTTTTGTTAGAGGCTGTCGTAGAACATCAAAAAGTGGATGCTGCTTGCATTTGGCTGAAAGAACCGCAAACGGACCAGTATCATCTATCTGCGTCTATTGGGTTCCGTTTGAACGAACTTCCCGCCATGCGAATGAAATACCCTGGTTTAAGAACCGACCTTGATCGAATTATTCACATTAAAAAATCAGACTTATCCGCCATTTTAGTAAATGAATTCAAAGAAATGATTGATAAAGAAGGCTTTGAGGATTATATGGGAGTACCCCTTATAACAAAAAAGAATGAATGGGGATTACTTCAACTATGGAAGCGCGCCGAAATCAAACCAAACCATGAGTGGATGAACTTTTTAGAAATGCTGGCGGGTCAGGCTGCCATAGCAATTGAAGATATCCAGTTACTTACTGACCTGCAGCACCATATCAATGAATTACAAATCGCTTATGACACAACCCTGCAAGGCTGGGCAAAGGCCCTTGAAATTCGCGATGCTGAAACGCAAAACCACAGTCAGAGGGTTACACAAATCACCCTGGAATTGGCAAAAAAACTGGGGGTGGAGGAAAACCAATTACCCGATATTCGGCGGGGTACTTTGCTCCACGACATTGGAAAAATGGGTATACCGGATGCTATTTTAAATAAAGCGGGTCCGTTGACACCCGAAGAATGGGAAATCATGCGCCGCCATCCACAAATGGCGTATGATGTGCTGTCCGGTATTCCATTTCTCAAACCTGCCCTTGAAATTCCCTACTGCCACCATGAAAAATGGGATGGAAGCGGATATCCGCGCGGCTTGAAGGGCGAGGAAATTCCACTGGCTGCGCGAATTTTTGCTGTGGTGGATGTTTGGGACGCCTTATTATCCGATCGACCTTATCGCCCGGCATGGAAAAAACGAGAGGTAATTTCCTATTTACGCGAACAAGCCGGTAAACACTTTGATCCAAAAATCGTCGAGGAATTTTTGGAACTGATCTCCGAAATGGAAGGTCAAGAAAATTAATTTTAGGGCAGCTTCACCGGAACAACGAATTCAACTTCTCCCTGCCGTTCAAAAAACAAAGTGATTTTGATCTTCTGAGCAGGTAATAGATCCTGCTTGAGATTTCTTAATTGAATGGATAATCCTGATTTTGGAGAAAGGATTACCTTTTCTCCCGGCTCAAGTCGAATTTGATTTCCCTCTGCCCCAATCACCTCAACCTTCTCACAAATCTCACTGAAACCGCCAATCAAGGTCTCTGTTTCCTCTCCTTGATTTTCAATCTGAAAATAAACAGGGGCATGGTTGCTAACCGGAATATGATAGGCGTGCTCTGACATTTTTTCCGAATAGGCTAACAAGGCAGCCTGAGCCCAAATATCAATAATCTTCAGGTTGCCGGCTTCATACACCGTGCAGCCACTTAAGAATAACAAAGAAAGGACTTTACCGGATAGCAAGATTCTTTTCATGGCGATTGGAGTAAATCAAATCAGGTTGTCTTTTCCACAATTCGACCGCCGCGCACGGTAGAACCCACCACCAACCCCGCTGAAATTAACACCAGATTCTTGATGATGTACTGGCCTTCTAAAGTCGGGGCGTAAGGAAAACGAACGAAGGTTTCGGCGGGAAACAAAACCAGCGGGGTCATTGTGCCTGCCATTTGGAGAAACAGCAACAACAAGGTAGCCCGCAAAAACTTGCCGGTGATCAACCCCAATCCAATCAGACATTCCCACGCCGCAAGCAACGGCACAGAAATTTCGCTGCCAATCAAACCAAATGACAGTACTTCAATTGTTCTTGCAGCCAATCCCTGCGCAGGGCTGAGGCCCGGAAAGAACTTCAACACACCAAACCAGAAAAAATTGATTCCCAGGCTGATTCTCAAAAAGGTTATAGAATAACGCGCCATAAAACCCGTAATGATCGGGTCAATGCGATTGAACAAGGTCATCCATTTATAAATCATCTTAGCCTCCCAATTTTAGTGGTTACTTCTTCTCGCATCTTTCCAGCCTGATCAATATATGACAGAGACTGATGTCGAAAATAGGTATTATAAAGATCGGCGTAATGACCGCCGGTATTCATTAATTCCTCATGATTGCCTTCCTCAATTATTTTTCCATGATCTAAAACAATAATTCGATCGGCCGCTTTTACTGTAGATAATCGGTGAGCAATCAAAATGCTGGTGCTTTGTGAAAGAACCATTTCCAAAGCCTGTTGAATTTGTCTTTCAGTAAAGGGATCAATACTGGCAGTGGCTTCATCCAGCACAAAGATGGCCGGCTTCTGAACCAAAACCCTCATCAATGAAACCAGCTGCCGCTGCCCCATGGACAATCGGCCTCCCCGCTCACCCACCTGGGTCATCAAACCGTCTGGCAAGGCTTCCAGCCATTCACCATTTCCAATCTGATAAGCCAGCCTTTCAATTTCCTCCTCACTTGCGCCTTTGCATGAATATTGAATGTTTTCCAATAATGTTCCGGAAAATAGGAACGGCACCTGCGACACAATCCCCAATTGACAGCGATAACTACCCAAATCAAAACTGCGAATGTCCATTCCATCAATCAAAATTTCACCCCCTTGAAATTCATAAAATCGCGCAATCAATTTCACAACCGAGGACTTTCCCGCACCGGTATGACCAACCAGCGCTACCGATTCTCCCGGAGAAATGTGTAGATTGAAATCCTCTAGCACTGGTGAAGCATCTGTATATCGAAAATAAACATGATTAAAGTCAATTTGTCCCCTTAATCGCGGAGCCTTCACATCGCCGGTTTGAACGACACTGGGATCGGCATCAATCAATCCAAACACCCGTTCAGCCGCCGACAGGCCGTTTTGAATTTGAGTCCAGAATGACGATAAATTCATCACCGGAAACATGAAACGATCGAGGCTTAATAAAAACAGGTACCAGGCCCCAACCGTCACAGCTCCCTGAACAGCACTCATTCCCCCTACATATACCAACAGTGCCGTCATCCAGCCTCCGACAGTGTTCAGTACCGGAAAAACCATCGAAAGTACCAGCCCGCGCCGAACATTGACCTGATACGACAGACGGTTGGACTGGTCAAACAGCTCGAAAATTCGCCCTTCCTGACGGAAATTTTTAGCAACCGCAATTCCGGAAACCGTTTCTTTGATGGTCTGATTGACATTTGCCATCGCGCGCATTCCCGCCCGCGTGACCTTACGCGCCAAGCCGCGAAAGCTCATTGCCAAAACCCCAACAATCGGAATGATCGCAAAAAGGGTTAATGCCAGTCGCCATTCCAGGTTGACCAGTACAATCGCAAGAATCAATGATTCAACGACTTGCGAGATGAGATCAGTGGTCAGAACCACCAGCTGACCAAAATCCTGCGTGTCGCTGGTAATCCGAGAGGCAATTTTTCCTGTGGAAAATTGATCATAAAAGGACAGGTCATGCTCTGCGGCTGAAGCAAACGCCTCGTTGGCAAGCCGCGCCACCACGTCCGCAACCGAACGGACAATCAACCGCCGCGCCTGCCAGTTTGCCAGCCAGGCAATAACTCCCGTCAGCATGACAGCAAATGAAATAAACAGTACATTGATTGGAGTCAATTCATCTTTTAGATAATCAATGCCTCTGGATACCAATATGGGCATCAACGCCCCTGCCCCAGAAACAATCAAAACCAGAAAGCCGACCACAAAAAGTCTTGCAAAATGCGGTCGAAAATAGTTCAAAATACGCCGGATCAATTCTCGATCGCTGTATTTTCGGTCATATTTTTCGGCATCTAACCCGGCAAAAAATCCCATAACAGACTACTCCTGTATCGCCTTTCACAATTCCTGAAAGATATTGCGATATGCATCACTGCTCTTCATCAATTCATCATGGCTACCGACTGCAACCAGTTCGCCCTTGCGCAAAACCAGGATGACATCCGCCCAACGAATTTGCGAAAGGCGATGGGTGATGATGAAGGTAGTCCGCCCTTGCGCCGCAGTGTAAATTGCCCGCTGAATCTTATCCTCAGTTGCCGAGTCGATAGCGCTGGTTGAATCATCCAGAATAAGAATGCTTGGCTGGGTCAAAAAGGCGCGCGCCAGGGCTAACCGCTGGCGCTGGCCTCCCGAAAGGGTTACACCGCGCTCGCCGATCACCGTATCGTAGCCCTTTTCAAAAGATCGGATAAATTCATCGGCCTGCGCTGCGGTTGCCGCTTCAATGATCTCCTCCAATGATGCTTCAGGGTGACCAAAGGCAATATTTTCCGCAATGGTTTGGGAAAAAAGGAAAATATCCTGCTCGATAATGGAAATTTGCCGGCGCAGTGCTTCCAGATTCCAATCACGTACGTCAACGCCATCCACCAGAATCCGGCCGCTGCTGACATCGTAAATGCGGTTGATCAGCTTGACCAGGGTGGTCTTTCCGCTGCCGGTTTGCCCTACAATGGCAACGGTTTGCCCGGGCTTTACATGGAACGAGATATTTTTCAATACCGCTTCCTGGTTTTGGTAAGCAAAATAGACATTTTCAAAGGTGACTTCCCCCCGCATCCTACCCTGATAACCCCGTTCATTTTGATCAAGGTTATTCTCCCGGTTCATCAACTCCAGAATTCTGCGCGCCCCGGCCAAGCCCAACGAGATGCGAGAATACGCGAAAATCGAAACGAATGTGGGAAAGGAAAGCATTACCAGCAAACCGAAATAGGCAACCACATCGCCAGTATTTATTAAGCCCCTCTGGAAAAGCAAAAGCGCATGAAGCAGTCCCCCAGCCATTGCAACCGCCAGCAGCAACGCCGGTAAAAAGCGCGCTTCAATATCCCCCTGTCGGACGGCAGCCTTGCGGTAACGATCCACATTTTTGCCAAACAGCGCCACTTCGCCCTCTTCCTGAGCAGCCCCTTTCACTACTTCAATGCCATCCAACGCTTCGTTTAACCGCGTATTCAAAATGCCAAAAGAATGGCGAACTTCGTCGGTAACCGGTTCAAGTTCTTTCAGGTAAAACCTCAAAAGAATAAAATAGACGACAACAAATAGAAGAGGGACAAGCACCAACGAAGGATGATAACGAGGGGCAAGAAAGATTGGGACAAATATAAATATCAACGAACCAATGACCAAATTGACCCCAGGCGAAAATAAGAAATTCACCTCGCGAACATCATTGGTAGCCCGCGCCATGGTATCCCCCACCGGTTGCAGGTTGTGAAAGGTCATGCTTTTACCCAGGAGTGAAACATACAACTCCTGCCGGATATTGCGTTCTATCCTTTGGGCAATCACCTCAAAGCCAAAATTGCGGGCAAACTGCAGAAAACCACGGATCGTTTGCGATATGACAATAATCAAAACAATTCTTAATAACCCATTGACCTCAAACGCACCCCCGCTCACCAGATTGACTGCCTGCCCAATCATCACCGGAACCACCCCGGCAAGTCCGGCGTTTCCCAGCGCTCCAATGACAGCAATAATCACCAGCCACCATTGATATTTCAGGTGCGATAAAACCCACCGCACCGGCCCGCTTCGATCGGTTGGATAAAGAGTAGGAAGGGTGAATTCAGCGTTCATCAGCAATCCAAGTGAAAAAAATTGTAACATATCTCCGTAATGCAGACTTGACGTGAATAATGTTAGCGGAAATCTCCATTCCTATGCTTGTGGATGGCACTCCAGGTACCCGCAACAATCCGGACAAAGCATTTACAACCGTCACAATTTTCCATGACAAATTACCCGATCGACCTTCCGCCTATTGAAACGGCCACCGATTTTTGCTATAATTATCTTGCCTATTCGGTAATATATTTTTCCGTTTCGGAATTATTCATGACAAAATCAGCAGAATTTGATCATCTCGATTATCAGATCATTCTCGAACTGCGCAAAGATGCCCGCAAATCAGCCTCTGAAATTGCCCGGGCACTGAAAGCCAACGAGCGAACCATCCGCAACCGCATTGATCGGCTGGTTGAATCCGGCGCAGTCAGGTTGACGTCCATCCTTGACCCCCAGGCTTTCGGGTATGTCAATACGGTGGATATTTTCCTTGAAGTTGAACCAGAACAGGAACATACCGCCATTGAGCGCTTGCTGCAGATGCATGAAGTCTCTTATCTGGCGTATGGTTTGGGCACTCAGGAGATTTCCATCGAAGCTCGCTTTAAGGATAATGCTGAAATGCGCACTTTTCTTGGTAAAGTCTTGCCCTCCATACCCGGTGTCAGGGTAAAAGGTTATGCGTTGGTACCGCGCATTCTGCGTAACATTGACGAATGGCTGCCTAGACCCGAGGATTTTGGAGATTAATATTTTGGCTATACGCATTTCTATAATCACATAGGAGGAATTTCATGAACCTGAAACACTTTATTGACACCCAGGACTTCACAAAAGAGGAGCTTCTCAACCTCATCGAACTGACCCGGCTCATCAAAGCAGCCGATAAACAGGGCTGCACCCCCAAGCTGCTTCAAGATGCGACCCTCGCAATGATTTTCGAGGAACCCTCAACCCGCACCCGCGTTTCTTTTGAAGTTGCCATGACCGAGTTGGGCGGCCACGCCCTCTACTTGAAACCGGGTGAAATTCATCTGGGTGTGCGAGAATCGCTCGGTGATACCGCGCAGGTTCTTTCCCGCATGTGTGATGCCATCATGGCGCGCACCCTCAAACATGAAACCATTACCGGTCTGGCAAAATACGCCACCGTTCCGGTGATCAACGGTCTGACCGATTACAACCACCCCACTCAGGTTGTTTGTGATGTCCTCACCATGATCGAACACGCTCCCGCCGGCAAAAGGCTGGAGGATTTGAAGGTGACTTTCATTGGCGATGCCACCAATGTCCTCTCATCTCTGATGCTGGTCTGTACCCGGCTCGGCATGAATTTTACACACGCAGCCCCAAAGAAGTATCAGGCGCCCGCAGAATGGATTAATTGGGCAGAGGCAAACAACAAAGTTTCGGGCGGCACTTTGCGGATTACTGAAGACCCGGTGGAGGCCGTCCGAGATGCCGACTTTATTTACACCGACTTGTGGTGGTGGGTTGGACAGGAAGATCAGATCCCCGAACGCCGGGCTGCCTTCATGCCAAAATATCAGGTCAACAGGGATTTGATGGCCAAAGCCCCTGCGCACTGCAAGTTCATGCACTGCCTGCCGGCCTCACGCGGCGTGGAGGTAACCGATGAGGTTATGGACTCACCCCAATCCATCATCTTTGATCAGGCGGAAAACCGCCTGCATACCGAAAAAGGGATTTTGGTCTGGCTGCTTTACCCGCGCATGAAGCGACCATCCGCTGAACTGGCCGCCTTCCACCGCGGACAAATCGAAAATTTTCTTAATCGCTAACCGGTGTTTTCTTCGGCAGGGATAATTTCTCATCCCTGCCGAAGCAGATTTCTCTTCCAGTGACTCAAGGAGATTTCCTTATGGAAACTGCAATTGCAACCACTAAAAAAAGCAACGGCTTCAAAAAAGCCTTTCGCGGCATTGATATGACTTTGTTCACCGTGGCTGCCATTTTGGTCATAGACACGCTGGCTCCATCCGCCGCAATTGGCCCTTCCTCAATCTCGTGGTGGATCATCACTTTAGTCCTTTTCTTCATCCCCTACGGATTGATCACGGCCGAACTGGGCACCACCTACCCTGAACAGGGCGGTCTCTACGTTTGGGTTCGCAATGCCTTTGGTGAACGTTGGGCTGCCCGCACCACCTGGCTTTACTGGATCAATGTGGCCTTGTGGATGCCCTCGGTTTACGTCCTGTTTGCCGGGATGTTCGCTCAATTATTCATCCCCGACCTGAGCCTGTGGGGGCAAATTCTGATCGGCATCCTCATGACCTGGGTCACGGTCGTCATCGGCATCATCGCGCTGGATATTGGCAAATGGGTACCCAACATCGGTGCCCTGATGAAAGCCCTGATCATGCTGGTCATTGGCGTTGGCGCGTTTGTTTACGCAGCCCGTCATGGTGTCGCCAATGATCTCTCATTCCGCAACATTCTGCCCAGCTGGGATGCCGGTTTATACTTCCTGCCGGTCATCGTTTATAACTTCATGGGTTTTGAATTAATGTCCGGAGCCGGTGAGGAGATGCAAAATCCTCAGCGCGACATTCCCCGCGCCATTATCACCGCCGGTTTGCTGATCGCTTTCTTCTACCTCATGGGCACAATCGGCATGTTGATGGCGCTGCCAGCTGAACAGTTGGGGCTGGTCACCGGTATCATTGACACTTTGAGAATCCTGTTCGGTGAAAGCGGCCTTGGCGGAGTTATTGTAACCATTTTAGGGATAGGCGCACTGTACACCTTCCTGACCAACATGGTCACCTGGACAATGGGCGCAAACCGCACCGCCGCCGAAGCCGCCAACGAAGGCGAGTTGCCGGCTTTTTTCGGTCAGTTGCATCCCGTCAACAAAACACCGGTAGGCGCCTACGTATTGACCGGCATTGTTTCCAGCGCTGTTCTGGTCATTTACGGCCTGATGGCTGCCACTGCCGAGGAATTGTTCTGGTCGCTGTTTGCCTTTTCCTCAATCGTCTTCCTCATGCCTTATCTGGCGATGTTTCCGGCGTTCCTTAAGCTACGCCGCGTTGATGCCGACCGACCGCGGCCTTACCGCGTACCCGGCAATCACCTGACCGCCATCCTGATGACGATTGTCTGCGTCCTGTTCATCCTCCAGGCCATTGTCTTCTTCATCTGGGTGCCGGGTGAACCCATAGATTGGGGCTACGCCATTCCGGTACTGGTTGGTGTTGCCATCACCCTGATTATTGGAGAATTCTTGATCAAACGTTGAAATCATACAAGGAGTAAACAACCATGTCTCATCTCATTGAAAGCACTCCCCGCAAAGATGGCTTTCGCATGCCCGGCGAGTTTGAGCCGCATGAAGGCTGCTGGATGCTCTGGCCGGAACGCCCTGACAACTGGCGGCTGGGCGCTAAACCGGCTCAGAAAGCATTTGCGGCGGTAGCCAGCGCGATTGCCCGCTTTGAACGGGTTACCATGGGCGTTTCTGCCAGCCAGTTTCAAAACGCCCGTCACTGGCTGCCGGGGCACATTCGCGTGGTGGAACTTTCTTACAACGACTCGTGGATGCGCGACTGCGGCCCGACTTTCGTCACCAACGGAAAGATTGCCCGCGTAGTGGACTGGGATTTCAACGCCTGGGGCGGGCTGGATGGCGGTCTGTACTTTCCCTGGGATCAGGATGATCTGGTTGCCCGCAAGGTTGCCGAAATCGAGTGGGTAGACCGTTACAAGGCGCCTCTGGTGCTGGAAGGCGGTTCAATTCACGTGGACGGCCAGGGCACCCTGCTGACGACCGAGGAATGCCTCCTCAATCCCAACCGCAACCCCCATCTTTCCAAATCCGAGATCGAAAACCTGTTGATGGAATACCTGAACGTGGAGAAAATTCTCTGGCTGGGCAAAGGTGTTTATAACGATGAAACCAGCGGGCACGTGGATAATCTGGCCTGCTTCATTCGTCCCGGTGTGGTAGCCCTGACCTGGACAGACGACAAAAATGACCCGCAGTACGACATCTCGGCGGATGCCTATGAGCGGCTCATGCACATGACCGACGCCCGCGGCCGCCGCCTGGAGGTTCACAAAATCCATCAACCCGGGCCGATCTACATCACCCGCGAGGAAAGCGAAGGTGTAGATGCGATTGAAGGCACACTGCCGCGTGAAGAAGGCGACCGCCTGGCCGGTTCCTACATCAACTTCTACATGGCAAACGGCGCGGCTATCGTGCCGGTATTTGGCGACCCGTACGATCAGCCTGCCCTGCAAAAGTTGGCCGAGCTGATTCCGGAACGGGAAATCGTCCCCGTCCCGGCCCGTGAAATTTTGCTGGGCGGCGGCAACATCCACTGCATTACCCAGCAGCAGCCCCGGCCCTAATCAAATTCCGGTAATAAGAAAACCCCCTCCGCCGGGGGATTGGCGGAGGGGGTAAGTCGTTTATCTACCGCACCGTCTATTTCTTGACCAGCGGCAGATAAATGGTAATACCACCCGTTTCCGGAATGGTTACC
>Ga0101944_10004712_pt1 | contig 16441 bp, 18 predicted proteins | sample DewCreD2012metaG_FD_75245 | JGI IMG/M metagenome (GOLD analysis project Ga0101944, IMG submission 75245) | Hot spring sediment bacterial and archeal communities from British Columbia, Canada, to study Microbial Dark Matter (Phase II) - Dewar... ...
CGGCTTCCATTCCTTCGATAACACCTCGAGCGGTTGGTATTGCTGAATTTCCACTTCCCCCTAGATGTGGGGGTATACATGTCGTAAAGCGTGTACGTATAAAAATCTTCGTCATATCAGTAACATCTGTTCCCACATCTTCTGCTGCGACATAACATCCCCGAAGCGAGCTGATGAATTCACCAAACTCCTGATATATACTTGCGCGAATAATTGGATTATTTTTTTCAATCATTTGATTATGCGCCATAACTCCTTTTCCCCCTCCCCACCATAATCCTGCGAGAGCATTTTTCATTGTCATACCGACTGAAAGTCGCATACCATCCCGTAAAAAATCTTCAAATGTATTATATAACCAATATCTAACTCCACCTAAAGCCTGACCACGGTTTGTCCGATGAACAAATATCCCCTGTAAAATATCATACTTACGTGTTATTTGAAAGAACAATCCCTCATGGTTATTAAAATCTCTTGTATCAGAAGAAAGAAAATCTGCAATTGGTTGCAGGATTTTATGGGAACTTATTATTCTGTTATCTTTCTCATCATAGGAAAAGAAAAACCGGCGAATGTTTTTTCCCTTAAGAAACTGGATAAAATCAATCAAACGAGAATTAAGAAAATCTTCGGCTCTTTTCATGTCAAATTCTATATATAATTATTTATCACTTTATTCTACAAACAAATTATCAAATCGTATTTAGTTAATATTAAAAAACCGCGCTCCATCAGATAAAAAGGAGCGCGGTGGTTCATAGGATAAAATACTTTTACTTTATCCGCATAAATTCAATCCGACGGTTTTTCTGTCTGCCTTCAGGGGTGTCGTTTGAAGCAATAGGTTTATCCGGTCCATATCCAATCGTTGAAATTCTCGCAGGATCAATACCTTTGTTAACCAGCCATATTTTTACAGCATCAGCCCGCCGTTTTGAAAGTTTCATATTATAATCACGTTTGCCGACGTTATCAGTATGTCCCTGAATTGAAACCTCTATTTCGGGGTGTCTGTCAAGTGTGTTGAATGCCAGCATAAGAATATCTTCCGATGCGGGCGTGATTTCAGCACTATTCGTTGCAAAAACAATACCTTCAAGTATTATCGGGACATTGAATTCCGCTTTAAGCTCTTGTTCAATCTTAGGAACGTCGTCAGCCGGCTCGAGAGGATTAGTTTTATTTGCAATCTCCTTACCATCATTTACCGTACCTCCATCAGTATCAGAATTTAATGGATCTGTCCGGTATTGAGTAACTTCCTCTCCATCTTTCAAGCCATCGCTGTCTGTATCAACCTGGAGTGGATTAGTTTTATACACATTAACTTCGTCACCATCTTTTAATCCATCGCCATCAGTATCCACCTTAAGTGGATCGGTTTTATAATTATTGAGTTCTTCTCCATCTTTTAATCCGTCTCCATCTGTATCCCCTTTAAGCGGATCTGTCCGGTATGTATTAATTTCTTCTCCATCTCTCAAGCCATCACCGTCTGTATCTGCTTTTAACGGATTTGTTTTATGTTTTTTAACTTCTTCTCCATCCTTTAATCCATCATTATCTGTATCAGGATTAAGCGGATTTGTTTTAAATGTCTGTATTTCCTCACCATCACTTAATCCATCCCCGTCTGTGTCCGGATTATTTGGATCAGTGCCCAGTTCCTTTTCTTCTCTGTTTGTCAGACCATCGTAATCCTTATCTCCTGCTCCTCCACCTATTACAAACAGAAATCCGAGAGCACCACTATAGTAAGCATCGTAAGGTTCACCCATTTTGTAATAATTTAGATTATCTGTAAGAGAATAATTTACACCGCCACTAATATCAAGGAGAAAGCCATCCGAAAGGGCAATTTCAAACCCCAAACCTCCGGGAAAAATATAATTTAATTCTTTATCCTTTACTTCTTTGGGTGAAATTGATACCGGCATTTTAGTGACTTTGTAATTAAGAACACCAGCACCTGCATAAAGATATGGATTCCATGAATCACTTTGTGCGAGATTCAGTATCAATCTTAAATCAGCAGGAATAATCTCGGTACGGTAATATGCCCTGTCAAAATCAAGTCCGGCATAAGAACCATATCCTGCACCAAGTTCTAATTGAAATGCTTTCCCCAGTTCAAACCGGAACAACCATCGGGCAAGATATGAACCTTTGTAGCCCTTACTTTCATAGAATTCGGTTGCAGTGAGCAAGCCATTTATTTGTGGACCCATTTTAAGGCTATAATCATGTATTTGAGCATTAGAGAAGTTTATTTGCAAAAAGCCAAATAAACCAATCAGAAAAAATATTTTATATTTATCCATAAGATCCCCCGAAATAAATCTATAATTAAGTGATTTAAGATTAATAGTTATCTCTTTTTTGTCCAATAGTAAAATAAGGTTCGGAAATAAATTCCACTGAATTTACATAAACAAAAAAGAGAATCAAAATATTTTTCCAATATTATAATAAAATTGGTTTTTTATAACTCATTAATTAGCAACGCATTAGCTATACTGGCACCATAAAAAACCATAGCATGTTATCTTTTTATATGATATTCATTAGAAATGGGAGTTTAGAATTCTATTGAGATATCATCAATCTCCAATCTGCTTGAGCTAAAATTTCTATCAAAAACTTTTTTTAATTCATCCGAAAATATTCCCGGATCAATGCCATTTTTTTCTGCTGTATGTTTTAACCATTGTTCTTCAAAAGGATGGAGCCGGGCATCAGAAAATGCGAGTTTAATTCCATCTTTAATAAACCTGTATGCTAATTCCTTTGATGAAAAAATCGGAGGTTCATCCACAATGTATTGGTTATCAAGAATTTCACGAACGGCATCGTCACAGAATTCTGGGTCAAATCCGAGTTTTCTACCGATCCTTTTCATTAAAGCGACTTCCTCCTCTGTAATCTCCTTATCTTTCCTGATAAGCAAGAGCAGACCTTTAAAGTAATTACTTCCATCTATGACATTAATTTTCATTTACTTTTTGATAATCCCCAATTTATTCAAAAAATCAGCAGTATAAATATATAATCTAAATATTCATTCTAAATTTTAAACTTACCCAACAACCACCTAAAAGTAATCACAGGATAAATTTTTATTCAACTGTTTTTTTCCAGTTAGTGAGAAGAAAAATCAATCCCACAACAATCATAACCATACCCCACCAGAGGTCGGGGTGTAACTCTGATAACACCTTCGGCTGTGCTGGCGGATTTATCAATGTATAAACACCGGATAGGGCAATGACAATTCCCATTATCAGTAGCAGTAAACCTACGAAATACCAGATAGTCTTCATTAAAATTTCTCCTTACCAAAAATATATGTTCAGAATAACAAGTGCAATTAAAGAGATGGCGCCGTAAAACTCAGGTCGTTTCCACCAAACCACATGTTCTGTTATCTTATCTTCAGTCAAACCCCAGACAAGGCCGACCAGTTCTTCCTTTGGTTTTCTTTTTGTATGAAAGCTGACCATTATTGTTACAACAAAACATATTAACCAAGCCCACCAGGCGCGCCAGAAGTTTGCAGCCATGTCGCTTACAGGTCCTGATAGTGTAATTATTTTTGGGTCAATCCATTGAAATTTCACTGCGAGAAATAGTATAAAAGATGAAACCATTCCTGATATTAATCCCCAGAAACCACCGCTTGGTGTTATCCACCACACAAACATACCGAGAATCATAGTAGCAAAAAGTGGAGCATTTACCCACGAGAAAATTGCCTGCATATAATCCATAATGCTGGGGAAACTCATTGCCCAGTATGCTGTACCGATGCTGATGATGATTCCCGCAATCGTAGTAATTCGGCCCATGGTCAGGAGGTGCTGGTCAGAAGCATTTTTGTTAATGATTGACCGGTATATATCATAAGTCCAGACTGTATTAAAAGCTGAGATGTTTCCCGCCTGACCTGCCATAAAGCCTGCCAATAGGGCTGTGACACCTAATCCGACGAGTCCTGTTGGATAATATCTTTTTATTAACAGAGGCAGTGCGGAATCATAGTTTATCTGACCTCCATTCTGAAGGAGAGCAAATCCACTATCAGGATCGCGTGCGAGTACTATTGCTATCAGGCCGGCCATGATTACCAGAAATGGGACAGCCATTTTAAAAAACGAAGCAATTATTGGGGTCATTCTTGCCGCACGGAGATTTTTAGCAGAAAAAGCACGCTGAACCACGAGAAAGTCGGTAGTCCAGTAACCAAACGAAAGCACAAATCCGAGTCCGAGCACAATTCCCGCCCATGTGATCGCCATGCCATTCTGTGCGGGATCTGCGGAGGTTGACCAGAGTGTATTAAACGATTCCGGAATTCTTGCAAAAATCTCATCGACGCCTCCGATTTCTATAATTCCAAGAACAGAAACCAGGAATAATCCCGACCATATCAGGAAAAATTGAATGATCTCAGTAAAAATTGCAGAAAGTAGTCCGCTCATCCCTACATAAATTGCAACAGTAAGTGCTGACATCCATATGCTGAAATTCCAGTCCCATCCGATGAATGTGTGAAGAACGAGAGCCATGGCATAGAGATTTATTCCTGAGACAAGCAGAGTCATTACGCCAAATGCAATCGCATTCAGAACTCGTGTTTTTTCATCATACCTGTATTTAAGGTAGCCGGGCACAGAATGTATTCTACTTGAGTAGTAAAATGGCATCATATAAATACCCAGGAAGAGCATTGCAGGTATTGCTCCTATCCAGTAAAAATGGGCGACATACATCCCATACTTGAATGTATTGCCTGTCATGCCCAGAAGTTCCAGGGCACCGAGATTTGCAGAGAGAAATGCAAGTCCTGCCACCCATGCACTGTTTTTGCGCCCCGCCATAAAAAAATCCTCCTGGTTTTTTGTGAAGCGTTTCAGATAATATCCAATTCCCAGTATAAAAGCGAAGTATAATATGATTATCAACCAATCAGCAAGATTTAATCCTAAGGTAGCCATGCGCAATCCTTTCTTTAATTTTCTGTAATTTTAAACTTTTACTGTTCCGCAATTTCGGATTTTGAGATCTTTCACACAGCCTTGCGAGAACACATTTTCCATAAGACGTTTATAATCCTGAAAATTTTTATGTGGAAGAAAAGTCTGAATTGTTCCTGCAAAACCGCCACCGTGCACGCGGCATGCACCTTTCTCAATTCCTTTTAGAAATTTTTCGGTAAGTGCGAGTGCAACGGCGATTCCCTGCTCACGGGGATTTGTAGTAGCATAACAATTTTGCAGCCACCGGTATGATGAATTACCCGATTCCCTGACCAATCTGAGGAAACCATCCATATCACCGGTCCGTAGTGTGTTCACCTGATTTACAACTCTATCATTTTCTTCTAAAAAATGAAAAGCCCGCAGGAAAGCTCTATCACCTGCCTTTATTCTTATATCGCGAATATTTTCAAAAAATTCATCTTTACTCATTTCACGGCACACATCTTTTCCGAATAAAGAAGCAACTGATTTCATTTCAGATGGGATTGATGAATATTCTGCAGTCAGGTCATGATGACTTCCACCTGTATCCACTACCAGGAGAGAAATGTCAAAATCAGAAAAATTACATTTAATTTTTTCCACAACCGGATTTTCAGGTTCATTAAAATCAATGCTGACTATACCACCGACAGCACAAGCGATTTGGTCCATTAGTCCGCATGGTTTTCCAAAATACTCATTTTCTGCGCGCTGGCATATTCTGGATAGTACTATCGGCTCCATCTTACCATCATTGTAAATATAATTGAGAATGGTTCCGATTAATACTTCAATTGAGGCGGAAGAACTTAATCCTGATCCCACCATAACGTCGCTTTCGATGCAGGCATTAAATCCGCCGATCCTATAGTTCTGTTTTTTAAATCCGTTCACTATTCCGCGGATCAGAGCAGATGTTGTTCCTTTCTCAGAATTTATTGGTGAGAGGTTACTGATATTTACAGTAAATGGTTCCGGATAACCCGCTGAGTAAACAGTTATAACATTATTTCCTGTAGCTGCAGCAGCGGCAATAGAATCAAGATTTATGCCGGCAGCAATAACTCTCCCCCTGTTATGATCAGTATGATTACCAGCCAGTTCTGTCCGACCAGGAGTGCTAAAGAAATTAGTTTCAGCATCCGGAAACAGTTTTCTGTATTTATTCGATAATTCAGTGTAGCGTTTAACCTGTCTGTTCAGAACGTGTTTTTCACTGCCATATATCTCTGAAAATCTCTTATCAGAAATATTTATGCTCATCAATCCACTTTTTGATTTATTATTTTAAAAAAAATTATATATAATATGAACAATGTCTGGAAATGTTACAACATTTAAATTGAAAAGTCAAATGAAGACAGTTTCAAATGAAATTAAATTTAAATTGTTAGAAAACATAAAAATATTTTAATACTTGCGTTAATGTTTCAATAATTTATATTTACTTTTTACATGAAAAAAAATAAATTAAATAGTAAGAAAGGAGTTCTCACATGTTACAAAAATCAGTATGGTTGATTGCAGTAATATTTATCCTGATCATTAGTATGCCTGAATCAGGTATCGGTCAAACAAAACCCGTTAACATTGCCCTTATTAATCCAATACAGATATTTCCGGAAAACAATCCCATCAGTGGTGTTCGTTTGAATATTTTATATGGAAAGAATATTTCAATGACCGGAATAGATTTCGGGCTTGTTAATCACATAGGTACGGGTGGTTTTACGGGGGTACAATGGGGACTTGTGAATATTTGTGATGGTAATTTTGTCGGTTTTCAGGATGCTCTATTGAATCTTACGAACAGTAATGTAGAAGGATTCCAACTTGGTTGGTTCAATAAGGGAGAATATGTGAGTGGTTTACAGATTGGTCTAGTAAACTACGCAGGAAGTATGAAAGGTTTGCAGATAGGGATTATAAATATTATCAAAAAAGGTGGCCAATTTCCTGTTTTCCCGATTGTTAACTGGTCGTTTTGAAAAGAGACGGAATTATTAGGTAGTCGTTTTGTTTATTAATATTACTTGATTAAAGTAAGGTAATATTCAATTTATTATTGATATTTAGATTGAAAATATTTTCCTCTTGAGATAATGATTAGTGCAAATGTTATAAAGAATTATTAATTAAAAAATAAAAATCGTAACACAGAAAATTAAACTCCCCCTTTGCATTTTATTTAATCAATGATTATATTTCGTTAATTAACGAAATGAAATATGACTGAATACAGCGAAATTGCTAAAATTTTCAAGGCGTTATCAGATCCCAACCGGTTGAGAATTCTCAATATTCTTCGTCAAAGGAAATTGTGCGTCTGTGAGATTACTGAAATTCTGGGTCTTGCTACATCCACAGTTTCCAAACATCTGAGTATATTACAAAATGCAGGATTTATAAAGCAGGAAAAAGATGGTAAGTGGGTCAATTATTATATTAATCCACGTCCTTCAGATAGAAAGACTGCAGCTTTTATCTCAGCAATGGAATTCTGGATCGATAATCAGCAGGCAACAATTGATTCACAAAAAGCAAGAACAGTTAATCGGGAAAAAATCTGTTCCTTATAATTTTTTTATCATAACATTTCGATAAATATCGAAACATTGAAAGGTATTTAATGAATTGGAAAGAGGAATATAAAAGTTTGTTATGGATTGTTGGCGGATTTATAATATTTTATTATCTACCAATTGACAATCCAGTATTTAAAAGCGCCGTTAATGAATCACTCGCACTTCTGAAATGGTACGCTCAGGAGCATGTATTGCTATGTTTGGTCCCTGCCTTTTTCATTGCCGGTGTGATATCTGTTTTCGTAAGTCAGTCGGCTGTTATTAAATACTTTGGTGCACGTGCGAAGAAGTGGCTTGCATACCTTATCGCTTCTGTTTCGGGTACAATACTTGCAGTTTGTTCCTGCACAGTATTGCCATTATTTTCCGGAATTCACAAACGTGGAGCCGGACTTGGTCCTGCGATTGCATTTTTATACTCAGGTCCTGCTATAAACATACTTGCAATCATACTGACAGCGAGGATACTCGGACTTGAAATGGGTGTCGCAAGAGTTATCGGTGCCGTATCATTCAGCATTATTATCGGTCTAATAATGGCATTTATTTATAGAAAAGAAGAAAAAGTGAAAGCTGATGAACAGCTAAATCTTCCTGAAGAAGAAGAAAAACGTCCTTTATGGCAAACCGCAACACATTTCTTCATCCTGGTTGCAATTCTGGTATTTGCCAACTGGGGGAAACCCGATAACACAGATAGCATATGGTATACAATTTTCGCAAATAAATGGTATATAACCTCGTTATTCGGAATCGGATATACACTCTCTTTAATATATATACTCAAACTAAACAAGATAAAGGTTACTCTTTCCGCAATTGCGGTGATCATTGCTTCTATCATCTGGGGTGAAAATCCAATAATCCCCTTTGTCATTGCTGTCATTGCTACAACAATAGTTCTCAGTTTCTCCAGAGGTGAAGGGGAGGAATGGATGTATTCCTCATGGTCATTTGCAAAACAAATTTTACCACTGCTTGCAGGCGGTGTACTGCTGGCAGGTTTTCTTTTAGGCGGTCCTGAAACAAAACAGGGAATAATTCCAAATGAATGGATTTCATCCCTGGTGGGAGGTAACTCTATTTTTTCAAACTTTTTTGCCTCGATTGTCGGTGCCTTTATGTATTTTGCTACACTCACAGAGGTTCCTATTGTACAAGGACTGATAAACAGCGGTATGGGAAAAGGTCCGGCGTTAGCCTTATTGTTAGCGGGTCCTGCTCTATCATTACCCAATATGCTTGTTATTCGAAGTGTTATAGGTACACAAAAAACAATTATATATGTCTCACTTGTTGTTATTATGGCTACAATAACCGGGATGATTTATGGGATTTTGTTTTGACATGAAATTCATGATTAAAAAATATTTTCAATAATTTTTTAAGGAGTAGAAAAATGCTAGATATAAAAGTAATTGGCTCAGGATGTGCAAATTGCCAGAAAGTGGAATCGCTTGTAAGGGAAGTAATGGCGGAGCACAAACTTGAAGGGAAAATAGAAAAAGTAACCGATAGGGATCGTTATGCAGATTATGGTTTGATGATGACTCCCGGTCTATGGATAAATGGAAAACTCGTGAGCAGTGGAAAAATTCCGGCAAAAAGTTCAATTGAGCATTGGTTGCTTGAAGCAATAAAGTAAAGAATATTAAAGGGATAAACTTATGAAAGTACAAATTTTAGGCAGCGGATGTACAAAATGTAAAACCCTGGAGCAAAAAATACGATCTTTAAACGATCAACATGCTTTGAATCTTGAAATAGAAAAAGTAACAGAATTAAAAAAAATCGTAAGGTACGGAATTATGATGACACCTGGATTGGTAATAAACGGCGTCATAAAAAGTGTTGGCTCTATACCCAAAGATGACCAACTACTCGAATGGATTAAAGGAGAAGGATTATGAAAAAGCAAATCGTCTTATTACTAATTTTTACCACGCTTGTCACTACCTATCTACCTGGACAATCGAAAAATTCGCAATCTAAAACCAAATCAACTCCTTCAATAAAAGACAGTACCTCTGTTACCGTCCAGTCTCTCATCACATTTATCGAGCTCGGTTCTGTTAATTGTATTCCATGCAAGGCAATGCAACCGGTGATGAAATCGGTCGAAGAAAAATATGGAAGTCAGATAAAGATAATTTTTTACGATGTATGGAAGAAAGAGCAGGCACATTATGCTCAGGAGTACAAAATTCGTGTAATACCTACGCAGATTTTTTTTGATTCGCAGGGGAAAGAATTGATGCGCCACGAGGGATTTTTACCGGAAAAAGAGATAGATACATTTCTTCAATCAAAGGGATTAAAACCTAAGGGTTAGAAGAAAGATTAAAACATGGAATCTCTTTTTACTACACTAACGGAAGCTCTATACGGAAATTTTGCGCCTGCACTTTTCGCCTCTTTTGTCTGGGGTGTATTAAGTATTTTATTGAGTCCCTGTCATCTCTCGAGCATTCCTCTAATTATTGGATTCCTCACAGCTAATAATGAAAAAAGAACATCGCGGAATTTTCTATTAGCATTCGTTTTTGCCATCGGGATTCTTATGACCATTGCTGTCATCGGAATCATTACCGCAAGTATAGGCAGAATAATGGGTGATGTCGGCCCTTATGGAAAATATCTCGTGGCAGTTATTTTTATAATAGTCGGTTTATATCTAATGGACATAATACATTTGCCCGACACGGGTGTCAAACTTCAACCATTTAGTATAAAATCTGTCTATTTTTCAGCATTTAGTTTAGGTCTGATTTTTGGAATTGCTCTTGGACCATGCACATTTGCATATATGGCTCCGGTGCTCGGAATTGTTTTTCAAATGTCCGGTACAAACATAGCAGGGTCAGGTGCATTGCTTCTCACATTTGGATTAGGGCATTGCGGTGTTATCGTGGCGGCAGGTGGACTTGCAACCTGGCTGCAGATATATCTTAACTGGACAAACAAATCGAACGCGGTTTTATGGATAAAGCGTGTTGCCGGATTTCTCGTAGTACTTGGTGGTATCTATACATTTCTCACGACATAAAAGAAAGGAACATATAATGGAACAGGGAAAACCAACTCCTATGGATTTATTGAAAAAGGTTGCACCTGAGTTTGCTCAAAATCAATTTGATCAGCGGACACTTCTTTTTGAATCACCCAAATATCAGGCAGTCCCGTTAAAATATAAACTTCTTGCCGGAATCCCGGTTGCAGCTGCACTTGGTTCTGTTACCTGTACGGAAATGTGGACCAAAATGGCGCTTCAAAAAGGAGTTACTTCTACAGAAATCATAGAAGCAATCCTTATTGCACGATATATGAAAATGGCAACTGTAAATGACACAGTTTCAACTTCACTTGAAATGCTTTAATTAAGGAATCAATCAAATGGATTCATCTTCAAGTAGTAATGCTGATTCTCGATTTTCTGACTCAATAACAGATAAGAAACCAGCAGATTTCCAAAAGAAGCTCATCATCTCGATGTTGCTTAATATCGGTATATTCATTGTTGAATTTCTGGGTGGTATTTTTACAAACAGTCTCGCCCTTATTTCCGATTCATTGCATAATCTGAGCGATTTCTTAGCTCTTCTGTTATCATATTTTGCTTCGCGTATTGTTTTGTGGAAATCTAATTCTCAAAAATCCTTCGGATATATCCGCGTGGAAATTTTTGTTGCCTTTGTAAATGCCATGGCTCTTGTTTTAATCGGATTGTATTTAATTTACGAGGCTATACAACGCTTTAGTTCTCCGGAACCAATTGCCGGGGGTTGGATGCTATTAATAGCTATTTTTGGATTTGGAGCAAATGTGATTGCCACTCTGCTTCTCAGGGCTCACAGGCATCATGATCTGAATATAAAAAGCGCTTACCTTCATCTTCTGACAGATGCGATGGAATCGCTAGCAGTTGTAGTAACTGCGATAATGATAATGTGGTGGGATTGGAAAATCCTTGATCCCATATTATCAATTGCGATTGGAATTTTTATCATTAAAAGTGGCTGGGAAATCGTATCAGAAACGGTAAATATCTTAACTGAAGGCACACCGAGGGGAATCGATTTAGACGAGGTAGCTGCATTTATCCAGTCTTTTCCCGGAGTAGTCAATATTCATCATTTACATATATGGGGTATATCATCCAGGGTACGGGCTTTGAGTGCACATATTGTTGTGCAGGATCAATTGATAAGCGTAGGTAATAAAATAACATCAGAATTAGAAAAAGAACTGGAACGCCGTTTTGGAATTAATCATCCAACTTTACAGCTTGAATCATGTATTTGTGATGAACAGGGAGTGGTGGTGGATATTAATATAAAAGATAACAGTGTATAAAAATTGAAGAATTATTAGGTACCAATTTAAAGCACGAGAAAATATTGCGAAGCAAGATGGTGAACAGCATTTCTAGAAAATTGCAAATTGTATTTTAAATTCAGAAAACTATGGCTAACATTTTATTTTCAATGAAGAAATAAAATAATATAAAATAGAGGATTGAATGGATTCAGTATCTAAAAAATTATCATTCTTTGACAGATATTTAACACTGTGGATTTTCCTAACAATGTTTTTAGGCATCGCTGCTGGATTTATTTTCCCAGGCATAGCCGGTTTCTGGGATTCTTTAAGTTCCGGAACCACGAACATCCCGATTGCAATTGGTTTGATTTTAATGATGTATCCACCGCTTGCAAAGGTGAAATATGAAGAATTACCAATTGTATTTAAAAATATAAAACTTCTATCACTTTCTTTAATCCAGAATTGGATCGTGGGACCTTTCGTAATGTTTTTCCTGGCATTGATTTTTCTCGCGGATAAACCTGAAATGATGATAGGTGTTATTTTGGTCGGACTTGCTCGATGCATAGCAATGGTTCTTGTCTGGAATGATTTAGCAAAAGGTGATTCCGAATTGGCAGCGGGTCTGGTCGCTTTTAATGCAATCTTTCAGGTTTTCCTTTATTCCGTTTATGCTTACATATTTATTACGGTTCTTCCCCCAATCTTCGGTTTCAGCGGGGCGCTGGTTGATATATCAATCGGAGAAATAGCCGTTACTGTTTTAATATATTTAGGCATCCCGTTTTTTGGTGGAATGATTACCAGAGCAATAATGATAAAAATTAAAAATAAAGACTGGTACCACAAAACATTTATTCCAAAAATTTCCATTATTACACCTATCGCATTGTTATTTACAATATTCGTGATGTTCTCATTAAAAGGTGAAAAGATAGTTGAACTTCCTCTCGACGTTGTGAGAGTGGCAATTCCATATATATTTTATTTTGCAGGTATGTTTTTCATTACATTTTTCATAGCAAAAAAAATTGGGGCAGGATACGAAAAATCAACTACTGCAGCATTTACTGCAGGAAGTAATGATTTTGAACTAGCAATTGCAGTGGCTGTAGCAGTTTTTGGAATAAACTCACCTACCGCCTTTGCAACTGTCATCGGGCCTCTTGTTGAAGTTCCTGTGCTGATCGGACTTGTTAACGTGGCATTGGGTTTTAAGAAGAAATATTTTCCGGATAAATCGCAGGAAATGTAAATGGAAAGAAACCCCTATTTTTGTGCCGGAGAGGGGATTTGAACCCCTACGACCTTGCGATCACATGACCCTGAATCATGCGTGTCTGCCATTTTCACCACTCCGGCTATTATATCGATAAATAATCTTTTTAAAATAATTTATCGAAATGACTGCCAGCCAGTTCAGTAGAACTATACAATTTTAATGAATTTCTCGCTCTTTTCCAATACCTGCCTTCCTGAAAACACCATTTTAATTAAAAAACTTTCAAAACATTTTCACATATATTTACGTATAATAAATCAAGACCGACAAACGTAGAATTTTAGTGTAATGAATTTTATCTAATTTCTTTGAATAACATGAGATTTGAAAAAAATCATATCCTCTCCCCTTTCTCTTCAACCCAAAACTATAACTTACCCCAAGAGGTGGTACTCTTTCAGAATTATCCGAATCCCTTTTCTACAACAACTTTTATCTCATTTATAATACCCGAACCCGCAAAGAATGGGAAGAATGTTCTGCATGTTACACTTAAAATCTTTGATTCAGCCGGAAATGATATTTCAACATTAATTAACGATGAGCGGTCGCCAGGTTATTACGAAATTGAATATTTTAGTGGTGATTTACCCGAAGGAGTTTATTATTACGAACTGATAGTTGACTCTTATTACAAACTTACAAAAAGAATGTCATTGGTCAGATAGTCTTATCTTATAAAATTTTGTTCCAATATGAAATAAACTACCAAATTAATTTCAGCATATCCTTGGTAATTGTTCACCCGACAACATGTCAACAATCCGCTTACCTCCAATACTGCTCTGCATCACCACTATACCGGGATGATCATCTACAACTTCTCCAATTATCACCGCGTCTCTACCGCGCGGATGAGCTTTCATCGTTGATAAAACTTTTTCAGCGTCCCTGGCAGATACAATACAAATTAGTTTTCCTTCATTTGCGACATAAAGTGGATCCAGACCTAAAAGTTCACATGCTCCTTTGACAACCTCTTTTACAGGTATAACTGTTTCCTCTATCCATATTCCTTTGTTAGCCTTCTGGGCAACTTCGTTCAGCACACTTGCCACCCCCCCTCTTGTGGGGTCACGAAGAACGTGAATATTTTTACTTACACCAATCATTTTAGAAACAAGGTCATTTAAAGCCGCACAATCACTCTCAACAGGAGCATCAAATGCAAGTCCTTCTCTCTGCGACATTATTGCTATTCCATGTTCCGCTATAGTTCCGCTTAAAATTATTTTGTCGCCGACCTGAGTATGCTCAGGATCAATTTCAATTCCTGGATAAACGATACCAATTCCTGAAGTATTTATAAATATTTTATCTGCTTTACCCCGATCCACTACTTTTGTATCCCCTGTAATTATCTGAACTCCCGATTCATCTGCGGTCTGTTTCATTATTAATACAATTTTCCACAAATCCTCCATCGGAAATCCCTCTTCAATAATTAATCCCACCGAAATGTAAAGTGGCTGTGATCCACACATGGCAAGATCATTTATAGTTCCCGTTATTGCAAGTTTTCCGATGTCGCCACCAGGGAAAAAAATTGGATCAACCACATACGAATCTGTTGTAAAGGCAATTTTGCGATCCTGAATATCTACAACGGCGCCATCATGCAGTTTATTAAGAAACTCATTATGAAATTGCGGTATAAAAATTTTCTCGATTAATTGTCTGGTCAATTTCCCGCCACCACCATGTGCCAGTGTTACAGTTGGGTACTCAGAAATAGGAATCGGACATGCAAATCCCGAAAGTTGCTCTCGTGAAATAATTTTTGTCATAAACTTAGCTCTTTATTTTTTTCCTATCAAAAATAACATTATCGCTGAAATAAAAGCAAGAATAATTGTTAAATATAATGGTGCAAACAAATTTACATGTTCCCACAATAATCCTGCAATCAGAGAGGAAGGAAATGCGCATAATCCAATTATCATTTGAAACAATCCCAGTGCACTCGATCTATAGGCTGAGGGTGCCAGTTCAGCCACCATTGTTTTCTGAACAGGTTCAATTGCCGCCTTATGTAATCCGTAAAGTATAAAAATAATTACCATGCCGATGTAGGATTTCGTAATAATAAAACCTGTAGATGTTACAATCCATAAAAGGATAGCAATGAACATCAAATTTTTTCTCCCATATTTATCAGCCATTTTGCCAAAGCCGTAAGAACCCGCCGCGGCAACTGAAGTGAAAATAAGATACATAACAGGAATCGAGGATTGTTGTATGCCCGTCATTTTTGCATATAGCAGGAGGAAACTATAACTAAAATTACCAAGGGCAAAAATAGAGCTTGAGATTAAAAAAATCCGGAAATCACGGCTCAATTCTTTTACTGACAGACCCTTAAAAATTTTAAAGCCTGAATTACGTTCCTCTTTTATGTAAATAATCACAATGACTGCGCCAATTAAAGATGGAATTGCAGCAATTAGAAAAAGTGTTTTGAATCCCAGATTAAAAAATATTATACAAAAAAGAATTCCGCAAACGGCACCCAAATTATCCATTGTTCGGAGAAGTCCGAAATTCCTTGCCCTGTTTTCATTTGTTGATACATCTGCAACAATCGCATCACGCGGAGCACTTCGAATTTTCCCCATTCTATCAAACACACGGATAGGAAGAATATAATGCCATGTCGTTGACAGAGCATATCCAATTCTTGAAAAAGCACCAAACAGATAACCTATCCAGATAAATATTTTTCTTTTACGAAATTTATCAGCAAGATAGCCTGAACCCGCCTGAGACAAATATACCACCGCTTCACCAATTCCATCGATTAGGCCAAGGATTGCCATATTAGCGCCAAGAACCGAAGTTACAAAAAGAGGCCAGACGGGATAAATTATATCAGATCCAAAATCATTCAGGAATGAGGCAACCGAGAATGTTCGTACAACCTTTTTCGATTCTTTCTGATCGAGATTCTTATAAGAGTTCAAGGTATCCCCACTGGCATTATATAAAGAGGTTGCAGATTTATTGGAAGTTTTAGTATAGATTTAACCTGATCATCAAAAAATGCTCCTACTGCAACTGTACCCAAATCCATTGCGGTTGCCTGCAAATGGATGTTTTGAGAAATATGACCTGCTTCCATAAAGACATAACGCTCTGCCCGGTCTCCATATTTCCTGGCGGTTTTTGATATATCTGCAGTAATGATAATAGCAGCTGCACAGTTAAGGAGGCATTCCTGTCCCAGTGCT
>Ga0101944_10004713_pt1 | contig 16441 bp, 11 predicted proteins | sample DewCreD2012metaG_FD_75245 | JGI IMG/M metagenome (GOLD analysis project Ga0101944, IMG submission 75245) | Hot spring sediment bacterial and archeal communities from British Columbia, Canada, to study Microbial Dark Matter (Phase II) - Dewar... ...
CCAGTCCGGGCGAGTAGGTGGCGTGATTTTCGACGACGAGCAGTCCCTTGTATTCGGGCTTGAGCAGGTCATCGAGCGAGGCCGGGGCGGGCAGGTTTTTCCCGGCAAACCAGGCTTTATCGTAATTGATGCACACGTCGCCAAAATCGACGGGCAGGGCGCGGTTTTGGGAGTCGAGTTTGAATTGGGCAGGGATTTCAGCCAGAAGCGGGGAATTGTATGGCTCGAAAATGTCGGCTTCGAGGGCGCGGGAGAGGAAGGTGTTATCGACTCCGAAGAAGACATCGGCCAGGGGCGCTTCTTTCGAGAGGATAGCCTTGTTGAGGGCTGCGCCAGTATCGCCGGACTTGAGGAAGGTCAATTTGACGTTGTTTTCCTGCTCGAATTGGGCAACGACTTCCTCGCTGACAGAGAAGGAGTCGTGGGTCATGATAGTGAGGGCGCGCGGGGAAGCCGAGGATGGGTAAGAAGGGTAGGAGGCGGCTGTGGGGGTAGCAGGGGATGGGTAAGATACGTCGGTTGGACCTGCGGTTGGGGCTGTGGGGGCGCAGGCGGCCAAGAAAAAGGTAAATAGTAAAAGTGTAGCGAGGATGCGGTTCATAGTAGGTCCTTTTTGGGAGTTTTACGATAACGCGGTGTCCATTCCGCGTTACAGTTTTCGTTGGTGGATGCAGAGCAGCAAGCCGCGCTTGAGGCGGACGGTGGCGGTTACGCCCAACATTTGGTTGCTGATTCCGCGCGCGCGGTGGGGGCGCAGGGTTTCGCGGTTGAGCGAATAGGCCAGCCCGTCTGTTACAACGCCTTCCACAGGGACACCCCACGGAATCAGGGAGATGGTGTCGCCGGGCTGACCGTGAATGACGCCGGAGCTGGAAATAAAATAAGCCTCCGTGACGCCATCGTCGAAACGCGCGCCAGCCTGGATGGCGTCGGGGGCGCTCAAGAGGGCCAGGTTGGCAATCGATTGGTCGACCCGCCCGCCGTATCCGCCGATGATGACAATTGGGCTGTAACCGGCCTGGATGGCATGATTGAGAGCTAACTCCAGGTCGGTTTCGTCTTTGGTGGTGGGATAACGCAGGATGTGGACGCCCATGTCATCGAAAACTTTAATTTCGGCCTCAGTGAGAGAGTCCAGGTCGCCAAGAATGGCTCTGGGAATCAAACCGAGCGAGAGCGCAATGCGCGCGCCCCCATCGGCGGCGATGATGACATCATCGGGCTGGACGCAGGCGCGGGCCGCGCCAGGATTTTCAAGCGGGCTGTTGACGAAGATGATAGCCCTGGACATAAAAAACCTCCCGCCGGGGAGGTTTTTTCACGCAAGCGATTCCCTCCGCCGGCATTACCCGGATCAGGTTTTGCGGGTCGAGGGCTGCGGCCCTCCTCTCAGCCTGCTGGACAGGCTCCCCGTTCAGTTTTTTGTATTTTACACCCTGTTAAGGCAGGGTGCGCAAACACTTATGAAATTATCATATTAGCGAACGCGGCGTTTCCATTCTTCTTTCATTTGAAGTTCGCGCGGCGTATCGCCGGAAGCAAGCGCCAGGAAGTCGGTCAACAAACGGTTGAAGCGGACCGAGTCCTCGAGCATGGGGAAGTGTCCGGTCTGGTCGAGAATAATCATGTGCATGTTGTAAGGGGATGTCTCAGGTGAAAAGGATGGTGCTGGCACTGCCGGGTCATTCTGTCCATACACCAGCAAGGTGGGATTGTTAATCGTAGCGATTCGATTTGCCAGGTTGAAGGAATCAGGGTTTGCAAAAGAAGCAGCAATGGCCTGCGAATCGGCTTTGAGAGCATCAACACGGGCCGGCTCCATGACAGGGTCTTTGGTAAGCAGCCAATCGACAAGGTCGGGGATAGAAGCAGTACGCATTCGTGCATTGACCATGTTGACATCTAACGGCACGCCAACCGCCATGACCCGGTCAACCATGTTTGGATAGAGACGTGTAAAGTGTAATCCTACCACGCCTCCCAAGCCATGCCCTACAAAAGCCACCTTTCCAATTCCCATTTCCTCGAAGAAACTTTTCACGAGATTAACATAGGTGTTAATCTCGTAGCGCTGCGAATCATGGGCTGTGTCGCCAAAACCCCATAAGTCCAGTGAATAAGCGCGGAAGGACATGGAAGCGGCCTGCATGGCCGGCACCCAGTAGCGCCAGGAGCCTACCCAGCCGTGCAGGAAGACGATTGGACGTCCGCGCCCAATGACTTCGTAGTGAACAATGCCGCCTTCCAGTAAAATAGCGCTCATGGTTCCGTTTACTTCCGGTATTTTGCCAGGACGGTTTTGACCCGGTCTACCAATTGGTCTGGGGCAAAAGGCTTGAGCAGATATTCTTCGGCGCCTGCCGCAAGACCTTGCTCGATTTCATTTTCCTGTCCCTTAGCAGACAGGAAAATGACCGGAATGTTCGCCAATTCCGATTCGGCTTTGATGCGTTTGCAGGCTTCGTAACCAGTCAGTTTGGGCATCCGAACATCTAGCATGACCAAATCGGGACGTTCCGACTTGGTGAGTTGGTAGCCTTCTTCCCCATTATTGCCTGTGATGACTTCATAACCTGCAAAACGCAGGGTAAATGCTATCAATTCACGGATATCGGGTTCATCTTCTGCGATGACGATTTTTGCCATGCTTACTCCTCAGGTTGATATGCCGGTATGGTAAACGAAAATGTGCTGCCCTGGCCTGGCACACCCGTGCTGAACATCCAGATTTTGCCATGGTGCATTTCCACCAATTGTTTAACAATGGAAAGTCCAAGGCCAGTTCCAGGAGTGGCAAGTACCAGGGGGTCTTCGCCGCGGAAGAAACGGTCAAAAACCCGCTCTTGTTGTTCTAGAGGAATCCCTATACCGGTGTCTTTTACATCAATTTGTACCATCTCGTCGTTCTTGCGTAAATGGACATGGATTTTTCCATCTGCAGGGGTGTAGTTATAGGCATTATCGACCAAATTGTCAATTACTTGTCGAATACGTTCGGTATCTGCCAGGGCGCGTGGGATAGACTCTTCGGCAGTCACCGAAAAATCCAGTGTTTTGTCTTCCTCTTTTGCGCGCTGTACGAACCCGGCAACAATTTTCTTGGTAACTTCAACCAAGTCAACGGGCTGGATGGAAAGAGACACGCGCCCGGCCTCAATGCGGGAGACATCAAGCAGGTCATTGACAAGGACGTTCAACCGCTCGGTATTGTTCTTGACAATCTGCAGGAAATGGGACTGATTCTCGTTCAAGGCGCCGGCCGCGCCCATGAGCAGGATATCGACATAACCGCGAATCGAGGTCATCGGGGTACGCAATTCATGGCTGACTGTTGCGACAAACTCGGATTTCAAGCGGTCCACTTCAACTTCGTGGGTAATATCGCGGAAGATGGATACTGTGCCAAGAAATTCCTTGCGCCAAATGACGGGGGAGAGATGAACCAGCACAACCTGTCCAGTTTCAAGACTGATTTGTTCGGCATACATCTCGCCCGCGTGGTGCTGGTCGGGGTTTTGCGACCACTCTTGTACCGCTCTCACCCATGTCTGAGTGGATTTTCCAAATAAACCGGCAAAGTTCTCCACTGGCTTACCTGTTAACTGGTCAGCAGAGAGTGAAAGGATGCGCTCAGCCGATGCGTTTACAAAAGATATTGTATTGGCCGGGTCAGTGACAAGCACGCCATCTGCAACTGCTTCGAGGATGGCGGTTTGGCGACTGGCTTCTACCTGTTGGGAACGCAGCATGGAGCCTAACCGTTCTGCCTGGTCACGAATCAGCTCATAGAGTTGGGCGTTATTGATGGAAATAGCAACTTGCGCGCCAATTGCTCGCACCATTTCGAGCGAATCTGCGGTAAAAAAGCCAACTTTACGATGGAAGACCATAATAGCGCCAATCACATCTTCGCCAACAACCAGCGGGGCCACAACTGCACTGCGATGGTCCTGGGAACTCTGCGAGATGACCCAGCGCGGGTCAAGATATAGGTCGTCTACGAGGACAGGCTGGCGGTTTTTGACAACCCAACCCGCCAGACCTTCTCCGATTTTAAGTTTGAACGAAGCCGATTTGCGGCTGGCATGCTGGTCTTGGGTCACATAGCCATAGCCAGCGCGATAGTGGAGCATGTTATCTTCGGGATGCAAGAGCATGACGGTTCCCTGTTCGGCCCCAATGGCTTCATTCAGCAACGACAGGGTGCGGCTCAAGGCACGGTCCAAGTCGAGACTGGCGGAAACCTCGGTCAGGATACGCAACAGGGTCTCGGTGTTGCGCTGCTCGCGTTCCAGTTCAGCAGTGCGCTCAATGACACGCTGTTCCAATGTAAGCGCAAATTTTTTGGTCTCGGTCAGGAGACGGGAGTTTTGGATAGCAACCGTAGCCTGGTTGGCCAGGGTGCTCAAAATTTGCTGATCATTTTCGGAATAAGCATTAAATTGGTAACTTTGGGCAGATAACGCGCCAATTACCTTCCCGCCTGAAATCATTGGCACAACAATAATGGAATGGGGCGTTCCCTTTTCGCCCACGATAACACCACCACGCGCTTCTACTTCGCTGGACTGCAGCGTGAGAATTGGCTGGCCTGTAGCAATCACCTGTCCGGCAAGTCCCTGCCCGGCTGGCAGGCGCACGCCAGAAATCCGTTGCCCCATATCGACAATATATGCACCATCTACTTCGTCGGCTTCCTCGTCATAAAGGGCAACAATAAAGGCATCGACCGGCATCAGCTTCGAGGCCGCATCATGCACAGCGCGATAAATATCATCCGGGTTTAGGCTGGCCCCAATCTCGAAAGAGACTTGGTTGAGGATTGCCAATCGCTCTGCCGTTGCCAGGGTAGACTGGTACAGGTCGGCATTTTCCAGGGCAATGGCGGCCTGGTTACTAATCGTGCGCGCCAGGTCAATTTCAGGGGATTTGAAGTGAGCGAACTCGTGGCTTTGGATGACAATAGCGTAGATGCTATGGCTGCTGGCAACAGGCAGAATCATCAGCGAGGCGGTATCTTCCAAGAATTCAGAGACAGCGGCCAGATTAGTGTCGGCGCGGACATCATCACTGGTATATACGGTCAGGGATTCGCGCAAATGAGTCAGAGCCGGGGAATCTGGGATGGAACGATAAATCGCCGGGCGGCCAATTTCATCTGGCAGAACGAAAAGCAACAAGGCACGTTTGTCCTGGTCGAGCAGGATGATCATGGCGCGTTCGGCCCGCATAGCAGTCATCAGTTGATTTGCCGTCAATCGAAGCACCTGGTCAGCATTGAGCGAACCCGCCAGTTCCGCTGAAAACTGGTTGAGGAGGGCCAGACGTTGGGAGCGCTCATCAAGTTCCGCCGCGCGCTGGACCGATTCTTCAAATAAGTTGGCGTTATCGATGGCGACTGCTGCTTGGCTGGCAAAGGTGGTGGCGAGTTGGACAATATCGCTTTTGTAAAAATGGACATCTGCTTTTTCGGTTGCTACGACGCCAATCACCTGACCTTTGGCAATTAATGGAACGCCCAGCCAAGAGAGATGCGTCGCCTCGACCAAAGTTGAAAAACGAGGGTCAGTCCGAACATCCCCAACTACGATTGCCTGGCCTGTACGAATCATTTCATGAAACAACAGGCTGTCTTCAATTTCAACGGTCAGGCCTTTACGCTCTTCATTGTCATCGAAGCCACGCGCGTCAGCAACAACCAGCCTGCCATCGGTACGCAGCCACAGGATAGCGGTATCGTAAGGAACGACCATCCCCATCCGGTCGAGTAATGAAGCAACCAATTCATCACGCTGTAAACTGGATGTCAGGGTTGCGGCAACAGAATTGAGCGCCTGGAGTTGGCCGGTTCGCTCCTGGGTTGCCTGCACTAATCGGACGTTTTCGAGCGAGAGTGCCACTTGTTGCGTCAGGGAGAGCAACAGGGCTTCATCTTCCTGCCGGAATGCCGCCTGTGTATTGAAATTATCGAGGACCAGGACGCCCATATTCTGATCGCCAGTTTGGATGGGAACGAGCAGGCTCGAAACGGGTAGGCGCCCGCCAGTGGCCTTGCGATACTTGAGAAGGCTCTCCGCAGGCAGGTTATAGTCATTCGCAAAATTGACTTCGTCTACTCGACGGGGTTGTTTTTCCATGAACGCGCGACCAGGCAAACCTTCGCCAATGCGGTAAGTGATGCCCATGATACTTTCGTCATCGATGTAATTCATGGCAGCGACCGGAAACAACACTTCATCGCGCATGTCCCATTGCAACACCACGCCGGCATGAGCAGGGGCAACCACCCGCAAAGCGCTGTTCAACAGAGATTCCAATATCTGATGCGGGTTCAACCCGCTCAACTGACGGCTGAAATCAAGCAACAGGTTCACTTCTTCCAACCGCTGCTTCGTTTCATTGAGCAGGCTGATGTTTTGCAGAATAATTGAAACCTGGCGGCTTATTTGGAAGTATACCTGCCGGTCTTCGGCAGACATGGCGGGCATGGTCTCTGTATCAATCGCCAACACCGCCGCTATCGTCTTTTTATTAATCACGACCGGGATAGCAATAAATGATTTGGCGCGCAAACCGGTCAAGAACGGCGTATCGTGCCAGATTTCATCTTCATCCAGGTTGACAGAAAGCATGGTCTCGCCCGATTGCAAGCATGCGCGCAAGGGGTTACGCTGCCCAAACAATGCTTGTGGATTGGCCGTGGCTGGTAAATTTCCAAACACATGCACAATTCGCGGCCCATCCACAGTATCACGGGCGACAATCGAAATTGACATATCGAAACTAGTCAAAACCTGTTGCCCCAGGGTCATCAGCGCGGATGATGTATCAAATTGGCGGCTGATAGCCTCCGTTAATTGCAATCCAGCCCGGATATGGCGGGCGCGCTGGGCAAGATTTGTCACCGAGACTGTGTGGTCAATATCCTTTTGCAATAAAACAGGCAGGCTGCGCTGACTAAATACCAACAGGTTCTTTTCACGAATTACTTCTTCCGAAAGGGTTTGAATGCGTTCCTGGAAGGATTGCAGTCCCCTTCCGCTGACAACCGTCAGAGATACCTGGGCGGCATACGCCTCCAGCGTTTCAAGAGTGACTGCATCAGGGCGCATCCCATCCCGAGGCGCATCTACGCTGATAAGACCAAGCGGGCGGTCATCGTTATCATAAATCGGAATGAGCAACATATCATCGGGCTGCCAGGAATTCGGAGAACGGCCTCCATCCTGTACAACTGTGACGGTTTGCACATCGCCTGGAATTACAGGAGACTGGTCTGCGGGTATAAAATACAGACTGTTAATTTCGAATTCGGGTTTCAACAACTGTGAAACGCTCGTCCAGGGCTGCTGATGGGCCTGAAGTTGCAAAAAGGTCTGAAAATCAATACCTGCTCCAACGACGCGAGTCAAGATACCAGTCTGCAAATCATTCAAACTAATCAAGACGACATTAAACGGCGTAGCCTTTTGAATCCCCTGGGCAAGCAATTCCAAGGAAAATTCCAACGAATGGCCCGCCCGCAAGCCCTGTAAGGTTTCAGTCAAGTGCTTGAACGATTCGGCCCGGCGACGGAACAATTCCATGCGATTCTGCTGTTCACGATAACTCAACGCAGTCTGCAATGCAATAGCCGCCTGAATGCCGATGTTTTTAATCATCTCTATGCGCGCTTCATCGAAGTGTCCGGTCTGACCGGCATGTAGTTCGATAAAACCGAGAGTTTCATCCTGATGGCAAATCGAAACGACCAGGATGGAACGGATACCAGGATGGGGACGAGTATCTTCAGTCAATTCTTCAGTCAAAACCGGTTGACCACAAGAGAGCGTTTCGCGCGCAATAACAGATGCCATCTCACTGGGGGAATGACCCAGGAAAAACATGGCTGGACGAGTTTCGATATCGGCATGCCCTGGCTCATACAATAACGCAGTTCCGCATTCTACTTCGGCTACCCGCAAACTTTCTTCATAAACAACCCGCATCAATTCCTTCAGACTAGTGGCTGCGTTCAATTCTCGGACAATGCGTGCCATGACCGTCATATACTCGGCTTTACGACGCAATACATCAGTTGTTTCCCCAGCACGGCGGGTGTTTTCGATTGCGACTGCAATTTGGCTGGCAACGGTTGAAGCAATTTGCAAATCGGGATTGCCAAACATATCCTCCCGTCGGCCGCCAATCATCATTTCGCCAATGCCGTTTCCTCGCACCACCAGCGGCACAGAAACAACGGATTCAACGGATAATCGCCGCACCAGGGCCTGATATGGAGGCAACACTCGGCGGTCTTTAGACAAATTGCCAGCCAAGAAGGGCCGCTGGCTGCCGGCAACGGTCATCCGATAGATAGCCGGTTTAACGACAATCCGCGACAGGGTATCACGCAATTCCTCGGGAACGCCAAATACAGATGGCATATGAGCGCGCATCACGCCTTCGCCTTCATCCAGGAGAAAAACTGCTCCTACGTCGGCCTGTAGCAGCTGCGACATTTCCTGCAAGGAATATGTGATGATTTCATCGAGCGTGGCGGTAGAACTGACCAAGCTGGCAATGCGGCGCATAGACTCGGCACGTTGGTTACGCTGGCGGGCTTGTTGCACAAGCAGGGCATTATCAATAATGGCAGCGACTTGGTTGGCAACGATGTTCAAAAGGCGCAAATCATCCTGCGAAATCGGTTGATTGCCCTGGCGGTGATTCGATAGTTGCAAGTATCCCAGAAAGCGACCCGCCGAAATGAGCGGAATCAAGGCTGTATCACGCATCGAGGCAGCCTGCGCCAGGTCCTGGAGTCCCAAATCGGCCCACACCGAATCCTGGCTGGCGTCCAGGGTCATAATAACGTCCTGGCTTAAAATGCGGTCTTCCGCCGGACTGTTCGCACGGATGGTTGTTTTATAAATCTGGACAATGTTGTTGGGCAAACCCTGGAAAGGCATTTGTCCTTCCAAGAGGCGTCGTTGTTCGTCGTACAACAAAAACCCCAGAATTTCGACGCTAAAAAGAGGAAATAAACCGGTAACCAGTCGTGAAAACAAGTCTTTCAAATCACGTAGGGAACCAACTGCCTGGGAAAGGTTGGTGAGGCCGAACAATTGCGCGTTCCAACGTTGCTGTTTTTCGTACAGTGTAGCATTTCGCAAGGCTACGGCAGCCTGTCCTGTAACAAGTTGCAGGATGTTCAGGTCTTCGTCCGAAAAACTGTTGACCGGAATGACACCCACTTCTAAAGTGCCAACCAATAGACCATAGGCTATCAGAGGCAGTCCGATATAGGACCCCATTGGCGGAACACGGCTGCCAAACGGGTCATACCTAACTTTTGTAAAAGAACGCGTATCTGGAATAAAAAGTTCTTTTCGTTCGGCGATGAGAAAACCGGCATATTCTCCAAACTGACTGCTGCTCTCTCGCTGGAGAGTGCGGGCCGCCCCGGTGGCATCGCTCATGCGATAGGGAATAAGCGATTTGGTGTTTTCGTCCCACACTTTTACTTCCAAAAAATCCGAAGCGACCAGCCTTTCCACATTAACCAATGTCGCCTGAATGGTCGCTTCCAAGCTCAGGCTGCTAGCAATGGCCTGCCCGAACTCAGAAACGGTTTTTAGTGCCGCGCCTGGAATAACATCTCCCTGATGAGACTGCCCCAAACCCAGGGAACTTTCTGCCCGCCGAATAGCCAGCAGAGTGGCCGGAACACTTCCTGGCACACGATACGAAACTGCTTCAACAAGTTTGCCATTAATTGAAAAACGCGCCTGACCTTCAGCGGCGCATAGTTCAAGAAAACTTTCGCTTGGTCTGACCCGACGAGCCAGGCGTTCGAGATGAGGAATTTCCCCTTCAAATAATTCAAACCATTCACGGGCCTGGGGATTCACATACCGAAACCTGCCACCCGCTTCAACAATCAAGATTGCGTCATTATGCGCTTTTTGCTGGATGAAGGACGGCTGCCTCGGCTCTTGGAAAGAAGGCCTTAACCATGGCACTACAAAACGTAAAAGAGCCCAGACTATTAATATCAATAACAGTCCGAGTAGCAGGAAGCCGATGCTCAAGAGGATCGGGCCTTGCGGCATAAAGGCATCTCTCCTGCCTATGACCTGGCCGCCATTCCGGCATCCTGACGACGCGCTTCGGCAGCCATCTCGGTAATTTCACGAATATCGGCAAACGAAGTCTGGGAAGGCGACACTAAACCGATAGCCAGGGACATCAGCGGGTATTGCTCACTCTGCCCATCCGGGCCTGGAGCTAAAATAAAACCTTGTTGGCGGTCGATAAAATTGTAATGAGTTTGTACTTCCTCCGCAAAACGCTCTTTCAGCCGGGTTCTCACCCCACTTGAAGCGCCTTCGGTCGTGACAATGATGAAATTATCACCCCCTGCATGTCCAACAAAATCGGCAGGGGTGCCCAACTCGTCCAAAACCTCTCCAATTAACATTCCAGTAAACCGCAGGACATCGTCGCCAGCAACAAACCCGTACACGTCCTTGAATGGCTCAAAATAATTGATGCGTATATCGAGGAAAGCCCAGCCAGACTCACGGATAATTTTACGCAACTGCTCCTCAATAAGCCGCCCCGCTGGAAGACCAGAACGCGGGTCAGTGAGGCTCTCGCGCTCCGAACGGCGTATGGCACCCTGAACGCGTAGCTTCAATTCTTCAATGTCAAATGGCTTGGTGATGTAATCATCCGCGCCTAATTCAAGACCCTGCAAACGGTCGCTGCGCTCATCCTTCTGCGTCAGGAAAATAACAGGAATGTGGCTGGTGCGCATATTCGTCCGCAGAGTACGGCAAACTTCATAACCGTCGATATCGGGCAACATGATGTCCAGTACTATCAGGTGCGGCAACGCGTGTCTCGTTTTTTCGAGCGCGTCAGAGCCACGCATGGCCGTGTCCACATCATAACCCAAACCACTGAAGTAAATCTTCAGCATGGTAGAGATATCGACATCGTCCTCTACGATCAACAGGCGGGCTTTTCCCATAACGAGCCTCCCATCATAATTGGCGCCGTGCTTTTTGAGCGTTCCGGCGCACTGCTTCGATTTGTTCAGGCGTTACCGCGCGTTCAAAGGAACGAAAACCACTCAACCGAAAGCCATGCTTTGCGGCAATTTGTGAAATCTCTTCCACGCGCGCGCGGCTAATTTCTTTGCCTAGCGTATAATCTTCAAAACGGCCTTCTAAAGCAAGAGCCATAGTCTCCGCCATACATGCATACGATTTGCCCGGCGGGAAACCAAAGTTAAAGTGGAAATTAACGGGACCTGGCACATCGACCATGCCACCGTCAATCACTAATATATCATCACGCGCCGCAGCCACCATTGCAGATACATCACGAGGGCGGGCTACATCACATACGACCGCGCCAGGCATCAAATCTTCAGGACGGATAATATCATGAATGGCACTGGTCACAGTTAAGATGAGTTGGGCGCGCCGCAGGACATCCAGAGAGGTGCTAACATGCAACCTGGCTTTTGCCGTTGGCTGCCAGCGTTCGCGCAAGGCTTCCAGAGCATCGGCGCGGCGTCCTACCAAGTATAACTCACCTACCTCATCTGCGAGAAGTTCTGCGCAGACTTTTCCTATCGCGCCGGTTGCCCCAACTACAGCAGTGGTAGCGCATGAGATTGGAATATCCATTATATCAGCAGCCTTCCTGACGGACTCGACTGCCAGCGAAACAGTATAAGAGTCCCCGGTCGTAACGGGGACATCCAACGCTTCGGCAATGGTCACGCCCGCATCACCAACAACAGACGTAAATGCGCCCAAACCCAAAATACCTGCGCCCAGCCGCTCAGCCAGATGTCCGGTTTCGATAATTTTTCGATAGACCGTTTTTTCCGGCAATTCCAACATTCTTCGCGGCGTATATGGACAGGCGACAAACCAACCTTTTATTTGCTTGCCCGTCGCCGCTGAGGTGATGCCTTCAATTTCAGAGATATAGACTGGCGGGAAAAAAGTCGAAAAGAAGTTTATCTGGCGTTCGGTGAGAAGTTTTCCTAGGAGCGGGTATTTTCGGCTGACGTCACGCTTGGGGTCAATTGGATGAATAATAAAAGCAAATGTGTCCATGTATTACCAGGATTCTAATTCCTCATCTTTTTCGTCACGAGAATATAAACGCAAATGGGCATTGGCATTGCGCATCTTGTGGTGGTCGCTATCTTCGTATTTGACATCTTTATCAATAATGCGCCGGTCTTTCGATGCCGCCAAAACAACATCGGACTCAATGGTGCGGGCAGGGAACACGATCATGCCTGCGCCAATGCGACAATTATGACCTACAGCCCCTCCTAATACGGGTCGGTTCGATACTTTAAGTTCGTTTCGCCCATCGAGAGCTTTGATTGGCGCAGGAATCAGGTTATAGTCGGTAAAAGTAGAACCGGCTCCAATGAATGTGTTGCGCCCCACCACGCACATTTGTAAGCAGGTATTTTGGGCGACCATCGAATGGTCCATAATAGTGGTCATGAACAGGGAAGCCCGAAACGGCAAGAATGTGCCATTCCCAACCACCGAGAGCATTAACTGACAGCCTTGTGAAATGTTTACATTGTCACCAATTGTACAGTTTTCGATGACTGCACCGGCGTTGATGGTGACGCCATCTCCAATGGTTGTAGGCCCGTGAATGATAGCGGTGGGGTCAATGACGCAATTCTTGCCAATTTTTACCAGGGCCGAACATTCCAATAGTTGCTTGCCTTCGTAAAGGGCAGTCGCTAATATTTTTAATTTGAAGGCCAGGTCATTATTAAGGCGGGTTTCAAAGCGCAAACCGCGCGCAAACAGCCCAAAAACGCCATCGGCAATAAAAACATGCGTCCAACAATCAATCGCCATCATTGCCCGGCGTGGCACCTGGTACACCAGGTCTCCCCGCTGGTCGGCCATATAAGTGGGGACATGATAATACCCCACTTCTTTCGCCTGCATATCAATCACGAGCGGGTCGACATCAGCCTCTGGACCATTCGGGTAATACCACAAATCTGCCAGGTAAAGATTACCTGCTGGGGTGTATGAGACGGAAAGCGGCAAAGCATGTTCTTTGAAGGCAAGGTCATCAACGGAAAATGCCGCACGCACAGGCCGCCCGCGCCGTTTTGCCTGACGAATAAACTCAGCAATGTAGTGCTCATCAAAAAACAAGTTATCCCGGTGAACAAGCATCGGTTCGCGCGATAGGGGTAAGCGTTCGTGAGGCAAGAGTTCCCGCTCGCGCGTGACGTATGGAGAAAGAACGTTCTTTTGCCATAGCCAAAGCGGCTGGGCTTGAATTGCCAGGTCGCGCGCTGGTACATTAAAGGGCGGAATTTTTCGGGGCGCCTGCAAAATTACTTTTAGCATACGTCAACTCATGGGAAACTTTTCGATCAAAATTGTACACGCTGAATCGCCGCACGCAAGGCAGGCTGTTTCTTCGACGCGATAAAACTTTCCACCACTCATCCAATAAAGTGACTCTTGTAGCAGCCCAACTGCCATCTGGCAACACGGACTATCGGCAGTACGCTGCCAGCAAAGGGGGCAGCGATCAATGCTCCATAACAGGAATTTCTCCTGGTCTTCCAATCGGACGCGCTGGTCCGTATTCTTGTTGAATATTTCCGCCAACGCAGATGCACCAGCAGTAAAGCGAGTCTGCGCCGGAAGCAGGCGAAAGGCCAGGTCGGTTAAGCCATGTGCAGGCCCAAATTCACGCAACCCGTGCTGGAAACAGGCTCGACCAATGCGCAAAGCAATCCCGCGGCCACCATGCGGCCCATAGAAGCCCTCCAGCGCGCCATGCAGGCTGCTGATGGCATCAAAGGTGAGACTATGATTGTATTGCTGATGTGAAACACTGTCGATTAAATCCGCCAGGGAAGCCAGGTTCAGGATTGCATTCACCCCATTTCGCCCCAAAATCTCTTCCATCGCCTGGAGGATAATTCGTCCCATGCGGTCAGGATAACAGAATTTGGTAGCAGTCATCAAGTCGGATTCACTTCCTCATCCAAGAATAGTTTCAGGTTTTCCATAAACTCTTGCGGCGTATCAAGCATGACAAAATGTTGGGCGCGTTCCCAACGGACGATTTTTGCGTTGGGCAGACTCTGAATAAGCGGCTGCCATTGGCGGGGGTGAACGATATTGTCCCGGTCGCCATACATTCCCATCACAGGGATTTTAATCTGGGACAGCATGGGGCGCAGGTCGGTACGGCGCAGGGAGGCGATACTACGAAGGAAGGACTCAACTGTCGTTCTGGATAAATCTTTATCCATCATATCAGGAAAACGAGGGTCGGCGCATATAAAAGGGGACACAATCCGCATCGTGCTGCGGAAAGCCCACATCATATTGAACAACATAAATGCAATAAAACGATAACCAGCGAGTTTGAGGGGAATAGCCAGTGAACTTCCGACAATTGGCGAACCAATTACGACCACTTTCCTGACTCGGTGTGGGTATTGTAGCGCAACAGACAGACTGACAGTGCCGCCCATGCTATGACCAACCAATGGGGCCTGGACAATCCCCAGACGGTCCATGAATTGGTCCACCAGGCTAACAAAATCCTGAACAGCATAGGTGTCGCGCTTTTTGCCTGACTCGCCAAAACCCCAGAAATCGAGGGCATAGGTACGATAATAACGGCCCAAATAGGCCATAGTTTCTTGCCAAAGCCCCCAAGAGCCCAGCCAACCATGTAATAAAATTACCGGTCGGCCACGCCCATAGACCTCATAATGAACGATGCCCTGGTCAGTAGTAATCGATGACACGTTTTTATTCGCAACTGTTTATTTATCCCCGCCATCCATCTCGGCCAGAATGCTGTAGAGCAATTCAAGCAGGACGTTTTTGACGGTGGCTTTATCACTGGCAACACAAGGCAAGAGTTTGACCTTGCCATCGAGCCGCAAGGCATGTCGCATGTCGTCGATATCCCAGGCATCAGCCATATCTTGTTTGTTAGCGGCGACAACATAGGGAGTGGGCGCATAAGCACGGAATGTTTCAAGAATAGAACGGGCTTCGCGAAAAGTTTCAGGCCGGGTGCTGTCCACCATCACAATGAAACCCAGCATACCCTCCGAGAGGATTTCCCACATAAAGTCGAAACGCTTTTGGCCAGGGGTGCCAAACAGGTATAGCACCAAATCCTCATCTACCGTGATGCGACCAAAATCCATCGCTACAGTTGTTGCATTTTTGACGGCACGTTCCCCATCTGCTGAAACTTTCCGTTCAGTAGAAACCACATCGATTTCACTGACAGAGCGAATAAATTCTGTCTTGCCAGCACTGAAAGGGCCAGTGACCACCATTTTTACGGTCTGCATAATGCCTCACCCAAAAAGAAATTTTAGATAGAACGAATGCGCGTGATTAAACGATTAACCAGCGATTTTTGCTCTTCGCGGTTCTGGACTGTGACCTGCGGACGGGCTCTATCAACAGACACCGACACGCCTTCAGGGCGCACAACTTCAACCAAGCCGGCCTGCAAGAGGCCGTAAACAATTCGACGGATTTCCAGGTCGCTCATTTTGGCAGCAGAGGCGATTTGCTGGATTGTATTGCGAGGATTAATGTACGAAACCACGCGCCACTCTTCCACGCTCAAATTCATTTTCTGCATGGAAGTGCCGGGACGTTCGATAAATTTAAGCGCCATATCCAGGCTGGGGATTTCATCCTGTAACTGTTCCCATTCACGAAGTTGGCGGGCGCCTTCAATAATCAGATTTTCCAGGTCAAGCCGTACAGTAATACGGTCTTCTGGGGGCGTCATATCGTTCTCAAAGCGAAATGAGCCTTCGACCCACGTAAATAAACGCCGCACGACATCTGTAAAGTAGGATTGCAATGAGTTCAGGATGTCATCCTGTGACATGTAACCGGCATTGATGAGCAACAAGCCAAGTTCCTTATCACTCACATGCACGGCGCGGGTCTGAATGGCGCGCAACTGACCGGTTGTCAGTCTGTTAGAACGATGCAAGACCGATGCCAGTCGGCCATCTTCCTGCCCAATTTGCGCATGGGCAAGTTTGCCATCCCGAAATGCCACCTTTGCGGCTTCGGTCGGCCCCTCAATAACCAATGTGCCTGTTTTATGGGCTAAATTGATGAGGTTTAATAATTGCGTAACCGTAAAATCTCGAAGATTCCCGCGAAGCGCCATGAATCATCTCACCTAAATAACGTAAATGGATGCTACAGAGATTATACATGCAAGACAATGGTGTGTAAATATAAGGATGTAGTTGATACAGGGCTTTCTTAAAGTAGCCAAAAGAGGAATAAAAAAGACCTTTCTCGTGTAATCTTTTGTTGCGAGACAAAACATACACAGAGGAAGGTCAAGATGGAGTCTATCACAACAAATGGCG
>Ga0101944_10004714_pt1 | contig 16440 bp, 17 predicted proteins | sample DewCreD2012metaG_FD_75245 | JGI IMG/M metagenome (GOLD analysis project Ga0101944, IMG submission 75245) | Hot spring sediment bacterial and archeal communities from British Columbia, Canada, to study Microbial Dark Matter (Phase II) - Dewar... ...
CGGTGCGGGCGGCGTCCTCGCGCGCCTTGGCGGCGAGGGCGAGGGCGGCGGCGGCGCGCTCCTTGACCACCAGCGCCTCGCTGCGCTGCGCCCCGGCCGCGACCGCGGCGTCGTAGGCCTCCTGCCAGCGCCCGGCGTCGGCGGCGGTCTGCGCCGCCGCGACCAGGTCGTCGACGCGCCGGCGTTCCGCCTCGGCCGTCCACCAGGCCGCGCCGGCGGCGCTGGCGGCGAGCATGGCGGCGACGCCGGCGGCGATCGCCACCTGCCGGCGGTTGCGCGCCAGCCAGGCGCCGAGCCGTTCCACCAGGTTGCGCCGCCGCGCCGCCACCGCCTGGCCGGCGAGGTAGCGGCGCAGGTCGTCGGCGACGTCGGCGCAGCGCTGGTAACGCCGCTCGGGCAGGAACGCGAGCATCCGGCCGACCACCGCCGCCAGATCCTGGTGCAGGTCGGGACGCGCCTCCAGCACCGGGGTCAGCTCGCCGTTGACCACCTTGGCGATGATGTCGGCGGCGCTGGCGCCGCCTACCGGACGCTTGCGCGTGAGCAGCTCGTAGAGGGTGGCGCCGAGGGCGTAGACGTCGCTGCGCGCATCGACCGCGTCCAGCTCGCCGCGCGCCTGCTCGGGCGGCATGTAGTAGAGGGTGCCCATGGCCGCGCCTTCGCGCGTCAGGCTGAGGGCGTCGCCGTCGCGCAGGTGGACGACGCCGGCGGTCGAGCCGAGATCGTCGCGGCCAAGCACCTTGGCGATGCCCCAGTCGACCACCAGCACCTCGCCATGGCGCCCGAGCATGATGTTGTCGGGCTTGATGTCGCGATGGACCACGCCTTTGGCGTGGGCGTACGACATGCCGTCGAGGACCTTGAGGAAGGTCAGCAGGATGCGCTCCTCGCTCCACTCCGCCGCCGCCTGCGCCGCCACCGCCGGGTCGTCGCTCTTCAGGCGCTTCACCACCGCGCCGAGGGACTCGCCCTCGATGAACTTCATGGTGAAGTAGACGGTGCCGTCCTCCATGATGCCGAGATCGTGGATCGGCACGATGTTGGGATGCTCGAGCTGGGCGGTGACCTGCGCCTCGGCGAGGAAGCGCTCCATCGCCTCGGGGCTCTGCGCGTAGCGCGAGAGCATCACCTTCATCGCCGCCGGGCGCTGGAAGTCGCCGTCCTTGATCAGCAGCACGGCGCCCATGCCGCCCTGGGCGAGCGGCTTCTCGACCGCGTAGCGGCCCTCGGTGCCGTGCTCGTCGATCAGCTTCTGCACCCCGGGCGGGATCGATCCGCCGACCTTGCCGAGGTCGGCGAGGACGCTCGGGCGCGACATCTGCAGCCTGAGGTCGAGCTGCTGGGTGTCGTGCGGCAGATTGGCGTTGGTGCGGGTGCGGCCGAGGCGGGTGAAGCTGCCGGTGATCCGGCCGGTGCCGCGGGTGATGGCCCCGGTCGAGGGCTGCTCGCCCCCGGGCATGGTCTCGGCGGCCGAGCGCGAGCCGGAGCCGCGTCCTGGCTTCGGCGAGCCGGAGCTGGGCCTGCTGCTCGGCCGCGGACACCTGCAGCAGGGCTACCCGCGAGCGCTCCAGTTCCACCTCGGCCAGATCGCCCGCCTTGAGCCGGGCTTCATTGATGGCGACGAGCTGGCGGAAACTTTCAAGCGTCTGCCGCGCCAGCGCAAGGTTCTCGCCCGCCAGCTGCACGTCCACGTAGGCGGCTTGCACTTCGGCGATCAACTGGCGCAGGCTCTCGCGGAAAGCGGCCTCGCTCAGCGCCACCTCCTGGCGCGCCAGCCCGATGCGGCGCTGCCGCTTGCCGGCCGTCTCGATCGTGTAGTCCGTGTGCAGCGTGAACTGGTTTGGCCCCAGCGGGCTATCCGGCCCGTAAATCACATGGAACAGGTTCAGAGTCTGTCCGGAGGCGCTGATGACGGGATTCGGCCGCAGCCCCGCAGTGATCTGACGGGCCCGGACAATGTCGATGTTGGCCCGCTCGGCCAGCAGCGCCTGGTTGGAGAGGATGGCTTCAGCCACAGCCTGATCCAGCGTCAGCCTCGGTACCGGCTGACCCCGGACGGCCCCTGCAGCCATCAGCAACGCAACCCAGCACAGCGCACGCACGATCCCAGAATCGCGTCGGCGGGCGTTTTGCACCACCGCCCCGGCAGGGGGAGCCGCCGCACGAAATGAGACGCAGCCGCCCCCCCTGCCGGGAGGGTGGTTTCGCCCCCTTGTCGGTCCTCCCCTGCCGGAGGCGGCCGTTCCCCCCTGCCGAGGGGAATGCAGCCGGGGAGCGGATGGAGCGATCCTTTGAATAAAGGGACTCCCATGGCTCCCGATGACAGTTCTGTCCCGAAAGCCGTAGGTCGGCTCCTCCCTCCTGCCGATCCGGCCCGCCGGCTGATATGGACTGCAGGGGCGGGATTCGCTCTGCTGTTTCTGCTCGTCCTGCTCGCTGCAGTTCTGGGCGTGCTGGCTTCCAACCGTATTCAGGACACCGCCCAGGAGCTGGTGCGGATGCACCTGATCGGCCGGGGAGGCCGCCAGATGGAATCGCTCATCTTCGAGCAGACGCAGGGCCTGCTGGTGCGGATGGTTTGGGTGCTCGGCTTCTGCCTTCTGCTGGCGCTGCTTGTGTCGGCCGTCACTCTGACGACGCTGCGCCGGACATTCCGCCGGCTGGCGGCGCAGGAGGACGAGCTGGCCCGCGTCTCCTGGCAGCTGCTCGATTTCCAAGAGAAGATGGCGCGGCGGTTCTCCCACGAGATGCATGACGAGCTGGGCCAGAGCCTGCTCGGCCTGCGGCGGCTGGTATCGCAGCTGCCGCAGAAGCCCGCATCGGGCCGGCTGGCCGAAATCCGCAGCGGGGCCATCGCTCTGGTCGACGAAGTGATTGCCAGTGCGCGGCGGCTGTCGCAGATGCTGCGTCCGGTGATCCTCGACGACCTCGGCCTGGACGCCGGCCTGCGCTGGCTGTGCGAGACCTTCACACAGCGCACCGGAATCGCCGCCCAGTATTCGTCCAACTTCGAAGGCCGTCTTCCGGAACAGGAGGAAACGCATCTGTTCCGGATCGCCCAGGAGGCGCTGACCAACGTCGCCCGCCATTCGGGCGCAACGGCCGCCTGGGTCACGCTGCAGGTGCGCGCCGGCGACATTCTGCTCGAGGTGGCTGACAACGGCCGCGGCCTCGATCCCGCCGCGCCTCCGCCCTCCGGCTCGTTAGGCATGATTGGAATGAGGGCGCGCGCGCGGCAGATCGGCGGCGAGCTGGAAGTGGAAGGCCGCCGCGGCGGCGGCCTCGCCGTCCGCGTCGTGGCGCCGCTGCGCGTCTTGCAGCATGAACCCGCAACGGAAAATCCGAGTCCTGTTGGCCGATGACCACGCGATCCTCCGCAAGGGGATCGGCATGGTCATCAACGCCCAGCCCGACATGGAACTGGCCGCAGAAGCCGCTTCGGGCGACGAAGTCGTGCGCGAGGCGCTGCGCGTCCGGCCGGACATCGTCATCATGGACGTCTCCATGCCCGGCTGCAACGGAATCGAAGCCGCTCGCCGCATCCTGACCGAGCTGCCCTCCACCCGCATCCTCGGCCTGAGCATGTACAAGGACTCGGTGTATGTCCGAGAGCTGCTGCGCGCCGGCGCCAGCGGCTATCTCGTGAAGGATTGCGACGACGCAGAGCTGCTCCTGGCCATCCGCGCCGTCGCCCGCGGCGAGGCCTACCTGAGCCCCGCCGTCACCAGCGCCGTTCTCACCGACTACCGCCGCAGCGTCGCCAACCCCGTCGACCTGCTTACCGCGCGGGAACGCGAAGTGCTCGTGATGATCGCCGAGGGCAAGACGAACAAGGAAATCGCCACCGCGCTGAACCTCAGCATCTACACGGTGGAGTCCTACCGCGGCAGCCTGATGGAAAAGCTGAACCTCCACAACACCGGCGATATCGTCCGGTTCGCCCTCCGCAACGGGCTGATCACCTGATCCTTCGCCAACGCCCGAGGGGCGAGCCGCCGGACCGCGCACGCCGGTTCAAAGAGAAGGCCGGCCATGGCTCCGAATCAGAATGTGCCCGTTCTGTTTTCTCTTTCGAGCAGAAGTTTCACCGCCTCAAGAACGCCGCTGGCGGAGAAAGTGGCGGCTGCGCCTGCTTCGGAAGCGCTGGCGGCTCCGTAACCGGTCATCACGAGGACGCTTCTCATGCCTGCGTTGCGGGCCAACTCGATGTCCGCCGGCTTGTCGCCGATCATCCAGGAGCGCGACAGGTCGATCGCCAGGTCGCGCGCCGCCCGCTCCACCAGACCCGTGCGGGGCTTGCGGCACGGGCAATCCTCTTCCGGGGCATGGGGGCAGACGTAAATCGCATCAAGCTCAGCTCCGGAGGCGGCCAGCAATTCTTCCATGCGGCGATGCACGGCTTCGACGTCTGCCATGCGGAAATAGCCGCGGCCGACGCCGGACTGGTTCGTGAGCACGACCGCGAGGAAGCCCGCCTCTCGCGCCCGCCGCACGGCCTCCGCCGCGCCCGGGACCAGCGCCACCTGCTCCGGATCAGACAGATAATGGCGCTCTTCGATCAGCGTGCCGTCCCGGTCGAAGAAGATGCAGGGCTTCATTGGCTTTTCCCGAGAGCGGCGACGGCGCGTTCGAGCACCGCGAGGTTTTTCTTCCAGGAAAACCGCCCCATGGCCGCGCGGCGGAAATGGCCCTCGGCCGGCGGACGGGCGTAGTCTTCGGCGGACGAGCAGCGGAAGACGCCCTCCGGCAGTTCGCTCCCGAAGGCATCGCAGACCTCGGGCGAAGCCAGAACCGGGCGGTTCATTGCGAGCGACTCGAGCACCTTGTTCGGAATGCCCCGCACGAGAGGCAGCGGCGCCACCGTGGCTGCTGCATGGCGGTAATACGGGCGCACGTCTTCGACGGTCCCCGCGACTTCGACGCCGGGAATTGCGTTCAGAGCCAGGATGGACGGCGGCGGATACCTTCCGACGATGATGAGTTCCAGGCCCGGGTCGCGCGCGGCCAGGGCGGGGAAGACGTTGCGGGCGAAGTCCAGGATTCCGCGCTGGTTGTCCCGGCAGTCCAGCCGCCCGCAGAACAGCAGATACCGGCGCGCCGCCAGCCGGGCGTCCCGCGGGGAGGCGGAGGGGTCGAAGGAGTCGAAATCCACTCCGTTTTCCGCCGTCTCGCAGCGCACGTCCGGGGCGCGGTCCAGCAGTTCGGCGCGGATCTGCGGGGAGGCGGCCAGCGCGAGGCTGGCGCGGCGCGCCTCGCGGACTTCGAGCAAAGCAAGACGCTTCGCTTCTGTTTGAAACAGAAACCGGGGTTTTTCGCGCCGGGCGCGCGCCATCCAGTAGGCGGAGCCCCGTTCGGGCAGATCGAGCACGAAGGGCATCCCGGCGGGCACGAAGGGCGCCATCGCCGCCGCGCCAGCCAAGGCGCCGACGATGGGGCGGCTCCCGATCAGCTCGAGCAGATCCGCGCGGAAACGGGCGCTGAAGTACAGCGCATCGTGGAACGATTCCCCCGCCAGAAACCGCCCCGCCGCCCGCGCCGCGTGCAGAGGGAAGGGAAACAGCGGCACCGTGTAGACGGACGCACAGCGGTCCAGCAGCGCCCGGGCGTGCCCGATTTCCTGTTCGCTCTGCGCAAAGCAGCTTAAGTGAACGCGGTGCCGGGTGGCGAGGCGCGCGAGCTGGTGATAGGCGCGAATCCTGTCGCGTCTGTCCGGAGGGTTGGGGACGCAGCGGGAGAGAAACAGCAGCTCCACGCCTGCGCCCTAGCTCCTGGCGGCAGTGTCGGTCGACTTCGAGGAGGAATCCGTGCTGCTGCCGCCGGAGGACTCAGCGGCGCTGTTGTTTCCGTTCTTTCCATTGCCGCCCTGGCTGCCGGCGCGGGCGTAATCGGTGATGTACCAGCCGGTGCCCTTGAACTGGATGGCTGGCGCCGAGATCAGCCTCCGCACCGCGCCCCCGCACTTGTCGTGCGTGGACAGGGGCTCGTCGCTGAATTTCTGCATCACCTCGAAAATCTCATCGCATTGATCGCACCTGTACTCGTACAACGGCATGGCTTCCGATCTATGCCCCCTTGCCAGATTTTTGGCTCGCGGAAAATCCGCGTTGCGGAGCCGCTTGCGCCTGCGCCTGCCTGCCGCCCAGGATTTCCAGCGCCTTCCTGAGGACGCTGTCTTCTTTCTTCTCTGGCTGCTTCAGATCCGCCGGCGCGGGCAAGCCAGGCTCCTCGGTTTCTTCAAAACTCTGCGGCGCGGCGTCCGCCACCAGATGGGAGGGAACCACCGACGTTTCGCTGATGGCCTTCCCGTCGGGCGAATAATACTTTGCCACGGCCAGCAGGACCGCTCCGCCGTCTCCGGTGACGACCGGCTTGCGGACGGCCGCGTCTCCGTAGGTTCTCTCGCCGACGATCTCGGCCCGTTTGTGTGCCGCCAACGCGGCCGCGGCCACCTCTGCAGCGCCCGTCGTTCCGCGGTTGGTCAACACGGCGAGCGGTCCGCGGAACACCGTGCGGTCGGGCGCGGCCTCAAAGCTCTGCTGCTTGAGGGTCTGGCCTTTGACGGTGGCGATTGCGCCTTTGTCCAGAAACAGGTTGGCAAGCGCGACGCCCTCTTCGGGCACGCTGAGGGCCGCCCCGCGCAGGTCGAGGATCAGCCGTTTGGCTCCCTTCGCCACAAGCTGCTTCACGGCTTCCGCCACGGCTGCCGACTTGCCGGCCCGGAGGTCGACTGTGGCAATGTAGCCCGTCTCGGCGTCCAGCATGCGGGATTCCAGCGGCGGCGGCGCGACGACAGCCCGCGACAGCTTCACCTTCACCGGCTCCGGACGGCTGAGCCGCAGGACCGTCAATTCGACTTCCGTACCCGGCTCCCCGTGCAGCAGGACATCGGCGTACGCGAGCGGCATGTCGCGCGTCTGGATGCCGTTGATCGCTTCGATGATGTCCCCGGTCGTCAGTCCCGCCTTGTCCGCGGGAGAGCCGGGGATCGCCGCCACGACCCCGATCTCGTAGCCGTATTTCCGGCTGAGGATCAAGCCTACTCCGGCGCGCGGGTTGTCCAGCGTCTTGAGATACTGCTTGTACTGATCCGCGTTGAGGTAGCTGGCGAACGGGTCGACAGAAACCAGCAGCCCGTTGACGGCGCCGAGCGACACGCTTTTCATGTCCGGCTCTTCGACGTAGTCGGACTTGATCTTGGCCAGCACTTCGGTGAAGACGTTGAGATGGCGGTACGGATCCGAGGATTGCGCCGGACGGTTCTGTCCGAGCACGACGCCCACCAGCAACAACGCCACCAGAATGCCGGAGAGCGTGACGAGAAAGTTCTGAAATCGGCTGCTCATAGTCTCCCTGCTTGCCCAGGCGGCGAAGTTGAAACTCTCCTCCGAGCGGACCCCGCCTGATTAATTATAAACCGGCCGGCCCGTCATTATCCCCCTATGTGGATGCCGCCGGGCCGGGCGCGGTTTCTCCCGGGGGCGGATTCGGCCGCAATCCGGCAGTCCGTCCGCGCCGCGCCGCCGCGGGGCGTCCTGTTCCGGGCGCGGAGGCGGGAGCGTAGCCGGGCGGACGAGGAGGGCGCGCCGCGCCCGCTAGACTGGGGAAGTGACCCCGCCGCGCATCCTCGACGTCGGCTGCGGCCTGAACAAGCGGCCGGGCTCGATCGGGCTGGACCGCAATCCCCGCACGGCCGCCGATGTCATCGCCGACCTGGACCACTTTCCGTACCCGTTCCGCGACTCCGTGTTCGATGAACTGCACGCCACGCATGTGATCGAGCACGTCTCGGACGTGATCCGCACGATGGAGGAGTTCCACCGGCTGGTCAAGCCCGGCGGACGCATCTTCATCACGACGCCCCACTACACGGACTTTTCGAGCTTCTGCGACCCGACGCACCGGTGGCACCTGAATTCGTTCAGCTTCCGGTATTTCGGCGCGGACCATGGGGGCTTCGGCTACTACTCGGCGGCGCGGCTGCGTGAGAGAAAAGTCCGTGTCCGGCTACTTGCATTGTGGAGGTGGCTCGGTTTCGAATGGCTCGTCAACGGCTGGCCGCGCTTCCGGCTGTTCTGGGAGCATTATCTGTGCTTCGTGGTGCGCGGCAAGGTGATGGAGTTCGAGTTCGAGGCCGTCAAATGAGGCGCGGTGCGGCTGCGGGGCTTCTGCCGGTTCTGCGATGAAGTGCGCCACTGGGCGCGGATGCGGCGGCATCCGGAACATCTGGCGCTGGGGCGGCGCGCCGAGGATCTGGCGCACCGCTATCTGGAAGCGGAAGGGCTGACGGTGGTGGACCGGAACCTGGTTCTGCCGGACCTGGGCGCCGAAATCGATCTCATCGCTCTCGAGGGCGACACCGTGGTGTTCGTCGAGGTGAAGAGCCGCTCGGATGCGCAGGCGGGAGATCCTCTGCGCGGGCTCGACCGCGGCAAGCAGGAGCGCCTGGTGCGCGCCGCCGGGAGGCTCCTGCAGCGCTGGCGGATTCCGCCGGGCAAGGCGCGTTTCGACGTTGTCACGGTTGTCCTTGAACCCTACGAGATCCGGCATTACCGGGCTGCCTGGTCACCCGCCGGGCGCGATCGGCTATCCTGAGTGATGCTTACTGAACTTTCAGTACGGTGGACGTGGATTGCCTGAGCTGAGAAAAGACCCGATCACCGGCCGCTGGGTGATCATTTCGACCGACCGCGCGCGGCGCCCCATGGACTTCGTCCGCGAGCGGACGCCGCCGCCGCCGGCGCGCATCTGCCCCTTCTGTCCGGGGATGGAGACGAAGACTCCGCCCGAAATTCTCGCCTACCGGGAGTCCGGCCAGCCGAACACGCCCGGGTGGCTGCTGCGCGTGGTGGCCAACAAATTCCCGGCGCTGCGCGTCGAGGGGGACCTGAACAAGCAGGGCGAGGGGCTCTACGACCGAATGAACGGCGTCGGCGCGCACGAGGTGATCATCGAGACGCCCGAGCACCACGCCTCTCTCAGCGAGATGAGCGAGAAGCAGGTGGCCGACGTTTTTTTCGCCTTCCGCGACCGCATGATCGATCTGCGCCGCGACGCGCGCCTGCGCTACGTCATCGCCTTCAAGAACCACGGCGCGGCGGCGGGCGCGACGCTGGAGCACCCGCACAGCCAGCTGATCGCCCTGCCCGTCGTGCCCAAGCGCGTGCAGGAGGAGCTGGAGGGATCGCTGCGGTATTTCAGCTTCCGCGAGCGCTGCATCTATTGCGACATTCTGCAGCAGGAGCTGCAGACGCGGGAGCGGATCGTCTTCGAGTCCGACCACTTCATCGTCATCGCGCCGTTCGCCTCGCGTTTCCCGTTCGAGTCGTGGATCGTGCCGCGGCGGCACAACGCGCACTTCGAAGCCTCGGAGCCTGCTGTGATCCAGAATCTGGGCTGGGTGGTGCGCACGGTGCTGCGGAAGATTGACAAGGCGCTCGAGAAGCCCCCCTACAACTTCATGCTGCACACGGCGCCCCTGCAGGAAGGGCCGCTCGATCACTATCACTGGCACCTGGAAGTGATTCCCAAGCTGACCAAGGTGGCGGGCTTCGAATGGGGGACGGGTTTTTACATCAACCCCACGCCGCCGGAAGAAGCGGCGGAGTTCCTGCGCGACATCGGCCTGCCCTGAGCTTCAGGGCGCGCAGGCGGCCGCATACAGGCGCTGATCCGGAACCAGGCGCTCCACCCGTTGCCCGGCGGAGCGCGACTCGAGCACGCAGCGCCCGTTTGGGTCCCACGCCTCGACGCGGATGGTGCCGCCGCGCCGCAGGAGGCGCAGCGCCGCGCGCGCGCCGCGGGCCAGGGCCAGAGCGCGCGGCTCCTGCCCGGCGCCCGCCAGCATCTGCCAGGCGCCGTCGTGGCTCTCGATGATCGTCCATTCGCCTTCGCTGCCCGCGGCCGAGCAGGCCTGCGCCGTTTCCAGCATCCGGGCCGCGCGCTCCATCAGTTCCGTCACGCTGTGCTTATCGGCGCAAGGCGGGCCCTGTTGAGGCGGAGTGCTGGGGTCACCGGAGCCCGAGCCCGCCGTCCACCTGCAATACCTGTCCCGTCACGAACGCGCTGGCCTTCAGGAAAAACAGCACCGCATCGGCGATTTCGTCGCCGGTGCCTGGCCGGCCGGCGGGCGTCGAGCGAGCCATTTTCTGGATCGCGGGGTCGTCCTTCTCCTCGAAAGGAATGACGCCCGGGGCCACCGAGTTGACGCTGACCGCGGGCGCCAAGGCTTTGGCCAGTCCGCGCGTGAGCGCCACGACGCCCGCCTTCGAGGCGCAATAGTGGACATGCTCCGGCCAGGCGAGGAACGCGCCCATCGAGCTGATGTTCACGATCCGCCCTCCGCCGCAGCGCGCCATCAGGCGGGCCGCCTCCTGCGCGCAGAAAAAGACGGCCTTCAGGTTGACCGAGTGGATGAAGTCCCAGTCGGCTTCGGTGATGTCGGCCACCGGCACGCGCGTGAACCGCGCCGCGTTATTCACCAGCCCGTAGAGCGTGCCCTGCTCCTGGCCGATGCGTGAAAACATTGCCCGGATCTCCGCGACGTTTTCGAGGTTCGCCTGGTAGAGCGGCGCGCCGCCGCACTGCCGGGCGACTTCGCGCGCCTCGGCTTCCGAGGTCCCGTAGTGGACCAGGACGCGCGCGCCCTCGGCGTGCAGGCGCAGCGCGATGGCGCGGCCGATGCGGCGGGCGGCCCCGGTGACGAGGACGGTCTTGCCTTGCAGTTGGTGCATCGTCTCCTGTCTGATTCTCGCCGCAGCGGCGCCGATGCGGGGAGCGGGGTTTCATCCGCGGCCGGTGACCCACACGCCGCCCAGCACCAGCGCCCCGCCGGCTGCAACGGGCAGCGTCACCGGTTCGTGGAGGAACAAGAATCCGGTGGCTGCCGCGATGACCGGCTGCAGATAGCTGAACGCCGCCAGGCGGGAGGCGGGCATGTGATCGAGCGCGTAGTAGAAGATCAGGTAGCACAGGATGGAAGCCAGCAGCGTCATGTAAGCCAGAGCCAGCCAGCCGCCCGCGCCGACGCTTCCATACTCGAAGCCGAGAGACTGCTGCACCAGCAGCGGCGTCCCCGCCAGCGCGCCGGCCACATAGCCCAGTGCGTTGACGGTGAGCGAATCGTGCCGCCGGGTGACCTCCTTGCTGAACACGGTGTAGAGCGAGAAGCAGAAAGCGGCGAGGAACACGAGCAGGTCTCCGGCGAGCGAGGCGCCGCGCCCTCCAGCATCGCCGACATGCAGCACGCCGACGCCCGCCACGGCCGTCAACATGCCCGCCGCCTTGCGGAGCGTGATCCGCTCCTGGCCGCGCAGCGCGGCGAGCATCATCACCTGCAGCGGCGTCGTGGCGATGATCAGCGCCGCGTGCGCCACGCTGGTGCGCGCCATGCCGAGGATGAAAAACACCTGGTTCAGCGTGATGCCGAAAACGCCCAGCAGCCCGAGAGAGGCCAGTTCGCGCACGGTCCAGGAGTCTTTTCGCCCGCTGCGTGAGCGCAGGATCAGATACGCGGGCGCCAGCAGCAGCGCCGCCAGCGCGGCGCGGAGGGGGCCGATCAGCAGGGCGGGGAAGAAGCGCAGGGCGGTCTTCGCCACCACATAGTTGGCGCCCCAGATCAGCGTCATCAGCAGGATGAGCGCATGGAGGGCCCTCGGGACGGGTTTCACTGCGCGCAGAACGTCTCCTGCCGCACCCGGACGGACGCGAGAAATTCCATGTCCAGAGCGTATCCGAAACCCGGCTCGTCCCGCAGCCCGATCGTGCCCTGCGGCGTCACCGCCACCGGCGGCTGGATGATGTCGCGGCTCCAGTAGCGTTTGCTGGCTGACACGTCGCCCGGCAGAGCGAAGTTCGGCAGCGACGCCAGGGCGACGTTGTGCGCCCTGCCCACGCCGCTTTCCAGCATCCCGCCGCACCAGACCGGGATGCCGCTCCGCTGGCAGACGTCATGGATCGCCTTGGCTTCCGCGAACCCGCCCACGCGTCCCAGCTTGATGTTGATGATCCGGCATGCGCCCAGCGCGATGGCCTGCTCGGCCTGTTCCTGGAGCCGCGCATGGTCCACGATGTCGTCGTGCGCCAGCGGCTGCTCGATCATCATCAGCCGGAACGGGTCGAGCGCCTTCAGCCGGCCCGCGTCAGCCAGGGTGTAGGCGCTGTTGGCGTCGGCCATCAGGAGAATGTCCGGGAATTCGCGTCGGACGGCTTCCACGGCGTTCACGTCCCAGCCGGGTTTGATCTTGATCTTGATCCGCTGGTAGCCGGCGGCAAGCTCCGTGCGGATCCTGTCGAGGAGCTGTTCGAGCGTATTCTGAATTCCGATGGAAACGCCGCAGGGGATTTCGCGCCGCGCGCCTCCGCCGATGGTCTTCCACAGCGGCTCGCCGCGCAGCCGCGCCTCCAGATCCCAGCACGCAGCCTCGAGCCCGCCCCGCGCCATGCGGTGGCCGCGCAGTCCGGCCCCGATCCGGGCCGCTTCCTCCGGCGATTCGAGCCTGCGCCCGAGCGCCTCCGGAATCAGATAATCCCGCAGGATCAGCCACGCGCCTTCGGTCCATTCTTCGTTGTAATGCGGGTGCTCGCCGCAGGTGACTTCGCCCCAGCCGGAGACGCCGCCCGAAGTGATTTCGACGAGAATGATCCGGCGCCGCGTGGTGCGGCCGAAACTCGTCTCAAAGAAATGCACCAGCGGCATTTCCAGCCAGTGCAGGCGGATCTGTTCTATTGTGAATCCCATTGTCCGAAAAGATAGACTCCGGCGTCGGGCCGGTTTTCGAAGCCGATGACCGCCAGTCCGCGGCGGAAATATTCTTCAAACCGGTCGCTGGCTTCCGCCTGAATCGCGCTGGCTTTTTCCGGGCTTGCCGAGCGGATTTCCGCGATGCCGGCGGGAATCGCGATCCGCTCGAGCACCGGGCCCCGCGGCGGTTCCCGGCCTTCGACGATCGCGGTCACGCGCGGCGAATCGAGGTGCCACTCGGCCACGCAGCGGTCCGTCGGCAGCCCGCCGTGCAGCGGCGAACTCGTCGTTCCGTACTGATTGCGGACATAGCGGCGCACGATGGCGCCGAGCCGCTCGATGTTGAAGAACGCGTTCTTGAGCTCCAGCGGATCGAAGGTCCATTCGATGAGCCGGATGCCGCGGCTCAGGGCTTCCTCCCGCTGCCTGAGTTTCAGGCGCCGCCCGATGCGCAGATTCCGGTATTCCGGCAGCACGCCCATCATGTGGCTGTGCAGGTACATCGAGCCCTGCTTGAGCCCGGGAATGGCCAGCAGGAATCCCACCATCCGGCTGCCGTCGAACGCCCCGAGAGTCTGGCCGCCCACTTTCTGCGCCACGACGAACAGGCGGAGGGGAAGGAGCTCGATGTCGGCGAAGCCCCAGATCTCTTTCTGGAGCCGCACGGCCTCGTTGAGCTCGTCCAGCCCCCTCAGCTCCCGGATTTCGATTCTTCTTTCGCCTTCGCCTGCTGCCAAAGCTCTTCCATCTCCTCGATCGTCGTCTGGCGGAAGTCCCGCCCGCGCGCCGCCAGTCCGTTTTCCACCTCGGCGAAACGGGCGCGGAATTTCGCGTTCGTGCGCCGCAGAGCCTGCTCGGGATCCGCCCCGAGAAAGCGGGCCAGATTCACGATGGTGAACAGCAGATCTCCGATCTCTTCTTCGATTTTTTCCGGAGATTCGCCCCGGCGCGCTTTTTCGAGCTCTGCGATTTCCTCCCGCATTTTTTCGAAAACGCCGCCGACATCGGGCCAGTCGAAGCCCGCCGCGGCTGCCTTTTTCGAAAGATGCGCCGCCTCCATCAGCGCCGGCTGGTTGCGCAGCACGCCGTCGAGCAGACCTTTGGGCTGTTCGCCGCGCTCGCGCTTCTCATCGGCCTTGATTTCGTTCCAGCGCTGGAGCACCTGCCCGGCGGTCTTCGCCGTGCCGCCGCCGAAGACATGGGGGTGGCGCCGCACGAGCTTCGCGTTGATGGCATCCAGCGAGTCGGCGATCGTGAACAGGCCCTGCTCGGCCGCCATCTCCGCGTAAAACACCGCCTGCAGGATCAGGTCGCCCAGCTCTTCGGCCAGAGCCCGCCAGTCGCGCCGGTCGATGGCGTCCAGCACTTCATACGTCTCTTCCAGAGTGAAGGGCTTGATGGAATCGAACGTCTGCTCGCGGTCCCACGGACAGCCGCCGGGGGCGCGAAGACGCGCCATGATCTCCACCAGACGGTCGAACTTCTCGCCCGCGCGCGGGCGGCCCGGATGGTCCTGCATGGGGGCAATTTCCAGCGTAACATAGCGCTTCCGGCCGGCCGTGGATTCCGGCCGCGCGACGCCGTATGCTTTTCAGCATGAGATCTGCCATTGTTCTCCTGTTCTGCGCCGCCGTCGCCGCGTTGGGGGCGCACCCATCCGTCGAGTTTTCCACCAAAGCCGGCCCGATGAAACTGACCGCCATCCGGCACGCCTCTTTCATGCTGGAAGCGGGCGGAAAGGTGGTGCATGTGGATCCGTGGAGCCAGGGCGACTATGCGGGACTGCCGAGAGCCGACGTTCTTCTCATCACCGACGCGCACGGCGATCACTTCGACATGAAAGCCATCGAACTGGTCCGCCGCCCGGACACCATCGTCATCGCTCCGCCCGTGGTCGCGGAGAAGCTGGCTGGCGCGCGCGTTCTGCGCAACGGGGAAAGCACGGAAGCGGCAGGCTTTCAGGTGGAGGCCATTCCCATGTACAACCTGAAACGCGGCCCGGCCGAAGGCCAGGTCTTCCATGTCAAGGGCAGAGGCAACGGCTACGTGCTGACGTGGGGCGGGTTCCGGCTGTACATCGCGGGCGACACCGAAGCGACGCCCGAAATGCGCGCTCTGAAGAACATCGACGCCGCGCTGATCTGCATGAATCTGCCGTACACCATGCCGCCGGAGGAGGCTGCCGAGGGAGTCAAGGCGTTCCGCCCGAAGGTGGCGATCCCCTACCACTACCGCGGCGCCGATCTGGCGGTGTTCGAAAAAGCGCTCGCCGGCTCGGGCGTCACGGTGAAGATTCTCGACTGGTATCACTGAGCGGGCCATGCAGCGGAGGGGCCCGCTATAGTACACTGAAACTTGAAATCAGGATTCATCCATCCTAATTCCCTGATGAGAGGAGAACCCGATGCCCCTCGTATCGATGCGCCAGCTTCTTGATGAGGCCGCCAAGAAAGGTTATGGTGTTGGCGCCTTTAATGTCAACAACATGGAGCAGATCCAGGCCATCATGGAGGCGGCGCGCGAAACCGAGTCGCCCGTGATCATCCAGGCGTCGCGCGGCGCCCGCGCCTACAGCCAGGACCGCTTCCTGTATCACCTGATGCTGGCCGCCACGGAGCTCTATCCCGAGATCCCGGTGGTCCTGCATCTCGACCACGGCAACAGCCCGGCCACCTGCAAGTCGGCCATTGAGATGGGCTTCACCTCGGTCATGATGGACGGCTCGCTGATGGAGGACGGCAAGACGCCTTCCACCTACGAGTACAACGTGCGCGTCACCCGGGAAGTCGTCGAGATGGCGCATGCGAAAGGCGTCACCGTGGAAGCCGAGATCGGCACGCTTGGGGGCATCGAGGACGGCCACGGCGCCGGCGGCACGGGGCTCGAACACCTCACCGATCCCGATCAGGCCGAGCAGTTCGTCAAGGACACCAACTGCGACGCTCTCGCCATCGCCATCGGCACCTCCCACGGCGCCTACAAGTTCAACAAGAAGCCTGACGGCAGCGTGCTGAAGATGGACCGCCTGATCGAAATCCATCAGCGCATCCCCAACACGCACCTCGTCATGCACGGCTCCTCCTCCGTGCCCAAGGAGCTGCAGGACATCGTCAACCAGTACGGCGGCAAGCTGAAGCCCACGTGGGGCGTGCCGATCGAAGAGATCCAGCTCGGCATCAAGAACGGCGTGCGCAAGATCAACGTCGACACCGACAACCGCCTCGCCATGACGGGCGCCATCCGCAAGGTGCTGTGGGAGCAGCCCGAGAAGTTCGACCCGCGCGACTACCTCAAGCCCGCCCGCGAGGCGATGAAGAAGGTCGTCATGGAGCGGATGATCCAGTTCGGCCAGGCCGGCCACGCGAAGGAGATCATTCCGATCCCGCTCGAAGAGATGGCCGAGATGTACCGCAAGGGCCAGCTGGTCACCACCTAGGCTGCGGGATTGCAAAGCTGCGCGGCGGAGTTTGACATCCGCCGCGCGGCCTTGCTACAACAGAATTACCCGCTGCTCCTCAGTAGCTCAATGGTAGAGCATCCGGCTGTTAACCGGAGGGTTGTAGGTTCGAGTCCTACCTGAGGAGCCAAACGTTTTTTCGTCAACGATTCCCGCCCGCTCGTTAACGCCTCTCTTCTGCCGCAACTCCGCAACTGGCCGTGTTTTCTCGGCTTCCGGACGGTGCCCCACCTGTAGTTGAAAG
>Ga0101944_10004716_pt1 | contig 16435 bp, 11 predicted proteins | sample DewCreD2012metaG_FD_75245 | JGI IMG/M metagenome (GOLD analysis project Ga0101944, IMG submission 75245) | Hot spring sediment bacterial and archeal communities from British Columbia, Canada, to study Microbial Dark Matter (Phase II) - Dewar... ...
CCATGATCTTCGGCCCCGGAGACATCTACCGGCGCTCCAGTTCTATCATCACCCAGGTTGCCCGGCGGCGCGTTTCCGTCACCCTGGCGGGCGGGGTGAACATCATCCACAGCGACGACGTGGTCACCGGTCATCTGGCCGCCCTGGAGCGCGGGCGCTGCGGCGAACGGTATATCCTGGGCGGCGAAAACCTCACCTTTACCGCCATTTTGCACGCCATCGCTGAGGTCGTCCAGGTTCCGCCCCCTCAATGGGTAGTACCCACCGGCCTGCTGAGGGCCGCCGCGGGGCCGGCGCAACTGCTGTCGAATTTTCTGCATCTGCCCGTCGGCGCCGACCTGCTGCGCCTGGCCGGGTATTTCTTTTTCTACGATACCACCAAAGCCAGAGAAGAATTGGCCTGGCAACCCCGTTTTTCGGCCCGCCAGGCGTTTGAAGATGCCTATCGCTGGTTTCAATCGGCTCTTTAGCCGCCGATTTCGCTCATCACGCGGTTGGTGGCAATCACCCCCTGCGCCAGGCCGTGCCCCCAAGGCTTTTGCCAGATTCCATCCAGGATCAACCGGCGCAGTTCATCGAGAGATGCTCCCTGACGCAGGGGGGTCAGCAGGTCTACTTCCTTTTCGCGCAGTAAGCACAGACGCAACCGTCCATCAGCCGTCAGGCGCGCGCGCGTGCAAGACGCGCAGAACGGCAGTGAGACCGATGAGATAAACCCTACCTCGCCGCGGGCATTGGGCAGGCGGTAGATGCGCGCCTCGCCATCCAACCTGCCGCCGTTGACCGGCTGGAGCGGCCCAAGCCGCGCCTCGATGGTTGCTATCATCTCCGCGGCCTTCACCACCTGATTCTGCTGAAATTCCGTTGCCCCGGCGAAGGGCATCATCTCGATAAAACGCATCTGCCAGGGGCGCTCAAGCGTCAGCGCCGCCAGGTCTACTACGTCGCTCTCGTTATACCCGCGCACCACGACCGCGTTGAGCTTCACCGGCGTCAGGCCCACCCGCTCGGCCTCTTCGATCCCCTCCCAGACCTGCTGGAAGGAACCCCAGCGCGTCAGGCGCTTGAACTTGGCCGGGTTGAGCGTGTCTACGCTGACGTTCACCCGCTGTAAACCCGCCGCCTTTAAGGGCGCGGCCAGCTTTTTCAACAGCACGCCATTGGTCGTCATGGACAGGCTGTTCACGCCCGGCGTGGCCGCGATCTCGCGCACCAGATCCACCACATGCGCGCGCACGGTTGGCTCGCCGCCCGTCAGGCGGAGTTTATCGAACCCCAAACCGGCAAACATGCGTACCAGGGCCAGGAGTTCATCATCCTGCATTAACTCCGCATTTGGCCTGAAGGTCATATCCTCTGGCATGCAGTAAACGCAGCGCAGGTTGCAGTGGTCGGTCAGACTGATGCGCAGATAATGAATGTTTCGCCCAAAGCGGTCTAAAGCCATGTGTTTCCGTCATCCTTGTCTAAACAGACAAATTTTATAATATTATACATAATTTCTAAAATATTGCTATCCAGAATCGGCCCTGGAACGTGGATCTATCGAAGCTATCGGGTTCGGGGGCGTTATAGGCGGATAGCCGCGCCGCCCTGGCGCTTCCATGCCGCTCCGAACCCGACCTATAAGAGTCTGTCCACCTCACGCTCCTAAAAGCAGGCGCACCGGCCCTACCAGGCCAGAAGGCTCTTGCGGCATGGAGCGGTCGAAGGGGTTGTCACTGCCCCAGGCTTTTGCCAGCGTATTGGTCACGTCAATGCGCAGGGCGTTGTCTCCGGCTCGCAGCAGGCCGGTCAGGTCGAAGCGGTAAGGCGGGCAGATGCGCGCGCCGATCGGCTTACCGTTCAGCGTAACCTCGACAATTTCGTATGCCGCGCCCAGGTCCAGCATGGCCGGACCTGCTTCATCACCGGAGGCAATGGTAAGGGTGGTTTCGTAGCGCAGAGTCCCCGAGAAGCGGGGCAGAAGGCCAGGCCGGGCTACGTTACCGGGGCCGGTCACGCGCGGCTCTTCCCGAAAGGCCCCATCTGGCCCCTCGGCGGTGGAAACCCGCCAGGGGCCGGTGAGCGCGGTCACCCGAGGCAGATCCGCCGGGCGCAGGCGGGGCGGGAGATCCGTACCGGTTTGCGCCTGGAACAGCACAAACAGTGATTCATACGGCTCAATCTCCACCGTGATCGTCGTCTTGCCCTCTCCCAATTGGTACGGCAGGTAGAAGGCGCGGTTGGCATAAGCATCATACCCCAGCGGAACGCCGTTCTCTGGCAGGGTGATGCTCGTGCGGACGGCCCGGTCGCGGCTTTCATTGGTCAAGAAGTAGACCGGCACGCCATCCTTAATATAGTGGAGTACGCGCAGGGTAGGCTCTGGCCCGGCAGTTTTGATTTCCGTCACGCTCACGTAGTTGAGATATTCCACCAGATCATTTTCACAAATCGCCGTGTTATCGCTGGCGCGCAGTTCTTCTAACAATTCCTCAAACCCGGCCCCGTTCTCACTGCCACCGATGGGAAATTCACCGGTGAACACCACTGGGATGTTGTGCCGGATCATCTGAACCAGCACCGCCAGCAGCGAGTGCGGCAGGCGCGCGGCATAGGGGACCACCAAAGCCCGGTATGATTCGCGGTGAACGCTAAAGCGGCCCTCGGCAATCTTCGTTTGCTGGGGGTCAATTAACACATCCACCGGCAGTACGTCACAATCAATCTGATCTTCCGCCAAAATGCGCACGGCGCGTTCAAACGGTTCATACGCTCCGGCCCATTCGGCTTCGGCGTGGTACAGCACTGCCACCGGGGCCACATGCACCCCACCAGACAGCAGGTAAAAGACCCGGTTGGTGTATTCCGACAGCAGGTGATAGTACTTCCACTGCGGGTTCAGCCCGCGCGCGTAAAAATGCGGGGGGCAGTCGGGGTCATTCTGGCGGGGCGAAAAGGCGTGAGGGATCAGGAAGTTCACCCCGCGCACCGCCAGGTGATCGGTAATCCACTTCATCAGCTTCAGGCCCTCTTGCCAGCCATAGGCCCCAAATGCCTCGCAAACGGTCATCCCATTTTTCTTGGGGTCCAGATGCGCCGCCGAAGACGCCATCTTAATCATGCCCCAATAGGCAAAGGCGGCATCCCATTCGGTCAAACCACCCCAAGTGATCTTGCCCCGGGTATACTCCGGCCACAGGTGATAGACCACATCCACCCCGGCGGCATCCAGCCCCTGCATGGCACGGAAGAAATGCCCCGCCCCGTAGCCCACGCGGGCGTGCGCCCCGTTTTCCTCTACCACGTGGCCGATCAGCTTTACGCCGTGAGCGCGGCACCATTCCCCCATCTGCCCCAGAAAATGCCTGCCAAACAGACGGCTGATCACATTCATGTAGGTGTAGCGGACGCGCGCCGAGAGCTTATCCCTGCCGCCGACCAGGTGTTCGACCGTGTCATACCACAGGCAGGGCAGCAGCAGGCCAAAATCGCCGCCCCAGGCTTCGCCCAATTGAGCCAACAGGGTAGGAGCGTAAGGCAGTACGATTCCCGGAGTGCCGAGCGAGGTCTGATAAGATGCCTGACTGCCAAAGCGCGGCTCATCGGTGAAAAACCCGGCAATGGTTTTGCCAAAATGGTGCGCATAGCGCCGGTAATGTTCCTCGTACACAATATCCAGGTAAGCCCGCACCGGGGCCGGCTCCAGCGGGTTGAGGTAATCGCGGGTATGTTCCTCGCCGCCATGGCGGGTGGAAAACAGGATAAACACGCGCCAGCGCCCCGCCGGAACGTCCCAATATAAGATTCCGTCACTGACCAGGTGGGTCAGGTCCACCAGCGAAGCGTCATCTAATTCATCTCCGTCCCCGGCCAGGCTGGCGGCAATCACCCGCACCAGCCGGTCGCCGTCCGCCAGCCAGGGCCGGACGAAAAACGAGCTACCTTCCAGCGGGCCTACTGCATCAATGTGTTTTTCGGCCAGGTAGATTTTTAAAAACTCGGGGTGGGCATCGCGAATTTGCCCGGCGGCGAAGCCGCTGGGGTAATCTTTATCGTCAAACAGCCAGACCTGCATCCCCAGTTTGCCCGCCTCATCCAGAATGATGTCCAGGTCGCGCCACCAGCGCGGCCCTAAGAAATCGGGGTGCGGGCGCGATTCGATAATCATCCCCCCTACGCCGCCTTCACACATCTTACGGATTTCCTCACGCAGCACACTTTCGCTCTCACCGTGCTGCCAAAACAGCGGCGCAATGGCGTTGGGTAAGGGTTTCTGGTTCAGGAGCGCATCCAGGGGATTCATAGGCCGTCCTCTTGTTGTGTCACAAAATGTCCTGCTGTTTTGTGGCGTGAGCGGCTCCGCCGCCCACCGCCACCCAACAGGCAGTTGTCAGGATCCGTCTTATTGTACTTGAAATGAGACCGTCTCCGACTCGCCGCGATTGCCGGCCGGGTCGAAGGCTTCGATCTTGAGGGTATGGCGGCCCGGTCTGGGCTGCCATGTGAAGACATAGGGGGCCTGAAGGCTCTCCCCCACGATTTTACCGTCCACCTGCCAGACCACCCGGCTGATTCCCACCGCGTCGGTCACTTCGGCCCGGAAGGTGATGCTCTGCTGGCGGTCCAGTTCAACGGTCTGCCCTGGAAGGGGATAGTCTATCCGCGCCTGGGGCGCAGTGTTATCAACCGTCACCTGGATCACGGCTGTTTCGACCTGTTGATTCTGGCGCACCACCATCAACCGGATGGCATACAGCCCTTCTAACCCGCTGGTGTCCCAGACGCCCAAAACGCTGTCCTGCACCGGGGACTGACCTTCACTCTCTGGCGTGATAATCAGCCAGTCGCGCGGGTTTAGCCCCTGCCCGGCCTGAAGCTGGAAAAAGCGAAAATCCTCTCCGGCTGCCGTCCCACGGATATTCACTTTACCGCTGACATAGGCAAATGACGCTGGCGAATCAATGCGCACCTCTGGCGAAGGCTGTAATGGCTGGATGGCATCATAATCCTCTGGCGGCAGGGGCAGGCCGGCAGAAAGCACCCAGGCGCGTGCTTCGGGTGGGGCCACCAGAAAGACCTTCTCTTCCACCAGTGCCGGCGGCGTAAATACCGTCGCCAGGCGCCCGGTTTCGCGGTTGATCTCTACGACCTGGTAGAGCGAATCATACGCATTCGGCTCGTTGCCCTTCAAGAACACTTCGCTGACCACGTTGGGACAGGCCGGGGTGGGCAGTTGGCCCGATGGGTCGCACACTTCCACCCGCGCGATGCCGGGCGGCTCGCGCCAGTCTTCGGGGGGCGCTCCGGCGCTCATATACTGCATCAACGCATGCCAGATTCCAGCCGAAAGGCGCTCGTCCAGGGGCTGTGCGGGGGGCTGGGCTTCTGGCAAACCCACCCAGACCAGAGCCAGGCGCTGGGGGGTATATCCAACCGTCCAGGTCTGGCTGCCATCGCGCACCCGCCCCACGCGCGCGCCAGCGGGGCGGCCAATTTCGAGCAGGTTGGGGTAACCCAGGCTGGGCCAGCGCGCCGAGGCATCGCTCAGCACGTGGTGAATCAGGTAGGCCAGCGGGGCGCTCAATACGGCCTGCGATTCGGGCTGGCGCGCATCCAGGATCACCTGCCCCTCGCCCAAGGCTTCCGCGCCGGTCATCGCCTCTACGTACAGCGCCGTGTAGGGTTTGATCTCACCGCCTATTCCCTGGCGCTGGCCGCTGTTGAAGCCCTGCGCCGCAATAATGGCGTAAGCCTGCGCCAGGTCCACCGGAGAAGCACTGCCCCCACCGTATAACAACTGCCCCGGCGACAGCTCTTCCGCCGCGCTCTCCGCCAGCCCCTCCAATCCCAGGGTTTCCAGCAACTGCCAGACGTTTTGCTCTCCCACCTGTTCGACCATTTGAGCCAGGGGCGTCAGGTAATCGTTGGCGAGCGCCATGCGCAGGCGCACCGGGCCGTGAAACGACCCGGTTGGGGCCTGTTGCGCGCCGTCCTCCGGTTCCTCTGATAGGCCAGCGGGAATATCCCAAACCAGGCTGGCCGGGCCATAACCGCGCGCAAAACCGGCCACTGCCGCCAGCGGGGCCAGCAGTGAGCCGGGCGCGTGCGGCAGGATTTTCTCTCCCTCGCCCTGTAAAGTGGTATCACCGCTGAGAGCCAGCACTTCGCCGGTGCGCGGGTCCAGCACCACCCCACTGGCGGCCAGGTCCTCGGGCAGTGCCGCGGCGCCGGGCGGCAGGGTGGGAAGCAGACGCGCGGCCTGGCAGGGACTGCCATCGGGCCGCGTAACCGCATCTCCCTCTTGCCCGTGCAGGCGAAGTAATTGAACGCGCATCAGGCAGTTGAGTTCGATCTGCAAGTTGTAATCGAGGGTAGTAATCACGCGCAGGCCGCCGCGCTCCAGGCGCTCGCGGCCAAAACGATCAGCCAGTTGATCTACTGCCAGCCGCGCAAAAGCCGGGACCAGCGAGGCGCTCTCCGGCACGCTTTCCATAAAGGGAACCGCCTGCGCGGCGGCCCGCTCCAGCTCTGCGGCGGTGATGACGCCGCGCGCCCGCAAAAGCTCCAAAACCTGCTGTTGGCGCTCGCGGGCTGCCAGAGGCGCGTCGATGGGGTTCAGCGCCGGAGCCTGGTGCGCCGCGACAATCACGGCGGATTCGGCCAGGCTCAACGCTTCCACCGGGCGGTCCAGGTACAGCCGCGCCGCGCTGCCGGCCCCATAGGCCAGGCGGCCAAAGTAGGCGCTGTTTAAGTACCACTCTAACACCTGGGCACGGCCAAAAACCGCCACCATCTGAGCGGCCAGCAGGCGCATGCGCAGAGCGCGGCGCAGGCCGGGCGGCTCTTGCCATAAAAGCAGGTTGAGCGCCAGACGCTCGGCAATTGTGGCCGGTTCCGCGCTGCGAAGGTGTTCCAGCGAGACCCCCGCGCTCTGCCAGAAACCCGGTTCCAATACCCCCACAACGGCGCGTACCAATTCCGGCGAGAAATGCTCCGCGCGGTTGGGGTCCAGGTAAACGTAGCGCCGTGGAATACCGGGGATCTCCAGGCTGTAGATCACCTGGGTTCCACTGCGGTCGTACAGGCGGGTCGGCTGGAGCAGTGGACCCCCGACGGGGTCGAGCAGTTGCGGCAGGTAATGGATGGAGGGCAGTCCGGCAGTGAGTTCGGCGTAACCCAGCCCCACAGCCAGCACCCATAATACCACCAGGGCCAGTCCGGCAGCGGCGCACCCCAGCCCAGAGCGGCTCAGGCGGCGAGTCACAGCGCGCGCGCGGGCTTGCTGGCGGCGCTGCCGGCGGTTTACCAGGGAGTACAACGGCACGGGGCGCACAGGGCTACACGAGGTCAGGGTTTGCGAGTTTGCGTTGGGCGCGGCGTGGCGCTGGGTTTGGTGGTCGCCGTTGGGACGCGCGTTTGGGTGCTGGTGGGGGTGCGCGTTGGCGTCACCGTTGGCGTGAGGCGAGTTAGTTCTGCCACGCGCTGTTGGGCGAATTCCAGCCATTCAGACGACGCGCTGCCTTTGGGCAGGGCCAGCAGGGCGTTCCAGGTGCGCAAAGCAGGGCCAAACTCTCCCAAAGCCTCCAGCGACTGGCCGCGCCAGTAATACAATTCGGCTTTCTGCGCATCGGTCTTCGCCAGGCCGCTGGTGCGCTCCAACTGCATGTACCCATCTCCAGGGTAGTCCAGCAGCATCAAGGCCCTGGCAATTCCAATGCCAGCATCGAACGAGTCAGACTGTAAGCTCAGCGCCGCGCGAAAATCTTCCAGCGCCTTTTCGCCCTCTTGGCGCTCCAGGTACATCTGTCCCCGGCGCAACAGGGCTTCGTACAGGTTCTTATCCAGCCGCAAAGCGCGGTCAAGCGACTGGAAAGCCTCGTCACTCAAGCCAGCGGCTTGTTGGGCGCGAGCCAGCCATACCCAGGCAACCGCATCCTCTTTTTCATATTGGGTATAGGTCAACAGCGGTTCCAGCGAGCCTTCCAGGTCGCCCTGGGCCTGCAAAATCTGGCCGATCAGCCGGTACGCCGGCAGCATGGTGAGGTCCAGATCGCGGGCTTTCCTGGCGTTTGCCAGAGCGTTTTGAAAATCGCCTTCTTCGAGGTAAGCCATGCCCAGGTACAGGTATAACTGCGCGGAAGATGGCATCAACGAGGTTACCCCCTCTAACACCCCGATTGCTTCTTCAGGCGCATCGTTCTGGATGTGCAGAAGCGCCAGTTCCAGATAAGCCTCGCCATAATTGCCATCTTTCTCGATAGCGGTCTCCAGCTCGATTTGGGCCTGGCGCACATCTTTGGGGTTGCGCCCCAACGTAGCCCGCGCGCGCCCCAGGTAGGCTGGTGCAAAATTGGGGTCAATTTCCAGCGCCCGGTTATAACTCTTGAACGCTTCGGCATAATTACCTTCAGCGCGATAGGTTTCGCCGATATAGTAATGCGCGTCAGCGGCGCGCGGCTCGGCTGTGAGCAGGTCATTCATAAAGCGCCGCACCGTCTCCCAATCGCCGCGACTATAAGCGCGGATGGCCGAGCGGTAGGCTTCATTGGCCGGGTGGGGAGTGTTCACGTAGATCGGCGTGGGGGTATAGGTGGCCTCCAGCAGCAGCGCCAGCGGCGTTGGCTGAATGGTTCCCGTTGGGGTGACCAATACCGTAATCGTCGAGGTCAGGGATGGCGTCCAGGTAAAGCGGCGGCCCGCCACGCCTCGGTTGCGGTTGCGGTCCTGGAACTGGCCCAACACGGCAAACAGGATCAGCCCAATCACCACCACGAAAGCCACACCGAGCAAAGCCAACTGCCGGGCAGGAAGGCCTTTGCGCTCTTCTTCCTGTTCTGCAAACAGCTTCGACTGCCAGTTACGCCGCTGGTAGCGCCCTGGCAGTACCTGACTCTCATCCACTGGCCCCGCGCCCATCATTGCCAGCCCGCGTTTGGCCGCCGCATTGAGCGGGTCTAGTTGTAGAGCTTTGTTCAGGCAAAAAGCGCGTTCTTTGGCCGTCTCCACCACCGCGCTCATCCAGATCCAATACTCCGGGTTATCCTGAGTGGTTTTGAGCAGACGAGTGAGCAAATCGCGGGCGCGCGCCCGGTTCCCGGCCTGGATGGCCGCGAGGGCTTCCTGGAACATCGTATCTTGTGCATTGGGCATAGGATGAGTCTAGCACAGCCATAAAGTTAGGGCAAGACCATCCACAAATGCAGGGGCATTTGAAAAGGAAAAGCAAGGTTATAATGGCAACAATGCGATCTTTCAAGTTCCTCTTGTTGATCCTGGTTGTGCTCGTGGCTGTCGGCTGTGCCGCCGCGCCCACCAACGATCCCACCCAACCGGTACCAACCCCAACCCGCAGCGCCCGCCTAACCCCCTACCGCTCGCCTACGGCCAGCGTCACGTCGACAGCGGCGCTAGAAACGGCTACTCCCACGCCCATCCCTTCTCCCACGCTCACCCCGCGCACCCATGAAGTTCAAAAAGGGGAAGATTTGTTTGGGATTGCCCTGCGGTACGGCATCTCCCTGGAGGCCATCAAGACGGCCAACCCTACAGTCAACCCGCAATTCCTGAGCATCGGCGCACGCCTGACCATCCCCCACGCCGAAGCCCCGCTCGTCACCCCCACGCCGCAAAATGCCGCGGCTATCACCCCCACACCCGCGCCAGTTGAACCAGGCGCGGCTCACTGCCTGCCTTCCGCCGAAGGCGGGGCCTGGTGCTTCCTTCCAGTGCGCAACCCTTACGATTTTCCCCTCGAAAACTTAAGCGCCCTCATCCGTCTGGTGGATGCAGATACGCAGGCCATCCTGACGCAAACGGCTTTTCTCCCACTGGATATCCTGCCGCCGGGCGCAACGCTGCCGCTGATGACTTTCTTCCCGCCGCCCCGCCCGGCCCCCTATCTGGTGAGCGGTGAGATTCTCACCGCCCTGCCCCAACCCACTGGGGATGGCCGCTACCTGACTGCACGGGTGGAAGACCTTCAGGTGACGCGGGAAGAAGGTGGGCGATCCGCTGACCTCCGCCTGACCGTTGCTATCGCCCCGCCAGACGCATCTGCCGGGGTGGTGCGGGTGGCGGCTGTCGCCTATGACGCTGAAAACCGGGTGATCGGCGTGCGGCGCTGGGAAAGTGAAAACGCTTCGCCCCTGCCCGGTGGTGAAGCGCTGCCTGTTACTCTGCGCGTTTACAGCATCTCCGGCGTGATTGACCACGTGGAGGTTTTTGCCGAAGCCCGCCCGTAACGAGGGGCAGGCATCGAGTCCTCAAATAGACTTGAGCATTTTCGGATCGGTTATTTTGATTTCCAGATCAGGTAGCTCTGCATATCACAGATGGGTTGTTCTGAGGGCAGGTTGAGGCAGACCTGATAGATGATTCGGTCGCCGTGTTCCAGGCTGGAACGCGGCGGGATCACCACTACCGAACTCCCCTGTGGATCCGTCGGCGGGAAGAAATAGCGGGCCACCGTCGCATCGGGATAGGTGATCACCAGGGTAGCCTCGACCCGGTCGAGCGGCTTCACTTCGCCGCTCTGCCCCGACTTCTGCTGTACGACAATGCGCACGAACTGCTCTTCGCCGGGGTTCAGGTTGGGCTTATCCACGCCCGAGGCCAGGGTAATTCGGTCGGGGGTGAAGATCTTCTCCGGCGTCGGAACCTGTTCGGGGGGCAGTGTGCCGATCAGTTGGCGGCCCAGGGGTTTTAGGCGGACCTTGAGCGAAGAACTGGCCGCCGGGTCGTAGATCAGGCAGTAGTTTTCAAAACACTGCTGATACAGGTTTTGGTCGGCAAGCCGCACCACTTCAGAGATGGGCTTCCCTGAAAGATCATACCCACCGTGCAGGGCAATGAACTTATCGAAGTCCGTCGGGATGTTATGCCCCAACCCGGGCTCGATTTCATAAAACACCAGCTTTTCGTGGCTTTTTGGGGGAACCAAAGGGCCGGGCACAATACTGAGCATTTTCGTTAACGGACGCAGGCCCACCACGCTGGGGTCCTCTGGCAGGCCGTAAAAAACCGCGTTAGTATAGACCTGCTCCAGATAGCCATCGGATGCAACACGCGGCTGCAGCAGAGGCTCACCAAACACCCCTGGCCCACCCAAGCGGCCAATACTCGGCGCGAAAGGCTGGGCAATCTGGTTCGATTCGATAATGCCCCAATATTCGTTGAGCTTATACGAACACTGCGCTCCACACAGGTAAGCCCCGTAGGAAATTAACTTCACCTCGCCATTGGGGCTATTCATGTTCTGGTAGAAGCCAACGTTCTCGAAATACTGCTCAACACGCTGGAGCTTATAGTTATGCCGCAGTCTGGTGAGAGGCCGGCCCACATACCGCGCGCCATACAATCGGTCGTAGGGGGTGACGAATTTTTCGTAGATCAGAATCCCATCCACCACCCGCCCCCCTTCTGGGGATAGGCCAGAGTCAATCGGCGCATCTTCCTGCAGGTTCAAATCTTTGCCCAGGGGATACAGGCTAAACCGATCTGGGCCGGTGATCTGGCTGTTGAAGCACATCAGAACGGCTTCGGTAAACTGGCATCTCAGGTTCCCTTCGCGCTCTTCCACCAGCGAAATGGCCGGGCCTAACACCTGCCGCCCTCCCAGGGTTTGGTAAAACTCCTTAAAAACTTTGTCGACGGGATACTCCCGCGGGGCCACCGCAGTTGAGGTTGGCAAATGCTTCACCCCACCACTCACGCTGCTCACCGTGATGGGTTCACAGGCAGACAGGAACACAGCCAGGATCGTTAAAATGAGATAAGTGGGCTTCTCTAAAAAAGCTTTACGCAGCAAACTCTTTCTCCGTCCCAACCGGGGCCAATCGAACGAAAATATCCTGATCGTCTCGTGAACTGAAGCCAAGATCCTATCCATATGACCAACTCCGCCATAGAGGTCATAAAAAGGAACAGAACGGCAAAGTGCTGCGGCCAGAGCCGTCCCCCCCAACGGCGTTAGTCATCCTTTATGTGCTGTTCTTGTAGTTTTATAACCGGTCTTAATCTCACCATTCTGATTTACTTTCAATCCGAAACCAACTACGCGCACACACTTATATTTATTATACATCAATTTTTACGGTTTGTTTACAAGAAATTTTGGGTTTGTTGTTGGTAAAACCAATTAACTGCGTTGCAATTGCATATTAAATTTACGCAAATAAGATATTGTAATAAAAAAGCCCGGGGGCAGCCTCGGGCTGTATATGGAACTTTTGCACTGGGCCGGACAACCGGCGTACCGCAGTGCAACGGTCAGGGATGCCGCCTACTTGCTCCCGGTAGAGGCGGTAGAACTTGAATCAGATGAGCTTTTTGCGCCCTTTTCCGATGAAGAAGTCTTGCTGTCGCTGTCGCCAGCGGCTTTCTCGTCGCTGTGCGCGCTCGAGCGCCCACCCGAAGGCGAGCGATGGTCGGTCGCGTAAAAGCCGGAGCCTTTAAAAACAATCCCAACAGGCGTATAGACTTTGCGCAGCGATTTCTTGCCGCATTCCGGGCAGCGCGTCAGCGGAGCGTCGCTGAACTTTTGATTGCGCTCAAATTGCACACCGCAGTCTTCACACCGGTAGGTATAGATTGGCATAGCTGTAACCTCAAACTATCTTTCTTACAGAATCATAACTGTTGCTTCTAATCTGTGTATTATACGACCGACAGCCCTCCCGTGCAAGAGATTTTTTAGAACTGTCTCAGGTAGACGGTCGAAGAGTTATTCATTGACCAGCGTACCTACCGGCTCGCCCCGCAGAGCGTTCACCAAACCCTGTTCATCCCACAGGTTGAGAACCAGGATCGGCAGTTTGTTTTCCATGCACAGGGTCAGGGCGGTGCTGTCCATCACCCGCAGGCGCAAATTGATCGCATCAATGTACGAAATGTGCTCAAAGCGTTTGGCGGCCGGGTTTTGCTGGGGGTCGCTGTCATACACGCCATCCACTTTGGTGGCCTTGATTAACACCTCCGCGCCGATTTCGGTGGCGCGCAGCGCGGCGGCAGTGTCTGTGGTAAAGAAGGGGTTGCCGGTTCCACCGCCAAAAATGACCACCCGGCCTTTCTCTAAATGGCGGATCGCGCGGCGGCGGATATATGGCTCGGCTACTGAGCGCATTTCAATCGCCGACTGCACGCGCGTCACCACATCCAGCGATTCGAGCGCATCCATCAGCGCCAGAGCATTCATCACCGTCGCTAGCATCCCCATATAATCGGCGGTGGCCTGGTCCATCCCCTGGTTCACCCCAACCCGCCCGCGCCACAGGTTGCCTGCTCCAATCACAATTGCCACTTCCACGCCCAATTCGTGGATGGTGCGCACGCGCTTGGCGATATCCAGCGCGCGGTGCGCGTCAATGCCGAAACCCTCATCGCCGGCCAGGGCTTCTCCGCTCAACTTGAGCAGGATTCGATGGTATTTAAGACCTTCCATACTTTTCTCCAGATAAAAAAAGCCCAACCTTGCGGTTGGGCTTCGATATTACTCCGATGCTTCGCCTAACTGCCAACGCTGGAAACGCCGGATGACGACGTTTTCTCCTAACGCGACCAGGTTTTGATTATAGAAATCTTGAATTTTCATCGACTCATCGCGGATGTACGCCTGGCGCATCAGCACCGTCTCATCCTTGAACTTATTGAGGTATCCCTCGACGATGCGGGGGATAATCGCCTCTGGCTTGCCCTCTTCGCGGGCGCGGGCCGCGGCAATCGCCGCTTCGCGCTCGAGGACGGCCGCAGGAATATCTTCTTCGCGCACGTAGATGGGGGCTGCCGCGGCAATTTGCAGTGCAATTTCGTGAGCAAATTTGCGGAAATTCTCAGAGCGAGCCACAAAATCGGTTTCGCAGTTCACTTCCACCATCACGCCTACGCGCCCGTTGCCATGCGAGTAGAGTTCAATCACGCCTTCCGAGGCCGTCCGGTCGGCGCGCTTGGCCGCCATTGCCAGGCCCTTCTCGCGCAAATAATCAACGGCCTTGTCATAGTCACCATTGGCCTGTTCCAAAGCCTTACGGCAATCTAAAACGCCAGCGCCGGTGGCTTCGCGCAGTTGCTTAATCATTTCAGTTGTAATAGCCATTGCCTGTAGTCCCTTACCTTAGTTCTATGATGTAACCCAAGCGCGTTGCGCGCTCCTATTCTTCGCTGACGTCTTCCACTTCCTCTTCAGCGCCCACTTCAGCCGGCCGGCGGCCACTCAACTTGGCAAGGGTAGCCTCGCCGAGCAGTTCGTGATCGTCCAGATCCTCATCCAAAACGATCGCTTCTCTGGGCAGCCGGGCGCGCGGCGCGCCAACTGTGGCCGCAGGCGCGGAAGCTTCTTCTTCGACAATCTCTTCCTTGCGCATGGCTTTGCCTTCTAACACGGCGTCGGCAATTTTGCCGACCAGCAGCTTAATAGCGCGGATGGCATCGTCATTGGATGGAATCACGTAATCAACGCCGGTCGGGTCGCAGTTGGTATCGACCAGGGCAATGACGGGGATATTCAGCTTGTTCGCTTCGCTGACGGCGGTGGTTTCGCGGCACACGTCCACGATGAAAACGTAATCGGGCAGGCGCTTCATCTTGCGCAGACCGCTCAGGCGCACTTCCAGGCGGTTGATTTCGCGCTGGATCAGCAGGCCCTCTTTTTTGGTCAGGCGGTTGATTTCGCCGCTGTCGCGCAGGCGCTCCAGGCGGTCCAGTTCCTGCACCCGTTGGTACATGGTGGTCCAGTTGGTCAGGATACCGCCCATCCAACGCTCAGTAACGTAGGGCATTCCACAACGAATGGCCTCTTCGCGGATCGTTTCCTGCGCCTGACGTTTGGTTCCCACAAACAGGATCGTGCCGCCGCCCGCCACGCAGTCTCGCACGACATTGTAAGCGGTATTCAGCGCCTTAACCGTTTGCTGCAAATCAATGATGTGAATCCCATTGCGCTCGGTGAAGATGTACGGGCGCATGCGGGGTTCCCATTTATTGGTGCGGTGTCCAAAGTGCACGCCGCTTTCCAGCAGCGCCTTCATGGATACGACTGTAGCCATTGTAAAACTCCTTCTGTGCGTTGTACCTCCGCCCCCTTCATTCCAGACCTTCACCCTTCACCAGAAAGGCACGCTGGCCTGGTCAGGCGGCGTGTGGAATAAAAAATGTGTTTCTTACCGTTTGATTTGAAACCACCCGGCAAACGGCCCTAGTATATCACGACTGTGGGGCGTTTGCAAACCCAATTTAAGCGGTCGTTTTGCGGACCAGGATGGTGAAATCATACAAATCGTAATCGTGCAGGAGCGCCACGTTGCGAGCAAAATTGCGCTTGCAGTAATCGAAGAAATAGCAGGGGTCGGCATAGTACAGGTGCGGGCGCATATACTCTGGGTCAGAGTAGCGGGTGAGCATATTAAAAGCAAACCCCTGACGGCTCAATTGATTCATTTTATGCAGTTCGGCGATCACGTAACGGGTCCAGTCTTCCTCGCTGGCGTCCAGGCGGATGTTAAAGATGCCGCTGGCAATCACCACATCCGCCTCCGTCAGTTCGTCTGGGTTGGATGTAAAGCGCACCTGGGGCATGCCGGCGTGCAGTTCGCGGCCCCGCGCGGCCATGCTTTCCAATAAATCGAAGCCCTGGTAGCTTTCTAACGGGTAGCGCAGGCGCAGCAGGTAATCAACCAGCGCCCCATAGCCGCTGCCGTAGTCAAGCAGCGAGAAGGGCCGGGTGGGTTCGCACACTTTTAATAATTGGGCAAAGCGAATTTCCTGGGCGCTTTCCGAATTCCAATCCACCCCGCGCGGGGTAGCGCCGTGTTCGTTCAGCCGGCCCTCAAAATATGCCCTGACTTCGCGGTCGTTGGGGATGCGGTCGTTCAAATTCACCTCACGCTTTTGGCCCCGGCCCTACAATCCATTCCAGCGCGCGCGGACCGGTCATCAACAGCAGGTCAAGCGCCGAAACCTGGGGATCGTAGGGGGGATACAACTGTGGATATTCAGGATAATCGTAGTGCATATATTCCAGACGAATGCCCGCCGCCTGGAAGCGTTCTTCTTCGATGTAATCGCGCGCCGACGGCCCAGAGATATAGTGATCGGCTCCCACCCGGGTGAGAATCTGGATCAATCGCTCGGTTTTCTGCCCACTGATGCCTTCCAGTTGGCTGGAGCGCAGGTAGCGCGTGTGCGTAATTCCCAGCCGATCAGCCAGTTCTATCGTCAGCGGGATCGTAAAATCGGCGAGCAGCGCCGGGCGGCGCGCGTAAACCTCTTCCAACCAGGAGGCATATTCCTTAAAATACGGCGCTTTGGCATACGCAAGCTGTAACGTGCGCAGGTGGCGCTCGTTCCAGGGTTGTTCCCAATCAATGGCAATCTGATTAATCGGGATTTTCTCGGTCTGCGCGCCCCGGCTGTGAACCGGGATCGTCAACCACTGCGGCCCGGCAGGCGTTTTGATGCG
>Ga0101944_10004717_pt1 | contig 16433 bp, 9 predicted proteins | sample DewCreD2012metaG_FD_75245 | JGI IMG/M metagenome (GOLD analysis project Ga0101944, IMG submission 75245) | Hot spring sediment bacterial and archeal communities from British Columbia, Canada, to study Microbial Dark Matter (Phase II) - Dewar... ...
ACTATTGTCCTCAATAGCGGGTATTTTTTGCGTGGTTATCGTTTTTTTACTGCTTGCCCCTGCTTTCATATCTCAAGAAATCATTACCAAGAAGATTGTCCAGGAACTATCCCAAAAGCTCGATGCCGAGGTGCAGGTAAAACGTAGCGGGCTGTCTATATTCCCGCGCCCGCGTGTTGCGGCGTATGAACTAACCGTAATTTTTAGCGACCGGGCGACGCTGAATATCGCCGAAGCGCAGCTCTACCCGGCACTTTTACCGCTTCTTAACGGGACAGTTCAGCCAGCGCATATTCATGTCATTGCGCCGCAGCTAAGCTTCTCCATACCGTTTTACCAAACAGCTCCGCCCGCGCTGGGGCACGATGTTACCATAGCAGGCATTCAGAAGCGCGCTGCAGAAAGTATCAGGAAGGTGCTGCACACCGCCCCGTTGAGTTCTGTTGTGGTGAGCGGAGGAGATATACAAATCACTGCCGGCGAAAATACGTTGTTCAGCTTCAGCGGTGTCGGCGGGCAACTACAATGCGCCACGGACCGCGCGTCAGTTACCATTCAATGCGGCTCAAACATGTGGAAGAAAGCGGCGCTCCAGGCTGCTGTACTCTTCAGCGATATGCAACTTGACGGCACGGTCTCTTTCTCCGAGCTTGATCTCCACCCGATACTTAAATTCGTTTCTCCCGACGCCTTCTCCATTGTGAAGTCTGTTATAGACGGGGAAGGCAGCATTGTAGTTGATAAGTCTGGCTTGATCGGCGCACGTTTTAAGGTCGCCGTCCCGTCCTTGTCTGTCAATAAACAGGGACGGCAACAGATTATTAAGGGTGCATTGCAATCAGTAGATTTGAAAACTGACTTACAGAATACCTTTGTCGCTGTTGCCGGAATATTTGAATACCCTCTGCTTAACGTTTCAGGCACGTGCAGCATAGAAACTGCGCAGCGCACCATTCGTCTTGAAGGGGAAGGGAAAAATATCGATTTAGGTTCATGCGCAGAGGTTGCCGGGTCTTTTTTCGGACAGCACTCACAGATCAGAGAAATTGCCGACCGGATAAAAGGCGGCATTTTTTCCGATGTCTCGTTCAAGGCACAGGGGCCGCTGGGTTTAGATATTGTCGGCAATAAGAACTTTGTGCTGCGCGGAAGATTATCCCGCGGCCATCTGGTTATTAAAGAAGCAAAAAGTGAGGTTGAAGACCTAAGCGCTGATATTACTGCGCAGGATGGCATTCTGGTAGCGCAGAACATTCATGCCCGCTGTGGGCAGTCGCGCATTGATAACGGCTCGGTGCAGATTGATCTTTCCCGGCAATATAAACCGCTGCTGATTGACACCGAATTTACCGCTGATGTCTCGCAGTTGCCCCGTTTTCTGCCTCTTATCCCGGAAAGCACCGTGCGTCGAGAGCTTTCACTTATTCAAAATCCTCAAGGGACGGGCAGCGGACGGTTTACAATGCGCACTATGAGTGATTCCCATTTCATAGACATAGACCTGACTGGGTTGCGCCTGGAGGCACGTTACCGCTCATTTCCCATGCCATTAAAACTGAGCAAGGGACAATGCACCTATCAGAACGGCATACTGTCATTTAGTGATGTTTCCGGAATGCTGGGCAAGTCAATGGTTCAACATACCGCAGCATCTTTCAATCTGGGGAATGCCCCTGCCTTGAGCATCGCAACGAACGATGCAACGGTTGACCTTGAAGAACTGCGGATGGCGCTTAATTCATTTCCTGCAACGCACTGTCTTATCCGCGATTTTACCCGCTCAACGGGTGAACTTACCATCCGTTCTTTCGCAATTAATGGGCCGTTGCGCAGTCCTCAACAATGGAAATTTATGCTGCAGGGGGAAGTCCGAGATGCACAACTGGCGGCAACACAACTGGAAAGTGCGGCAACCATTAAAAACGCCACCCTGCAAATTAATCAGGATGTATTTTCCATGATTGGCGCGCACGCTACGTATCTTGACAGCAGCCTCAAAGGAACGCTTTACATTAAAGGTTACCTGCAGGGCATCAAAAGTCTTAAACTCACCGCCCGAGGATCTGTCGGACAGAAATCTGTGCTGAAGATAATGGACTTTATTAACGCACCGGCAGAGCTTGTGCCTCATGGGCCGTTGTTATTCAAACAGTCCCAGCTTATCTGGACGCGAAACGGCCTGACGGAATTTAACGGCGATTTTTCCTGCGCCCGCGGTCCGCAGATTGTTGTTTCCATGCAGGCTCAGCCACAGACGCTGGAGATCAAAAAACTCCAGATTACCGATCAGGCCTCGGAGAGCCTCATCAGCCTGGGCATACAAAAAGATTTTTTTGATTTTACGTTTAAGGGGCATATTGAAAAAGCCACTGTGGATCGTGTGCTCATTAATAATCAACTGATGAACGGCTGGATTAATGGGGATATGACGGCACGTCTGAATTGGAGCAATCCTCTGCGTTCAACCGCCACGGGAACGCTGGCGTGGGAAGATATACAGCACCCCCGCATTGATACTTTTCCGTTTAATATTAAAAGTGCATCCGTTACTGCGGAAGGCAAGAAACTCACGATTAAGAACGCTCAGGTTACCGCCGGATCAAGCACCGGCACAGCAGAAGGCAGTATCGTATTCGGGAGGGAAGGGTACATTCTTGATCTACAGCTTGCTTCAGACCGCATCAACCTTGATGAATTCCATATCATGGCAAAGCGCGACAGCAGCGACGGCGGTGAAAAGAATCTGTGGGAAATACCTGTGCGCGGCACGGTTCTGCTCACCGCTCAATTGCTCAGCCTGGGACCGCTGGCATGGCGCCCGTTCCATGCTACAATCACCGTTGCAGACCGGAAAATAACAGTTGCCGCTATTGATTCAAAATTGTGCAGCATCGAAACACCAGGCACGATAGTTGTGGCCCCCGGCGGAATGCACATTTCAGCTCAACCGGGAGTTCAAAACGCTTCCGCACGAGAGATTATTCAGTGTATAACCGGCGAACGAGCTGTTATAAGCGGCAGAATTAATCTGCAGGGGGATCTTGTTGCACACGGTTCTGCGGATGACTTAATAAACACCCTCAGGGGAAACCTCTCAATTGTTGCCAGCAAGGGCCGGATTTATCGTTCCAATCTGCTCACCAACATACTGTCTTTTTTGAGCGTCAGGAATCTTATCTTGGGAAGAAAAGCCGATATTGCAAAAAAAGGATTTGCCTACCGATCGCTCTCCATTAACGGTGAATTTCACGGCAATACTTTCAAGATACACGAGGGTGTTTTAGACAGCAATACCTTGAGTCTTGCCTGTGAAGGCACGTATAACCTCTCCAATAAACGCATGGATTTAACGGTGCTGGCATCACCATTCCAAATTTACGATCTGGTGTTAATGAGTGTCCCGGTAGTGGGCATGGTTTTTGGCAGGACGCTTATTGGCGTGCCGATACGCGTGACCGGCACGCTGGACAAACCGAAACTCGGGCCGGGAAATCCCGCAGCCATACCACGGGGTATTTTGGGCATTTTTAAAAATATTGTTAAACTTCCCGTAAGAATAATTGAACCGATTATGCCGCAGAAGGATTCTGAAAACAGGAGGTAACCTGTTCATTAGTCATCTGTGTAGTAACAGAGCACAAAAGGGGAGAAAGCATAAAAAAACCTAATTAATAATATTTGAAATTTATTTGGCTTCTGATTCATTTGTTCGGGCTCAGTGCTCGCCTGATCAGTTCTATTGTTCGCCACAGCCATCTGCCCGTAACTTGTTTCGTTCAGAATGGTATTTTTAATGGGCTGATAGAGTGCACAATATAAAAAAAGGCAGAGGCACGTTTTTTTGTGCTTCTGCCTTTTTTTCTTGAATGCCAAAGAACAGCAACGGTTGCAGCGCTTAAACGCCCCAAAATGAATCAATTTCTTCAGAGGTAAAGTCCCATACCACATTATGCGGCGGACAGGGCTCGTCAAAGAACTCCGGTAAGCGGTCATGTGTGTTGCTGAAACCGGCCGCAATATTAAATTCATGTTCGGTTCGCAGTATTTTTCTGCCCAGCGTGCGACCGTCATCTGCCGTCATTTCTAAATCATATTTGGCGTTAATCATATCAAAGACCAGAGAAAACGCTTCCGGCTTATCCAGCAGGGGGAACATAACGAAAATACAAAGACCGGTACTGTCAATTAACGCAGTGCCGATCTGCAGTTTTCGTGAAAGTTCAACTTCGCCTTCTTTCCGCAACGGATCAACAAAACCCCCAATTCGTAATATGTTTACCGGGATACAGTAACCAGCAGTATGGTCGGCGCCCATCGTTGACGTCGCATAGGTTATCCCCATACCTTTTACCGGCCGTGGATCATAAGCGGGCAGGGCCTGATTTTTTACCACCGGGACTCTGGTCACACCGTATGCTTTGCCGACCGCTGCGGCACCCGAGCCGATGATTCTACCCAGAGGAGTGCCCTCGCTGATTTCTTTAAGCAGGCGGAGCGCACCGGCACCGTCGCCAAATGATATGATTCCGGCTTCCATCGCAACACCCATTGCCACAGCGGTTTCTATTGTGTCAATGCCAATATCATCGAGAAGGTGGTCTATTTCAGCGATAATGTCCAGATCTTCTATGCAGCAGTTGGCGCCGAAGCCCCAAATTGTTTCATATTCAAAGCCGGATGTCACGTAATTGCCATTTTTGTCGTTATATACCTGTGAACATTGTATGACACATCCTGCATGGCAGGCATGATGCGGTTTGCCGTTTCGATTTAAAATAGTTTCACGCATGGTTTCGCCGCTTATTTTCTCAGCCGCTTCAAATCTGCCGTAACGAAAATTTCGGGTTGGAAGTCCTCCTGATTCGTTCAATATGTTTACCAGCACATCGGTCCCATACGTCTTCAGTGCCTGGCCACTTACCGGATGATCGACCAGCGCCTTTGCAAACGCGCGGGCAGCGATCTTAAATTTTTCCTGGTCAAAGATTTTTACTCCGGGTCCATCAGTGGGATCTATAGTGATATATTTGACTTTTTTGGAACCCATAACGGCGCCCAATCCGCCGCGGCCATGGCTGCGAATATAACCATCAGGATCCTTTACCGAAATATTAGCAGCCGCCAGGCGTTTTTCCCCAGCGGGGCCGATGGACAGAATACCGGTTTTATCTCCATGTTTTTTTATGAGCGTTTTCATGACGGCATAATTTCCCTTGCCGACTAATGTTTTTTCTTCCTGAATTGCGACGCCATCTTTAGTAACATGAAGACCATACCATGCATCTTTTTCCGGCAGTCCCTCAATAATAAGCGCTTTAATGCCTAACCGGGCAAGACACTGGGCAGCCGTGCCCCCCGCATTGCTCTCTTTTATGGTGCCGGTCAGCGGACTTTTAGCGCCCGCAGAGAGCCGTCCAGAATTTGGACATGTGGTTCCGCCAAGCATACCCGGAGCAAAGACCAGCTTATTCTGAGCGCCCAGCGGATTGCAGGTCGGATCCACTTCATGGGCAACAATATTAGACGTCAACCCTCTGCCGCCGAGCACGCTCCATTTCTCCGGAACATCCTCAACTGTTGCCGTAAGCGTCGTCATGTTAACGCGATAAATTTTCTCTGCCATAATTCCTCCCTTTTCAATTTAGTGAAAGTTTCTGATAATTCTCCTTTCCCAAAGGGAGGCCCTGCTGTTTCCAGCAAAACCCTGTGGCCTGTTACCGTGAGAGCGTTAGCATTCTTTTAGGTTCAGAGGCTTGGAGATTATTAATGCTATAAGTTTAACACATTAAATGCATTCATTGCCAGCATTTTATCAAGCGGTCCCGGCCGAGAGGAGATTGTGAAAGAAATTATCACTGATTCTTTTTGCAGTTTTTGACCGGTTTCATGCCGCGCAAGACCAGCTTTGTAAGCGGGGCAAGAGGCATGTATCGGAAAAGGATAATTAAGCGCCGGGAAGCCCCGCTTTGGAGGCGGGGAGCTTCACATAATTATAGTTCTTGAAATAATATTAATTTTGTATAATCGTTCATTAACAAAATCTATTGTAAATGGTTTGAAAAGATCTTTTTGCTGAAGTAGATCAAAACATTACCGTAAACCCGAAGATACGCAAAGCCTTTTTGAATAGGTGCACTGGAAGGGAACGTATAGGACGTGTATGGCTATTTCACCTTTTGCCGGTAAACCGGCTCCAAAGGATATGCTCATTGACCCGGCCGCGCTCGAAAAACAGTATTATGCGCATCAACCGGATATTAATGATCCAAACCAGCTTGTCATATTTGGCACCAGTGGCCACCGCGGATCGCCAGTCCACGGAACGTTCACCGAAGCGCATATTCTGGCTATAGCCCAGGCCATTTGCGACTACCGCACCAGTCAGGGCATTAACGGGCCGCTTTTTATGGGAAAAGATACGCACGCCCTGTCAGGGCCTGCCCAGCGCACGGCGCTTGAAGTGCTTGCAGCCAATAATGTCGCAACAGTCATTCAGCCCGACAATGGTGTAACACCGACGCCGGTCATATCACGGGCGATTCTTGCCTACAATCGTGACCACCCGGATAGGCGGGCTGACGGCATCGTCATCACTCCCTCCCATAACCCGCCTCAGGATGGGGGATTTAAATACAACCCGCCCCATGGTGGCCCGGCTGACACTGATGTAACCCGCTGGGTTCAGAACCGGGCAAACGAGCTGCTGCAGCGCAATAATGCTGAGGTGCGGCGCATTACATACGACGGGGCCATTAAGGCAGAGAGCACCGTTCGGCAGGACTTCGTGCTGCCTTACGTCAAAGACCTGCGCACCGTCATTGACATGGATATGATTTATGCAGCAGGCTTAAAGCTGGGGGTTGATCCGTTGGGAGGCGCTGGACAGCCATACTGGGAGCCGATTAATTTTTTGTATAAGCTGGATATTGTGGTTGTGAACCCCGTTATTGATCCAACGTTTTCGTTTATGACCGTAGATCATGACGGGGTGATACGCATGGATTGCTCCAGTCCCTATGCTATGGCGCGATTGGTTGGTTTAAAAGACGAATATCTGGTGGCATTTGCCAATGACCCGGACGCCGACCGTCACGGCATTGTCACGCCGTCCACCGGTTTGATGAACCCAAACCATTATCTTGCAGCAGCCATTCAATACCTGCTCGCCAATCGCCCCTTGTGGCCGCCTGAGTCGGTTGTGGGTAAAACGCTGGTCAGCAGCACCATTATTGACCGGGTGGCAACCGCTCTGGGCCGCACGGTTTGCGAAGTGCCGGTTGGTTTTAAGTGGTTTGTTGAAGGGCTTTTAAGCGGCAAATGCTGCTTCGGCGGGGAGGAGAGCGCCGGCGCCAGCTTTCTCCGGCGCGATGGCACGGTGTGGACGACCGACAAAGATGGTCTTATTATGAATTTACTTGCTGCTGAAATAACGGCGAACACGGGTAGAGATCCGGGGGAGCACTTTCAGGAACTGACGGCACAATTCGGCACGCCCTATTACACACGCATTGATGCGGCAGCAACACCGCAGCAAAAGGCTTTTCTGCAGACGTTATCGCCAGATGCAGTGAGGGTCTCCCATCTTGCCGGCGAACCTGTCACCGGCACGATTACCCGGGCACCGAGTAACGGCGCCCCCTTTGGCGGCCTCAAGGTAATTACTGCAAACGGCTGGTTTGCCGCGCGGCCGTCCGGCACAGAGAACATTTATAAAATTTATGCCGAGAGCTTCAAAAGTCAGGCGCATCTGGACGCTATCGTGAGCGAGGCCCAGCAGATTGTAGATACTGTCCTCGCCGGCAAGAAGACCAATTCATAGCAGCCACTGTTAGCCAATGATATGGGGTTAGAATAACTTGAAGGAGCACACAATGAAGGCACCTGTCAAACCGCTCACCACACGCCCTGCCTGGAAAGCGCTCGCCATGCATTACAAGAAAATCCGCACAGTGCATCTGCGTGAACTCTTTGCCCAGGATCCGGAACGCGGGAAGCGCATGACCGCTGCCGGAGCGGGGTTGTTTCTTGATTATTCAAAAAACCGTGTTACCGATGACACGCTTATGCTGCTTCTTCAGTTGGCAGAAGAATCCGATTTGAAGGGGCGGATTGACGCCATGTTTCGGGGGGAGAAGATTAACGTGACGGAAAATCGCGCAGCCCTGCACGTTGCGCTGCGGGCGCCACGGGGCGCGACGTTTATAGTGGATGGCGAGAACGTTGTGCCTCAGGTTCACGTGGTTCTTGACCAGATGACGGAATTTACCCGCCGGGTGAGGCAGCGGGAATGGAAGGGCTACACCGGCAAACCCATACGCAACATCGTCAATATCGGCATCGGCGGTTCAGACCTGGGGCCGGCCATGGCGTATGAGGCACTCAAGTACTATAGCGACCGCACCATGACATTTCGGTTCATTTCTAACATTGACGGTACAGACTTTTCGGAAGCAACCCGCGATCTTGATCCAGCAGAAACACTGTTCATCGTTGCCTCTAAAACATTCACGACGCTGGAGACCATGACAAACGCGCGGACTGCGCGCGAGTGGGTGCTCAATGGTCTTGGCGGCGACCCCGTGGCAGTGACCAGGCATTTTGTCGCCGTCTCAACCAATGCGGCACGGGTGTTGGAATTTGGTATTGACCCGGCGAATATGTTTGGATTCTGGGACTGGGTTGGCGGGCGTTACTCCATGGATTCGGCAATTGGCCTCTCCACCATGCTTGCCATTGGTCCTGAAAACTTTCGCTCGTTGCTCAACGGATTTTATCAAATGGACGAGCACTTTCGCTCAGTTCCTTTTGCGCACAACTTGCCGGTGCTGCTGGGGCTTTTATCCGTCTGGTACAATAATTTTTTTGGGGCGGAGACCGTTGCAGTTTTGCCGTATGATCACTATTTAAGGCGGTTCCCGGCTTATCTGCAACAATTGGCGATGGAGAGTAACGGCAAACGTGTCACGCGCAGCGGATCAGCAGTGAATTATCAGACCGGCCCCATTTACTGGGGTGAACCGGGAACTAACGGCCAACACTCGTTTTATCAGTTATTACATCAGGGAACCAGGTTAATTCCCTGTGATTTTATCGCATTCTTTGAATCGCTCAATCCCATTGGCCGCCATCACCCTATGCTTCTGGCAAATGTTTTTGCCCAGGCAGAAGCGCTGGCGTTTGGCAAGACCGCAGCGCAATGCAGGGATGAGGGAGTTCCTGCGTGGCTGGTTCCCCATCGGGTATTTGACGGCAATCGGCCGTCAAATATTATCCTTGCCCAGCGTCTAACACCGGAAACGCTGGGAAATTTGGTCGCCCTTTACGAGCATTGTGTGTTCACCCAGGGCGTCATCTGGGACATTAATTCATTTGACCAGTGGGGTGTTGAGCTGGGAAAAGCGCTGGCCGAGCGGATTATTCGCGAATTGGAGAGCGACGAAGAACCGCTCTCTTCTCATGACAGCTCGACCAGCATGTTGATCAGGCTCTATCTCAACAGAAAGGAGAGATAATTATGCAATGCGCGATGATTGGTCTGGGAAGAATGGGAGGGAATATGGCGCGCCGGTTGATACGGGCTGGACACGACGTCATCGTTTATTCCCCCACTGCTCAAAGACGGGAGGTTTTTGCCAGGGAAACCGGCGCCTGTGCCGCTTCTTCCCTTGATGACCTGGTCGGCAAACTGAGGCTGCCGCGCGTGCTATGGCTGATGATCCCCGCAGGAGAAGTTGATGCTCTAATAAACACGCTCGACCCAAAGCTGGATAGGGGAGATATTATTATTGACGGCGGCAATTCATACTACTGCGATGATCTGCGGCGGGCGAAAGAACTGGCTTCCCGGGGAGTTCGGTATGTTGATTGTGGCACCAGCGGCGGCGTCTGGGGACTGGAACGGGGCTATTGTCTGATGATTGGCGGCGAGGCTGCCGCAGTCAAGTACCTTGATCCGCTTTTTGCCTCATTGGCTCCCGGCAGGGGCGACATTCAGCCAGCAGCCGGACGAGAGAAAAGCAGCAGCACCGCCGAACAGGGATATCTGCACTGCGGGCCGCACGGCGCCGGGCATTTCGTCAAAATGGTGCACAACGGCATTGAATACGGAATCATGGCCGCCTATGCTGAAGGGTTCAACATTCTGCGCCACGCTAACCTCGGCGTGCGACCACAACGGTATGATGTTGAAACAACGCCGCTGGCGCCCGCCGAAGCATATCCGTTTGATTTCAACCTTGCCGAGATTGCGGAACTCTGGCGGCGTGGCAGCGTGATTTCTTCCTGGCTGCTTGATCTCACGGCAACTGCCTTGTGCAGGGATCCTGAACTTGACGGCTTTACCGGACAAGTTGCTGATTCCGGGGAAGGGCGTTGGACGGTCAAGGCTGCAGTTGATGAAGGAGTCCCGGCGCCTGTGATTACCGCGGCACTGTATGCGCGATTCGTCTCGCGCGGCAAGGCTGAATTTGCCGATAAACTGCTGTCCGCAATGCGCTACGAGTTTGGCGGACATGTGGAAAAGGCAGCAAAAGAGTAACGGACCGATTTTAAAAACCAGACCATGAAAATAAAAATATTGGCAGACGGCACTGCCGTTGCGGAAGAGGCTGCCGCTGTTATCGCCGCAGAAGCCCGGGCAGCGGTTGAGGCACGCAGCCGTTTCATCGTTGCTTTCAGCGGCGGCAGCACGCCGCGGCGTATGCTCACGGTTTTGGCCGGCACAGATATGCCATGGAATAGGGTGCATGTGGTGCAGGTGGATGAGCGCGTTGCCCCTGCGGGAGACCCGATGAGAAATCTTACTCAATTGCGCAAATGCCTGATAGACCATACACCGCTTCCCCGGACACACTTGTATCCCATGCCGGTGGAATCAACCGATCTGCGGACAGCGGCTGCTCAGTATGCCCTGACGCTGCAAGCAATTGCCGGCGTTCCTGCGATCCTTGACCTGATTCACCTTGGCTTGGGGACTGATGGGCATACCGCATCCTTGTTTCCCGGCGATTCCGTTCTGCATATCGCCGACAGGGATGTTGCCATAACGGAACGGTATCAGGGAACACAACGGATGACCCTGACGTATCCCATACTCAATCGCGCCCGTTCTGTTTTGTGGGTGGTTACCGGCGGCGAGAAGGCGGAAATGCTTTTGCGTTTGTACGCCGGCGACGCAAGCATCCCGGCGGGAATGGTGCGCCGCGACCATGCTCTGGTGATTGCAGACCGGGAGGCCGCGGCACAACTCAAGCCGAACGCGTGAAAACACCTTGAGGCTTCTTCATGCAGAGCAATAAATATTTGGGGAACGGCCTGTTAAACTATGTTCTTAATTTTTAGGAAAGCAACTATAGTTTCCATCTGCAGTCTTCGCATAAACCACTATGTTGCTGGTAAAAGCAATTATCCTCTTCGTCCCTCATAACTCAATGTCCGCATTTTCCTGGGAATCACCTTCGAGATAGTGTTGAAGGCTAACTCCTTTAAATGATGCCATCGGCAGTTTAAAGAGGTTGCGCGGTCTTCGTTTGCCCATGACGCGGCGCAGCCCATCTTGGATAAAAGCCTTGAGCGTGGTTCGCTACCGATGGTATTGCTTATTGCTTCTTCAAAAAGACTTTCAGGTATCTTCATAATAATTTGTTGCTTGATGAAACGTTCTAAGATAAATTGATTTTCATTGCATGTTTTAATGTGAAACAGTGAAAAAAGGAATAAAGAGATTATCTTTGGCAGAGGTTAGTTTATGAAATCAAATCAGATGTCAGCAGAAGAAAAGAGGTTACAAGAGGCGCGCAACCAGAACGTGCCTTGGAAAAAATGGGGCCCCTACCTCAGTGAACGGCAATGGGGAACGGTGCGGGAGGATTACAGTGAAAACGGCGATGCCTGGAATTTCTTCACCCATGACCATGCCCGTTCGCGTGCTTACCGCTGGGGGGAAGACGGCATCGCCGGAATTTCCGATGACAAGCAGCACCTTTGTTTTTCACTTGCCCTGTGGAACGGCAAAGACCCTATTCTGAAGGAGCGGCTTTTTGGATTGACCAACAGCGAGGGCAACCATGGCGAGGACGTCAAGGAGTACTATTTCTATCTTGACAGCACGCCAACCCACTCCTACATGAAGTACCTATACAAGTATCCCCAGGCAGCTTATCCCTATGCGGACATTGTGGATACAAATCGCCAGCGAACCCGTGATGAGAGAGAGTATGAACTGCTCGACACCGGGGTCTTCAAAGACGACCGCTACTTCGACATTTTCGTCGAGTATGCAAAAGCCAGTCCGGAAGACATCCTGGTGAAGATCACCGCTGCCAACAGGGGGCCGGAGGCGGCCGAACTGCATCTTCTGCCGACCCTCTGGTTCCGCAACGACTGGTCGTTGTGGATTGCCGAATCATACAGAGCTCCCCAGAAACCAAATATCAGGCAGATCAAAGCACCAGCAGGAACGAGCGCGGTCGCGGCCACGCACCCGCTGCTGGGGGAATTGATCCTTTCCTGCGAAGGCGAGGTGCCCTTGCTCTTCACCGAGAACGAAACAAACCACGAACGGCTGTTCCCCGGTCAAAAGAACGAGAGCCCCTACGTAAAGGACGGCATTAACAACCGTGTAGTTCAGGGCAATCAGGCAGCAGTGAACCCTGGCAAGCGGGGCACCAAGGTCGCGGCGCACTACCAGGTCAATATAGGCAGCGGTCAGGCCACAGTGATTCGCCTGCGGCTTTCCAGCAGTTCTGCGGACAGGCAGGGCACGCCCTTTGGAAAGCAATTTGATCAAGTCTTCGCTGACCGCCTGCATGATGCCGATGAGTTTTATCGGTCGGTTACGTCGCCGTCAGTGAGCAACGATGCGGCAAACGTCATGCGCCAGGCCCTGGCGGGCATGCTCTGGAGCAAACAGTTTTTTTTCTTTGATGGAAACAGCTGGCTGGACGAGCACCACTCCAACCCCCTACACTTCGGGTATCACAAATCCCGGAACTCGGAATGGTTTCACATGCTTAACGAGGATATCATTTCCATGCCCGACAAGTGGGAATATCCTTGGTACGCAGCTTGGGACCTCGCCTTCCACACACTGCCGCTTTCGATCGTGGATACCGACTTTGCCAAGGAGCAATTGGAACTGATGCTTCGTGGGGCCTATCTGCATCCCAGCGGCCAGATGCCTGCCTATGAGTGGAACTTCAGCGACGTGAACCCTCCGGTCCATGCTTTTGCGACGATCTTCCTGCACCGCACTGAACAGGCCTTGCGCGGCGAGGCTGACTTTGATTTTCTTCGGCAGATGTTCAATAAACTATTGTTGAATTTCACCTGGTGGGTTAACCGCAAGGACCGCTTCGGCAAGAACGTGTTCGAGGGAGGCTTCCTTGGACTCGACAATATCGGCGTGTTTGACCGCAGCGCCCCGCTCCCTACCGGTGGCCACCTGGAGCAGGCTGACGGCACTGCATGGATGGCCCTATTCAGTCAGAACATGCTGGAAATTGCAGCTGAACTCGCCGCTCACGACCCTACCTTTGAGGACATGGTCGTAAAGTTTATCGAACACTTCTGCTATATCGCCGCAGCGATGAACAAGCCTGGGCAGGACGGCATGTGGGACGAGGAGGACGGCTTCTATTATGACCTGCTGTGTCTTCCTGACGGAAGTTCCCAGAGGCTCAAGGTGCGCTCCATGGTGGGACTCCTCCCACTGTGTGCCACCACGGTAATAGAGAAATGGCAACGGGAGCGCATTCCCCGGGCAATGGCTCAGATGCAATTACGCCTAAGCCGGATGTCCGAACTTCAGAGGTCAATCCACCCCACGGGTCCTGGCCATTTGGGTGTAGCTGAGCGGGGAGTCCTCGCTCTGGTCAACCCCGAGCGGCTGCGCCGGATACTCAAGAGGATGCTCGACGAGAACGAGTTTTTGAGCCCCTACGGCATTCGCTCGCTCTCCAAATATCACGCGCAACACCCGTTCGTTTTTTACGTGCAGGGGCAGGAGTATCGCGTGGACTACCTGCCGGCCGAATCGAACACCGGCATGTTCGGTGGCAACTCCAATTGGCGGGGGCCCATCTGGATGCCGGTGAACGCGTTGATTATCCGGGCATTGTTAAATTTCTTCCTGTACTATGGTGACAACTTCAAAATCGAATGCCCCACGGGCTCAGGGAAGATGATGAACCTATTTGAAGTGAGCAAAGAGATAGCAGATCGCCTGACCAGAATCTTTCTGCGTGATGAACAGGGCAAGCGTCCGGTCTATGGGGGAACGGAGAAGTTCCAGGCCGATCCTCACTGGTGCGACCACATCCTCTTTTACGAGTACTTTCACGGTGACAACGGCGCAGGACTTGGCGCAAGCCACCAGACTGGATGGACTGGATTAGTGGCAAAACTTATCCAACTCTATGGATTTCTTAATCCACAAAAATTACTTGCGGGAGGCAAGGGCGAAGGATTCATGCGGGAAATGTCCAAGCAGTAAGGTAAACAAATGACGTTGTGCCAAAGGAAGAGCGAAAAACCATGAAAACGGTTTCTTGTTTGTGGTCAGGGTTTCTGATTTTTTCGCTCGTCGGGTGTGCCGGCATCGGTCCGCAAACCGTATCACGGGACCAGTTCGATTATACAAAGGCCATATCCGATTCGTGGAAGCGCCAGATGCTGTTTAATACGGTTAAAATTCGCTATGGCGATGCCCCAGTTTTTCTGAACGTCTCTTCGGTGATCAGCCAATACCAGATTGCCGGGCAGATTAATCTGGGCTCAACGATCAATACCCATCCTGGGAGCACTTCCGAGCGCGTTGGGGCATGCGGAAATTATGTGGCTCGCCCGACTATCACATGCACCCCTATAATCGGAGATAAATAAATCTTTTCTTGTTTGATGTTTGTCTTCACTCTGGTGGAGACGGGAGAAAAAGAAACCGCGCCCGTCGTGACAATTCCCACCGGATAGGAAGAAAGACTTGGCACGGAGATACTATGAAGAGCATCCATAATTCGAATGAGTCGCCAGATTTTTCCCTTTTTTTGGGAGGACCGCTGTTTCAGCTTCTGGTGCGCTCGCATCTCACTACCCCAGCGCTTGAACTCATGTACCGGAGGATTATATTTATCAGCCTGTTAGCCTGGCTGCCGCTTATGCTCCTTTCCCTCCTTGAAGGTAAAGCGTGGGGCGGTTGTAGATTGCCGTTCTTTTACGACATAGAAACGCAGGTCCGGTTTCTGTTCACGCTGCCGCTGCTGATTGCGGCTGAGCTTCTGGTTCACCGCCGGCTGCGCCTCGTCGTGGGACAGTTCATTGATCGGGACATCATCACTGAAGACGTGCTGCCGAAATTCAGGGAGGTGATTGCATCGGCAATGAAGCTGCGGAATTCAGTGGCCATTGAACTGATTCTGCTCATTCTGGTCTTTGGCGGCGGGTATTACCTCTGGAACGCCGTAAGCGGTATAACAAAAATCGGGATTGGAACGGGAACGTGGTATGCCACCGTGAACGCTGCTGGCGCACATCTCTCTCCGGCGGGCTACTGGTATATTTACGTCAGCAGACCACTGTTTCAATTTATCCTGATTCGCTGGTATTTCCGGCTGTTCATTTGGGCCCGTTTTCTGTGGCAGAGTTCACGGCTTGAACTCAATCTTAACCCGATTCACCCCGACCGTGCCGCAGGCATCGGGTTTCTTGGCGCGAGCGGTGCTGCTTTTGCCCCCGTGCTTCTGGCGCAAGGCGCTCTGGTGGCGGGACTGATTGCCGACCCGATTTTTTTTGCAGGGGCGAAATTAACTGATTTTAAGATGGAAATCATCGGTGTTGTGGTGATTCTTCTGCTGATGGTGCTGGGACCGCTGCTGGTTTTTTCGCCCTGCTTGATGAAAGCCAAAAGAACGGGCCTGCGAGAATACGGCATGCTGGCCAGCAGATATGTCAGTGAATTCGAACGCAAATGGCTGCGCGGCGGGGCAACCGATGATGAACCGCTTATCGGCAGCGGCGATATTCAGTCGCTTGCCGACCTGGCAAACTGCTTTCAGGTGATCCGCGACATGCAGCCGTTCCCGTTCGGCAAAGATGCAGTCATTCAGCTTGTTGTTGTTACGCTGTTGCCGATACTGCCGCTGGTGTTGACCATGATCCCACTGGAGGAGCTGATCACAAAACTTCTTGGGGCGGTACTTTAGCACACGTTACGTTATTATGACTACAAAAAGCATTAACTTTACAGAACCATCAATCTTGTTTATAATAATAATAATCAATGTTGTCCAAAATACGAGATCGCCACGTCCCGCGCTGCGGGGATCGCGATGACCGGTTTCATGCCGCGCACGCCCCGCTTTGTAAGCCGGGTCAAGAGGCATGTATCGGAAAAGGATAATAATAATATAATTCATTAATGTATTTTACCTTTTGGACTT
>Ga0101944_10004719_pt1 | contig 16429 bp, 16 predicted proteins | sample DewCreD2012metaG_FD_75245 | JGI IMG/M metagenome (GOLD analysis project Ga0101944, IMG submission 75245) | Hot spring sediment bacterial and archeal communities from British Columbia, Canada, to study Microbial Dark Matter (Phase II) - Dewar... ...
CGATGGGTGAGAAAAGCCGACCGTGACCGGCTGCCCGGGAATGCGCCGGGCGTGGCCTGAGAGTCGTCGGACGCATTCCGTTCGACACCGTGGTGACCGAAGCGATGGTGCGAGGTCAGGTGGTGACCGAGGCTCCAGACAACCCAGTCGCTCGGGCGCTGAGGCTAATCTGGGCTGGCGTGAAGGCCGCCCTAGGGTAAGAGGCAGCCCGTGGAGGCACGGCAACACGTGCATCACCAATTGCGAGGCGCGAGTATGACGACGACAACGGCAAAGGCCGTGCGCGAGGTTCTCAAGGGGGTTCTGGACCCCGAGCTGAGGCGCAGCCTGGTCGATTTGGGCATGGTACGGGGGATTCGAGTCGACGGAGGCACGGTGCGGGTCGAGCTGGCACTCACAACCCCCGACTGTCCGCTCAAGGATCAGATAGCCGGTGATACTCGACGGGCGGTGCTCACCCTGCCGGGAGTGGCTGAGGTGAATGTTGCATTCACATCGATGACGCGCGACGAACGGGAGCGAGCCCTCGGAACAAAGACGGCAACTGTTCCTCGTGAAAGCGTCGTCAAGAGCATGCGGCAAGTCGGGCGGGTCGTAGCTGTCATGAGCGGGAAGGGTGGCGTCGGCAAGTCGCTGGTGGCCGGGCTACTGGCGGTGGCACTCGCCAGGGAAGGGAGGCGGGTCGGCATCCTAGATGCGGATCTCACCGGTCCGAGCGTTCCGAAGATGTTCGGACTCAGAGGTCCACTACAGATGGGACCCATCGGCATCATCCCCGCAAGGACTGAACTAGGCATCGCGGTCATGTCGATGCATTTCCTCTTGGAGCGCGAGGATGCACCCTTGATCTGGCGCGGACCGCTTGTGGCGGGCGCGATCAAGCAATTCTGGGACGAGGTCGTCTGGGGCGACCTCGACTACTTGATCGTGGACCTGCCTCCGGGCACCTCGGATGCTCCGCTCACTGTGATGCAGTCGCTGCCGGTCGCTGGCGCAGTCATCGTGTCCTCGCCGCAGGATCTGGCAGGAATGATCGTGCGAAAGGCGGTGGGAATGGCAAAGCAGATGAATGTGCCTATCCTCGGAGTCGTCGAGAATATGAGCTACTTCGTGTGCCCTGACACTGGCATACAGCACAGCATCTTCGGACCAAGTCGTGGCCAGGAACTGGCAGAAGCAGCCTGCGCCCCACTCTTGGCGTGCCTGCCGTTGGATCCGGAGATAGCTCGGCTCTGCGATCTCGGGCGGATCGAGGAGTACGACTCCGAAGAGTACCGACAGCTTGCTCGAGCATTCGCCGTGAATTGTCCAACAGCAACGGGGGTAGCCTAATGAGCTTGCGGGTTACGACTCTGGTCGAGAACACGACGAACCAGGCAGGCCTCCTAGCAGAGCACGGTCTGAGCATGCTGCTCGAGTCGCGCGGCTGCCAGATCCTCTTCGATACAGGCCAGACCAACACGGCTGTCCACAACGCCCGAGCCATGGGTGTGGACCTTTCTAGGGTCCACGTGATAGCGCTGAGTCACGGCCACTACGATCATACAGGCGGTCTGCGAGATGTCCTTCGTGAGGTGGCTAGAGAGGACCAGGAAGTCGAGGTCATCGCGCACGTCAGCGTGTTTGACTCGCACTACTCGGTCCGCAAAGACAGCAGAGCCGAGCGGCCGCGCTACGTCGGGATCCCGTTCTCGCGGCCAGCACTGGAAGGCGAAGGGGCCGCCTTCCGCTTGATCGAAGGACCTGCGGACATCTCCGACTGTGCCCTGCTCACCGGCGAAGTGCCCAGGCTCACCTCCTTCGAGCACATCGACTCCAACCTGAGACTCAAGGAAGACGGCGACTGGGTCCAGGATCAGGTATTCGACGACCAGGCTTTGGTGGTACGCACGGAGGAAGGCCTCGTCGTGCTTGTCGGCTGTGCTCACGCGGGGCTCATAAACACACTGGAGTATGCTCGACGGATCGCGGGGGAGGAACGCATCCTGGCGGTCATCGGAGGAACCCACTTGGGGCCCGCATCTGCCGAGCAACTCGAGGAGACAATCGCCGTCCTGAAGCGTCTCCACATCGCCAAGCTTGGCGTGTCGCACTGCACCGGCCAGAAGGCTGCTGCTAGGCTCGCCCAGGAATTCGGAGAGACTTTTTTCTTCAACGTTGCTGGCACGGTCACTGAGCTGCCATGAGACAGATCTGTACGGATGACGAGCAATGATCAAGGTCTCGGTCAACGATGCCTGCTCCTTCGCGCGAAGCTTCGATGAGCTGACCGGCCACCCCGAGCGCTTCTACGAGGAGACCGCAGTCTGGCTCTGCCGCGAGAACCCGGTGCTCGGGCAACTCCTTTCGCAGATGGCGACCAGGCTCTCCGGTGGGGACACGGCGACGGCTAACGTCTGCCTGGCGGTGGCAGGCTACGGCCTGCGCCTGATGGAGCACGCCGAGGCCAACCGCCGGCTCTCGGCTACGCTGACGCCGACAGTCCCGTAAAGCGTTTCACAAGCCAGTCAGCTGACTGCTAAAGTCTGGCAGAAGACGGAGGATCTGAGTGAGCGCATGCGCCGAGTGCAAGGTGTACATCTGCCGAACGGGGCATCTGGAGGCCGCTCCCGAAGACTGCCCTATGCGCGACGAGGTCCTTGTGGATACCCGTTCATCTCTGCAGGACCCCATTCTGCGCCAGATGGCTCGGGAGTCCGCACTGATCGAGGCCGAGGGGTATTGCCGCTGGACCCGCGTCGAGGAGACCATGGAGTTCGCGCGCCGGATCGGCGTGAAGACGCTGGGGGTTGCCTTCTGCGTCGGGCTCCGTGACGAGGCCAGACTCCTCTCACGTGTACTCACGGCCAATGGCTTCCAGGTGGTCTCAATAGCTTGCAAGACCGGTTCGATACCCAAGGAGGATTTGGGCATAAGGGACGATCAGAAGGTGCGGCCGGGCACATTCGAGGCAATGTGCAACCCGATCGCCCAGGCCCGGGTGCTGAACGCCTCTGGCACAGGCCTCAACGTCGTCTTCGGGCTCTGCGTTGGGCACGACACCCTCTTCATCAAGCACTCCAAGGCGCCGGTGACCTGTCTGGTCGCGAAGGACCGGGTGCTGGCACACAACCCAGTCGGCGCGCTCAACTGCAGCAACGGCTACTACCACCGGGCCCTCTACGAGAGACACAGGACGGACTGACGCGAGATGGGCCCAGCAGAGAGGGTTGGTGTCTACTCAGTCGGGGTGAACCTATTCTTGGTGATCCTCAAGCTCGGGCTAGCGACACTTAGCGGCAGCCTGGCACTTGCTGCTGACGCCATTCACTCGCTCGTCGACGTCATCGGCTCGTTCGTGGTTTTGGGTGGAGTGCTGATGGCCCGAAGGCAGTCCAAGTCGTTCCCCTACGGCCTGTACAAGATCGAGAACCTGGTCTCAGTCGTGGTGGCACTCCTGATCTTCCTGGCAGGTTACGAGCTCGCCCGCGAGGCCATCTACCAGCCCTCGCGCGAGCTGGTCAAAGCGCCGCTGGCTCTTGGCGGTGTTGCCCTAGCGATGCTCACGACCTATCTCTTCAGCCGCTACGAGCGCCGGCTGGCGGACGCGAGCGGCTCTCCCAGCCTCAGTGCCGATAGCAAGCATTTCAGCGTCGACGTGCTTTCCTCGGGTGTTGTCTTTGTCGCTATTCTTGGCGGCTACCTTGGATTCCCGCTCGATCGAGTCGGGGCGGGTGTCGTCGTGCTCTTCATCCTCTGGTCTGGCTGGGGACTCCTGGTTGACGGGATGCGGGTGCTCCTCGACGCCTCCGTCGACCGGGATACCCTTGATCGGGCACGCGCGGTCGCCCTGGCGGAGCCGAGCGTCGCCGAGGTCCATTCGCTGGTCGGACGCAACTCAGGGCGCTACAAGTTCTTAGAGTTAGAGATCACTCTGCGGACGCGCGAACTGGAAAAGGCCCACCAGGTGAGCCAGAGACTCGAGGAGGCGATCAAGGCCCAGGTGCCCCACGTGGACCGAGTGCTCATCCACTACGAGCCCTTGCGCCGGGACGTCTTGAGGTGGGCAGTGCCCCTCGACTCTCCAGAGGGGATCGTCTCTCCCCACCTCGGCCAGGCGCCGTATTTCGCACTCGTCGACATCAGGGATGCCACTGGAGAGTTAGTGGGCAGCGAGGTGCTGGCCAATCCCTACCTCAACGTTGAAAGACAGAAGGGCATTCGGGTGTCGGAGTTCCTGATCGGGCAGGGGGTGGATGGGCTGGTGGTCAACGAGAGCCTCGAAGGGAAAGGGCCGGCGTACGTGCTCGCCGACGCCGGAATCGAGGTCCGGATGGTCCCAGGAGGCACTCTCGGTGAGGTACTGGAGACGCTGCGCTCTGGGCGGATCGATCAAGCTGATCTGCCGAGACTGGCAGACGCGCCCCAGTCCGAGAGGAGTGACTGATGACAGAAACGCTCGAGAGCATCTACCTCGACCACGCGGCAACCACGCCCGTAGACCCGCGGGTGCTCGACGCGATGCTTCCGTTCTTCGCCGAGGAATACGGGAATCCATCGAGCCTCTATGGACTAGCCAGGCACGCTCACCAGGCGCTGGAAGATGCGCGGAGGTCGGTGGCGGATGTGCTGAGCTGTCATCCCTCCGACGTGATCTTCACGGGCGGTGGCACCGAATCCGACAACCTTGCGATCAAGGGTGTGGCCTGGGCGCTGCGGGGAAATGGCAACCACGTAGTCACGTCGAGCGTCGAGCACCACGCGGTGGGCCACACCTGCGAGTGGCTCAGGCAATTCGGCTTCGAAGTGACCTACGTGCCCGTGGACCGGAATGGTTTGGTGGACCCAGACACCGTTGGGCGGGCAATCACCGACCGGACTGTGCTAGTGACCGTGATGTATGCCAACAACGAGGTCGGCACGCTCCAGCCAATCCGCGAGATCGCCGCGCTTGCCCGCGCCCGGGGCATTCCAGTGCACACCGACGCCGTCCAGGCGGCCGGGGCGCTCCCGCTCGACGTCGATCTGCTCGGAGTCGATCTCCTCAGCATCTCCGGCCACAAGTTCTACGGACCCAAAGGGTCCGGCGCGCTCTACGTGCGTCGGGGCACGCCGATGCACCCGCTCGTCCACGGTGGCAGCCAGGAGTCGTCGCGGCGAGCCGGGACGGAGAACGTGCCGGGGATCGTAGGTCTGGCCACTGCGCTCCGGCTCGCCGAGGCCGAGCGCGAGGAAGAGGCCGAGCGGGTCGCGCGGCTGCGCGACCGACTCATTGACGGCGTGCTGTCGCGTATCCCGAAAGCGCGACTGAACGGTCACCCAACTCGGAGGCTGCCGAACAACGCGAACTTCTGCTTTGAGGGGGTGGAAGGCGAGGCCATTGTCCTCCACCTGGACCACCGGGGGATCGCCGCGTCGAGCGGGTCTGCTTGCACAACCGGCTCAGAAGAGCCATCCCACGTCCTGCTCGCGATGGGGATATCCGCCGACATCGCGAGGGGATCGCTGCGGCTTACACTCGGGCGCAGTACAACTCACGAGCAGGTCGAGATGGTGCTCGATGTGCTCCCGGAGGTAATCCGGAAGCTGCGGGCAATGTCGCCCTCGCCGACCCTGCAGAGCATCGTCGGCGCCTGAATCGGCTCGGGCCGGAGGAGAGTTCAGAGGTCCGGCGGCCCTGGCACCAGCGCGCCAATCAGAGGGTGGGCGACAGGCCGGGACTCACCAAAAGATGACGCGTTGAGTGTGGAAGATCAGACTATGCCGACTGGCGACTGCAGTTGCGGCGAGTGTGGTCGCGTCTGGGAGGCCTTCCAGCGCGGTGAGAGGGAGGAGACACGGCGATGCCCCGAACTGCGGACGCGATCTGCGCCGGGGAACTGCCTTCCGTGGCCGTACGCTCCGGAGTGCCAGCAGCACAAGCGGAGGGGCGCGCTGCGATCGGCTGCCGTGCTCGTCGGAAGGCGGCTGTCACCGAGTGCGAGGCGAAGCGCCTTCAGTAGGTGTTAGGCACCTGTGATGATTTCAAGAAAGGCACGGTCTAGCTGACCATGGTTAGTGTCGACTTGAGCAAGTGTAACGGCTGTGGAAGCTGTGTGGCCTCCTGCCCACAGGGAGCGATCTCGATCGTCGAGGCGCGAGCGAACGTCGATCTGCGGCGTTGCGATGGGTGCGGACTGTGCGTCAGGGCGTGTCCGAACGAAGCGATCTGCTTGGCCCAGGAGTGGTTGGTGCCAGCCCAAGCTGTCCAGTTGGTGCGAACGACGGGGAATCCGTTGCGGACTCCCAGAGCGAGCGGCATCCTGCTGATGGGGAAGTGGCTGGCCGGCACCCTCACCCCGGTTGTTATCGACGCGGCGGCGGGGTTACTGGAACGCTGGCTTTCTGGTTCGGTAACGTGGCGCTGTGGTGACTCACGCTCGCCGACCAGATTGGCAAGAGCAGGAGCGCGGCGCAGGCGTCGTCGGGGCTGGCGCGCGTGAGAAGCCCCGACGACGCTCCGGCCTCAAGGCGCCGTGTCGAGCCTGACTGCGGCCTGGAACCCTCGGGGGCCACGGGGACGCGGCCGTGGTAGAGTCCCGAGGCTTGGCGAAGTGGTTGGGGGCTGCCGGGGAGGTCATTGTGATGCATTCTGGCGGTTGACGAAAGCAACGACGGGAGGCGACACGCTGACCGAGGAGAGGATGGCATTCCTGGAGGCCTTGCGGAGGGCCGACGAAGCGGAGAATCACTTCGCACGAGAAGGCATAAGGCAGTGGGTGCGCGCATACTGGCGGGCGCTGATTATGTTAGTCCTGATGGCCAGTACACTCGTCTGCGCCTGGGACTGGCGCTGGGTCGACAATCGCGCATAGACCGCCACTAGCGTGCCCCACCTCGGCTTTCACTGGCTCGCCGCTCGTGATCGGAGCTCCATCGCCGGCTCGGCCCGCCTCAGCACCCGCTGATAGGCGCCATCGCAGCATTGTTGCCCATCCAGCGTCGGGAGCAGTTGCCTCTGGATCCACCACTGCCCCTTCATCACTGCTCTCCCGCTCACCGCTCTCACCAGTAAAGTACAACGGCGTGGGAACGATCGCTCGGCAACGCCCTGTCGGGAGGCTAGATCGACCAAGGATCAGGCCAGCAGACCGCACAAAGTAGATCTAGTCGCTTGCCACTAGGCCATTGAAAACCAGTTGCACTACGTGCGGGACGTGACGTTCGGCGAGGACGCCAGTCGAGTGCGCAAGAAGGTAGGACCCGAAGTCATGATGGCGGTGCGGACCTGTGTGCTGGCAATCCTGCACCGACCAGGCAAGGCCAACGTCGCCTCCGCCCTCCGCTACAACGGCTGGCGGCAGCAGACTGCCCTCCAACTGCTCGGTACCTCAACCGCCTGGATCGAAAGGCCCGTCGCTAGAGCCATTGCCGGGAGCTACCTGAAAGGTGCGAGTGTGGTATACTGGTACCACTAGGCTCGTGCCAGGCTGTTGCGCACAGTATGCGGGGCAGAGGCTCCGCAGGCACGGTCGTCTGCTGTCGTCTCCCTGGCTCCGACTTGGCGACGATCCAGAGGAGAGGCTGTCGTGGGTACTGCCCTCGCCCCACAGCCACAGCAGCAACCTGGTTGCCCGATACTTGAGGCCCTCTCTGCAGCAGCCTGACCAGGCAGTGTTGAGCGATGACACCAGCGGCACGGCAACATCGGTAACTTGGGTCTGTGCTCGCCTTACGATGTGGCGTGAGGCGACCGTCAATGAGCCAAAACCAGCCGTTGGAGGTGCACTGTGGCGATCCTTAGGGAACCCATCAGCGAACCCACTGCTGTCAGGAACTACATTGGCGGGGAATGGGTCGAGTCCAGCGGTGAACGTCGGGACATCGTGAACCCGGCCACCGGTCAGGTCATCGGCAGCGTTCCCATCTCGACCGCGAGTGAGTTCGACTCCGCGGTGGCTGCAGCAAAGGACGCGTTCTGGGAGTGGCGGACGACTCCTCCTGTGACGAGAGCGAGATACTTGCATAAGCTCAGAGCGCTGCTGGAAGAGAACTTCGAGGAGCTCAGCCGAGTCCAGACGCAGGAGCACGGCAAGACGATCGACGAGTCGAGAGGTGAGACGAGGCGAGGGATCGAGAACGTCGAGGTTGCCTGCGGCATTCCTACCCTGCAGATGGGTTACAACCTTGAGGACATCGCCTCAGGGATCGACGAATACGTCATCAGGCAGCCACTTGGGGTCTTCGGTATCATAGGCCCCTTCAATTTCCCGTTCATGATCCCACTCTGGTCAGCTCCTTACGCCGTCGCCACAGGCAACTGCGTGGTCATAAAACCATCCAGCGAAGTTCCGCTGAGCCAGATGAAGATAGCAGAACTCGTGGATGAGGCAGGCTTTCCGCCTGGCGTTTGGAACGTCGTCAACGGCGGCCGAGAAGTGGTCGCGTCGATGGTCGAGCACCCTGGCATAGCCGGGGTCACCTTCGTGGGATCTACGCCTACCGCGAAGTACATCTACGAGAGCTGCGGCAAGTCAGGCAAGCGATGCATCGCTCAGGCCGGGGCGAAGAACTTCATCATTGTGATGCAGGACTGCAATGTGGAGAAGACGGTTCCGGCGATGATGACATCGTTCTTCGGGAACGCCGGTCAGCGCTGTCTCTCGGGGGCGAATATGGTCGTTGTTGGAGACGATGCCTTCTACTCGGATTTTGTCGACAGGATCGTCACTGCCGCTCGCCGCATCGTCGTCGGCTATGGACTCGACGAATCCGTACAGATGGGTCCGGTTCGCGACAGAGACAAGAAGGCCCGGATTGTCAGATACATAGAGAGCGGCCTCGAAGAGGGAGCCAAGCTATTGCTGGACGGAAGGGTCCCCCAGGTACGCGGGGATCTGCCACACACATGCTTCCTCGGCCCCACAATCTTCGAGAACGTCGATCCTCAGATGCGCATCGCCAAGGAAGAGATCTTCGGCCCAGTAATGAGCATCATCCGAGCTCGTAACCTGGACGCGGCAATCGATATGGCAAACGCAAGCACGTTCGGCAACGGCAACGCCATTTTCACTTCAAACGGCGCAGCGGCGCGCGAGTTCAGGTACAGGGCAGTCAGCGGCAATGTCGGCATCAACATCGGAATAGTGGCACCGATGGCGTTCTTCCCATTCAGCGGGATGAAGGACTCGTTCTTCGGGATTCTGCACACGCAAGGCCAGGAGGCCGTTCGCTTCTTCACGGAAAGCAAGGTGGTCATCGAGAGGTGGCTATAGGGGGGCAACATTGATTACCACGGCCTCGGCTGCCATCGGTCTTGCTCGCAGACTGGAGGAGGAATCCGCCGGGTTCTACCAGGCTTTATCAAAGCATTACCCCGAACATGCGGCGACACTGGCAGCGTTCGCCTCGGACAATCGCAAAAACGTCCAGCAGATCGAGCGGGCGTACTACGGCGTGATCTCAGACGCGCTGGAGGGATGCTTCGCGTTCAACCTTGACGAAGCGGCGTGGGAGATCGACTTCAGTCATTCGAGTGGCCAATCCGTCGCGCAGGCTCTAGCAAGGGCTATGGAGCTAGAGGTCAAGATCATCGACTTCTACACCCTTGCGGCACAGCAGTCCAAAGGGCTGATGGCCGACGTGCCGAGGGCATTTCTCGCGATAGCGCGAAGGCACGAAGATCGTCTGACCAAGATCCAGCGCCTCGTTGGTGGGTAGGTTTCAGGGTCTTTCACCAGCGGGTCGGTAGCCTGTTTGCTGTGGTCCGTAGAGTGACGACTGGACTGGTGGGGTGACAGTACAAGAGACAGCTGGCGGAGTGCAGGAGGGCAACACGCGAGCGGAAGCCCGCCGATCAGTTCGTTTGCGCCGTCTTGAGAGCGAACAACAGGACAGTCGTGCGTACCGGATCGGGTCTTGACGGGACCGCGCTACGCAGCGGCTGCCTAGATTCACCGTGTTCTGATGCGCGGTCCCGGAAGGCAGTGTGCCAATGGACTTGGTCGGGCGCCGCTTTTGGGTCCACATCGAGTGGGATCCTACAGAGCAGGACTGGGTGGCAAGCGTCCACGGGTCTGGCTACCTCTTTGTGTACGGGACGACACGTGAGGAGGCTCTGTCGCGCGTGCGACAGGCGATCGCTGCGTGCCTAGCCAGCGGCATCGGAGCGTTCTGCGCGGATCAGGTCACCGCTCCATCGATCGGATGCTACGTTTCCGTTGAGGTGGACGAGCGTGATGGCTGCTGTCGCTCATCGACGGCAGCCAGCGCAGGCTGCCTCGCAGGCTTCGTGGTCGACACGGGTGCTAGGTCGTTCTCACGCAACTGAGACGTTCACAACGCGACTCATCGACTGCACATAGCACGAACGGTCGGCCCGAACCCGAATGCGAATAGGCGCATGCTGGCCAGATACGCCTAGCGATCGCGGAACAAGGAGAACACGAATGAGGCATTTCGATGTCGTTGTTGTTGGTGGCAGTGCGGCTGGCGTGCCGGCAGCGGTCACATCCCGGCGCCACCATCCGGACCGGAGCGTACTGCTCATTCGCAAAGAGGATCAGGCAGTCATTCCCTGCGGCATACCCTACATCTTTGGGATCCTCGGAACACCGGAGAAGAACCTCATCCCAGACTCCACACTGAAAGACGCGGGCGTCGATCTGCTTGTTGACGAAGTGACCGACATTCGCCGAGACAGCGGGGTGGTCGTGACCGCCGGTGGGGAGGAAATAGGCTACGACCGACTCGTCCTTGCGACCGGGTCGCTCCCGGTGGTCCCGCCGATTCCAGGGATAGACAAAGGCAACGTCTTCGCTATTCGGAAGGACGTCCCTTACCTCCAGCGGATGATCGCCGCCATGGACGCTGCCACTGACCTTGCCATCGTCGGGTGCGGCTTCATCGGGGTCGAGATAGCCGAGGAGTGCCGGCGCAGGCGGCCGAATCTAAATGTCAAGATCGTTGAGATGCTGCGCCACTGTCTCCAGCTCGTGTACGACGAGGAGTTTTGCGTCAAGGCGGAAGCGACGCTCCAGGCGAAAGGCATCGAGCTCCTGCTCGACGAGCGGGTCGAGGCCTTCCTAGGCGACGGGCAGGTCCGGGGCATCCGGCTCTCGAGTGGGCGAGAGATCAAGGCGGACATGGTCATCGTGGGAATCGGAGCAGCGGCGAACGCCGAGCTGGCGCGAAAGGCTGGCCTCGAAATCGGTCCCACCGGTGGCATCCAGGTCAACCGGTACATGCAGACGAGCGACGAGCGGATCTTCGCGTGCGGAGACTGCACTGAGAAGGTGTCGTTCTTCGACGGCAAGCCCTCAGGCCTGAAGCTGGCCTCTATCGCGACAATGGAAGCGCGGATCGCAGGTGCCAACCTCTTCGGCCCCCGGCGCAAGAACCTCGGGGTGATCGGGGTCTATTCCACGATCCTCGGCGACACCGCCTTCGCCGCGGCCGGGCTCACCGAGGCCGAGTCCAGGCGAAAGGACTACCGAACCGTCGTAGGGGAGTGGGAGGCGCCGAACTGCCACCCCGGCGGGATGCCCGGAGCGACGTTATTGCGCGTCAAGCTTGTCTTCGAGGCGGGGACCCTCGAGTTGCTGGGCGGCCAGGTTTCAGGGGCGAAGAGCGGGGGCGAGCTCATCAACGCGATCAGCGCCTGCATCAACCAGCGGATGACGGCCGACGACATCGCCACGTTCCAGACAGGCACCCACCCGGGGCTCACTGCCTCGCCGATCGCCTACCAGCTCGTCAATGCAGCGGAGATGGCGATCGCCGCCTCTCGGAGGCGTGAACTGACCAGGGCATAGACCAAGGCAACCGAGATCGCCAGTCCCAGAGGCCTTTCCGGACAGTGGTTGCAGCTTGTGCGTGCTGCAGCGCGTGCGTCCGATGTGTCTGCTCAACGCTGTTTGCACCAAGTTCAAGGTGAGACCCACATGCTGCGTCCGTGCACAGGGACGTCGACCATGCGCCCAAACGCGGGGCGAAGCCGCCTCTGCCCGCCGGAATCGCGCCCCGAACGGCCGCTGGACGCGCTTTGCGCGCCCGCAATGCAGCCAGTCGAGTAGTGGTGGCGACTTTGGAGAAGCGCTGTCCATACTCAGGGATGTGGATTTCACCTTGGTTTCAGTTGGATTGGAGGCGAACTCCGCCAGCTGAGTAGCCGCGCCGACAGGAGGCCCCGCGGAGAGGGCCAGGCCTGCGCACCGTGGAGCCAAGCCTGACCCTCGTACGAGCCTACTTAGCCGCCTGGGACTCCAGATCCTCGATCCGCTTGCCGATGGCGTCGAGAGCCGATTTGAGGTGCTCCTGCTGAGCCTTGAGGGCACTCACCTCCTGCTCGGGCGTCATCGTCCAGGCGTAGGGTACCGGGCCAGCTGCCGCAACCTGCCCGAGCCGGGCCCAGCCGGGTAGGCCGGTGGCGTAGTACCAGTGCCGCCAGCCTCTACCCCTTCCCCTACCGACGCCGAACCAGGGACCAAAGCCCAGCCCTGGCACCGGATTCGCGTAGCCTGGCACCGGGAACCCGGCGCACAGGCCCGCCCGCCTCCCTGTCATCGGACCTAGACTCCGAGGTCCAGTAGCATCTCCAAATGGCATACTCAGCCTCCTTCGATCGTTGATACTGACGCTAGATCAGTGATCTGCTCGCCTGCCTCGAGCTAGCGGTCGCGGCCGAATCCAGCGCCACGACCCGCGCGTTGCCCCGCGCCCAGCCCTCGGCCGATGCGTGGGAACGCACCGATTGCCCGGCGCCAACCAAGACCCGGAACGCGGAGTCTGGCCAGGCGCGGCCTAGCCAAATTCGTCCAGAGCGGCGTCGCATACCCGGAGCAGAATCCCGTCCCTCTGCCTGTCCTGGGACCCATTCCCAGTGGACCAGTCCGATCATTGCCTGGCATGTCAGCCTCCTTACACTCACACGCAGGACGTCGCTACCTATCCCGCCTCTCGATACAACCGACGACGAGTTCAGAGTCCGGCACTCTCCAACGACTGCTACTTCTCAATGCCGTCGTCGAGGAGCCGGTGCAGGAAATCGTGGGTTCGGCTGAGTTCCTCCCGCCAAGCCCGGAGAGCGGCTTCGCCCGCCGGCGCAAGGCTATACACGCGCCGGGGGGGACCCGCGCCGCCGACCTGCCAGTCGGAGGTGACCCAGCCGGCCATCTCCATTTCACGGAGCGCTCGGTAGACGAGTCCGGAGTCGAGCAGCTCCGGGTCGAGACCGAAACGCCCGAGAGCGCCGATGAGGTCGTATCCGTGGGCGGTGCGATCCCGCAAGAGAATGAGCAAGCACGGCTCTATCAGCCGAGCGATCTGGCCTCTCTGCAGGCCACGCCCACCACGCCAGCCATGCCTGCCTCCTTCGCCGTGCATCTGTCCTCTCACTATCTGTTACTTACAGTGCCAGTATAGATACATCTATGCCCGTTGTCAAGTGGACCGCTCCGGTTTGTGGCGTCCCACCTAGGTGGTCACGGGCAGGGCCATCCCATCAGCGCGAGAGCCTGGCCGGCAGTGAGCGTTGCGGCGTAGGACGGCGCCGACGTTGCCGGTCTTGGCCAAACGCAATTCCCAACGACAGACCTGACCGACGCCCGGCCAGTCAAGTTGGCCATTCAGCGTTGACCGCCAACTTGCGGCCGTTCTACAATGGCGCCCTGAGCGCGCCCCAGATGCCACTGCCGGCCGGCCGGCGTGGTGGTTCTGCTCGCTCCCCAGCCCACGGCCGCAACGGAGCGACCTCGTCATCCCAGGTTCCGCCGGCCTCTCGGCGCGCAGCCAGACCGGCGCAGGAGGTCGACCTCCGTCATGGATGCAGTTACCACGCGGATTGACCGACTCCCGGTCACGGCATTCCACCGCAAGCTGCTCGTCGTCGCGGGCGTCGGCTGGATGTTCGATGCGATGGACGTCGGGCTCGTCAGCTTCGTTGTGGCCGCGCTCGTCAAAGAATGGCAGCTTCAGCCGCTGCAGGCCGGGTTCATCAGCAGCGCGGGCTTCGCCGGCATGTTCGTCGGAGCAGCACTCGCCGGCCTCCTCGCCGACCGCTTCGGCCGCAAGGCAATGTTCCAGGCAACGATGGCGATGTACAGCGTCGCCACGGGCCTCTGCGCGCTGGCAGGCGGGCTCGGCACGATGCTCGGGCTCCGCTTCCTCGTCGGGCTCGGTCTCGGTGGCGAGCTACCGGTTGCGTCGACCCTCGTCAGCGAGTTCTCGCCCGCGCGTCGCCGTGGGACGATGATCGTGGTCCTCGAAAGCTTCTGGGCCTACGGCTGGGTGCTTGCGGCGCTGATCGGCTACCTGGTCATCCCAGTCTACGGCTGGCGTGTGGCTTTTCTCCTCGGCGCGCTTCCGGCTCTCTACTTGCTTGTGCTCCGGCGCGGCATCCCCGAGTCGCCGCGATTCTTGCTCAGCCAGGGGCGCGCCGATGAAGCTGAGGATGTCGTCCGTTTGATCGGCGTTGAGGACGTCCCGGCGCCACGCCTCGTCTCCTCGGCGGCCGATCGTGCTTCGCTCAGATGGGTCGAGCGAGTCGCTCAGCTATGGCGACCGCCGTATCTTCGCCGGACTGTCATGCTCTGGGTGCTCTGGTTTGGCATCGTGTACTCGTACTACGGCGTTTTCACCTGGCTCCCATCGCTGCTGAGCGCCGAGCTGAGCTCGCTAACGCGGTCCTTCCAGTACGTGCTGATCATCACGCTGGCGCAGATACCCGGCTACTTCAGCGCCGCCTACCTCGTCGAACGGGTCGGGCGCAAGTGGACGCTTGTCTCGTACCTGCTCGCGTGCGCGGTGGGCGCGTTCGTCTTTCGCAACGCAACATCCGCGACCGACGTGCTGTTCTGGGGATCGGTCATCTCGTTCTTCAATTTGGGAGCCTGGGGCGTCGTCTACACCTACACGCCAGAGCTGTACCCGACGCGCATCCGCGGGACCGGCGCCGGCTGGGCCGCTGCGTTCGGGCGCATCGGTGGCATCATCGGCCCCTATGTCGTCGGGCTGCTGTTGCCAAGCTGGCAGACGACTAAAGAGGGCATCTTCGCGATGTTCGCGGCAGTGTTCCTCGTGATCGCGGTCGTCGTCAGCGCGCTCGGCGAGGAGACAAAGGGCGGCTCGCTCGAACAGATCGCGCCCGAGACGTAGAGGCCGCGATGAGGACTCTCCTCACCCCGGCCTGGCCGAAGTAGTGGCGACCGCGCACCGGACTACGGATAGGTCGGCGCCCGGTCCAGCCCCATCGTCTCGGGTAGGCCTAGCATCAGGTTGATGTTCTGAAGCGCGACGCCGGCTTGCCCCTTGACCAGGTTGTCAATTGCGGAGATGACAATCAGCTTGCCTGCCGACTCGTCGGCCGCGAGGCCGATGTCGCAGAAGTTGCTCGTGTACACCGACTTGAGCGTCGGAATGACTGAGGACGGCATCAGGCGAACGAACGGCTCCCCGGAGTAGAACGCTGCGTACGCCTCTCGCGCCTGGGCGAGGGTGGCGCCGGGCGAGAAGCTAGCGTAGCAGGTGCACAGGATGCCCCGCGTGGCCGGCACAACGTGTGGTACGAACGTCAGCGTGACCTGGCCGCCGGCCAGGCGCGACAGGGTCTGGACGACCTCGACGTTGTGTTGGTGTGAGGCGATCCGATACGGCGTTACGTTCTCGTTGCGCTCGGGGTAGTGGTGGACCGGACCCGGCTTCTTGCCCGCGCCAGATGAGCCGGTCTTCCCATCGACGATGATGGACGAGATGTCGACGAGGCCAGCCTTCACGGCCGGCGCCAAAGCAAGGATCATCGCCACCGCGAAGCAGCCGGGGTTCCCGACCAGACTCGCGCCGCGCAGTCGCTCGCGGTATAGCTCGGGCACCCCGTAGACTGCTTTGCCAATGAGATCGGGCGAGGCGTGCTCGCGACCGGCCGTGCCGGGGTGCCGGCGGGCGTACTCCTGGTAGTCGGCGATCGACCCGAAGCGAAAGTCGCCGCTGTAGTCGATCATCTTGACGCCAGAGCCGACGAGCTGAGGCGCGTAAGCCATACCAACCCGGTCCGGCGTGGAGAATATCACCACGTCGGCATCCTGGCCGATGCGCTCCGGCGAGGAATCCTCGACGACCTGGTCGCAGAAGCCGCGGAGGTGCGGGAAGAAGTCGCTCACCGGCTTGCCGACGTCAGTCTTGGCAAGCAGTGAGGTCAGCTTGATCTCCGGGTGGCGGAGGAGCTGTTCGATCATCCCAAGTCCACCGTAGCCTGTAGCGCCGACCAGTTGAGCGCGGTACACGTCGTTACCTCCGGCAGATTGGCCGCCGGGCGGCGCACCCAAGCCCGGCGGACGATGGCCCATTATAGCACCGGACCGTCCGGCACCCGGCTTGCTATAATGCCCCGATTCTGGCGCGGGAGGTCGCGGTCGGTGCCAGCTCTGGTGATCCTCGTCGTCTACGTCATCGCCACGCTCGCCCTCGGCTACTGGGG
>Ga0101944_10004721_pt1 | contig 16427 bp, 19 predicted proteins | sample DewCreD2012metaG_FD_75245 | JGI IMG/M metagenome (GOLD analysis project Ga0101944, IMG submission 75245) | Hot spring sediment bacterial and archeal communities from British Columbia, Canada, to study Microbial Dark Matter (Phase II) - Dewar... ...
CGCGACAGAAACACCACGATCCCCGGGTGCGACATCGCATTGGAATGCCGGAGATCGAAGTTGAGGACCAGCGCCCCGCCCCGATGCGCGTGCTCGATCCACGCCAGCGCGCGGTCTCCGGCCCAAAGCAGTGGTGTCTTTAATGATACAGCGACCACCTTTTCTTAAAACTCTAAAACATTCAGAAAAAACTTCTTTTAACCAATTGATATAATGGGCATATGGCATATCATCATTAGTTGATGCATACTGCCATTTAGATGCGTTCACATTATAGGGAGGACTACAACAAATTAATGTAACAATATTATTAGGAATTTTTTTTAAACCTTCAATTACATCTGAACAAATTATACTATTTATCATAATTAAAAGGGTAAATTACATATTTGCACATAGATCGTCATATATGTACTTCGAACATAAAAGAAGCACGGAATATTCCGTGCTTCTTTTATGAATAATTTAACATATATTTATTACGGAGGTTGATTATTAGCTGGGTTAATCTTTATTTTTTTAGGTTTATTGGTATATTCAACACTCTTTTTACGCTTCCATTTCAGTATTAAAATACCATTTTGCAATTCTGTCATAGGTTCTTCATCTTCCAAGTAATCTGGCAAGGAGATAACCCTACTAAACCTAGATTTGTGCAATTCTCTACAATAATATGCAGAGCTATCATTACAACGATATGCCTGTGACATACTGCCAGAAATACGCACTGCTGTGGCTTTAGATTCATTTTCATCTGGTAATAGTTCAACTGATAAATCTTCTAATTTTACACCAGGAACTGCCGCCATTAAAACAAAATTATTCTCATCCTCGGTAATATCAATTTTAGGATACCCTGTCGTTGCTTTAACAGCCTTCAAAGTATTGGATTGGAAAAAATCAGATAGTAATTCATCAAATATTTTGTTAAACTGAGTTTCAAAGGGTATAAACCAACTATCACGAACGGCTGGGAGCCATGTACGGGCAGCAACAATATCTTTCATAAACACCTCCTTTATATTACAGTACACCATGTATCTGTACTAAACTTATCCCTACCTAGAGTATAAGCTTTAATTATTATCGGCTAATTTAACTAAAAACTTTAGAGGATTTAATTATGAATATTTGGTACAATATTTATATACCTAGTCATAATATGCCAGTTATGACAATTTCTAAGGAGAATAAACATGGCTACTCATGGAGAATATATCGATCCTACATTATTGCCCACATCAATTTCTATTACTGATGGTGTGAACACTATTACATATGACCCTACTGTGGCAACACGATCTAGAAAAAATGATTTTCCTGGAACTAAGGGAATTGGTCGAATGCGTTTTTACGTGTCGGAATCTATTGTGAAAAATGCAGACACTAATATGCCTGTACTTAATTCAGGAAATAATTTAACTGTAACCGTAACGGCTGCTTCCGGCTCTACAGTACATTTCCGTGTTGGTCCTAAAAACCCAACCTGGAAAGCTATAGACGTGTCTACGGGTAGTTTAGCAAGTCAGTCTACAAAGATCATGGATTCGTTGACAAAGAAATATGTGACACCATTTTCTATCGATCATGCTGTGCCCGGAAATACAACCGTAGTCTTGCGTTTCAGAGCTTATAAGACAGCAGTATCACCAAAAACAAATAACATTATGCCTAATTGGAAATCACCTCTGGTCATAATTAAACTTATAGTTAAAGATCCTCTTCCATAATATCTTTGAAATAAATTAAAGTAGAAAATAACAGAGGGAGAACGTTGCGTTCTCCCTCTTCTTTTGTGTTTTGATGATTAATTGTTGGAATTTGACCGAATCTATTTATACTGTTTAACTAGACTGATTATTTCTGTTGTTCAACTAGACTGATTATCATCAAATTATGAAAAACCAAATAAAATATTTGTTTTTAGACATTGATGGAGCATTAACTGATGCTTATATTTATATTACTACTGACAAGAAAGGAATAAAGAAGTATTTTCGACCCGATCTAAGTGCTTTAGCTCATTTAAGAGAAAATCTTGGTATTGAAGTAATCGGCTTGAATGAAATTGATGATTATTGTGATCATTATTTAAAGGATTTTGGGGTTGTAGATACTATTCTGATTGGAGATAAGGTTAAAAATGTAAGAACATTTTTGGAAAACAAAAATATTCAAACTGAGGAATCTATATATGTAGGTATAAATGTGAGTTTATATAGTTTATTTAACTATACTGCATGTCCGGCCAAAAATCCATCTAATGTGTCGATTCATGCAGATATTAAGCTGGAATCAGAAGCCGGGCACGGAGCTATAGCTGAACTTTGTCAAGATATTATTAAAATTGTAAATTTTAGTTAATAAAAAAGCCTCCAAGTTTCGACTTGAAGGCTTGTGCTTACCTTGTTGTTAATTTTTTGCTTACCCTGTTGTTATTAGGCAGTTAATGCCGGTTCTGGTGTGGCTACTTTTTCGTTAAGTATAGCATACCCGTCAATAATAGTAATGGTTTTGCTTCTGGTGAGGGATTGCATAGCAGAGTGTGGATGAGCCACACCGGCTTTGACTGCTTCTGCCCTTAAAGCTTTAACTTCCATCTTTTTATCATGCTTTAAGAGAATGTTAGCGATTTTTTGTGTTCCGCTCATTTCTCCTTTGCGTGAGCGAGTATTACCAATGCGGTTGATTAATTTTTTTGCTTTGGGTTTGTTTTTCTTAGGCTTAGGAGCAGGGGCTGAAGCAGGAGGTTCAGCTATAGCCGTATCTGACCCTAAGATTTTAGAAACTTCATCACGTAGCTGCTTAAGCCCTTTTTCGAGATTGGCAGCGGCGTTTAAATGATCAGTCCTCTCTTGCTGTAGTTTTACAGTGAGGGATTTGATCTCTTCCAACGACGATAAAGCAGTAGTCTCTTGCGACATATGCGACTCCTTTGAGTTGGTAAGCATACGCATACACTATCACAGTGGATATATGATGTCAAGCAGAAATCATAAAAACTAATTGCAGTTTCATAAGTGCTTTTTTAGAAGCACTTTACAAGAAAATATTTTTAAATGGCTATATTTGAAGAACTTCGGTTGCGACTGTCATGTCAGCCTAGTCTTACATGTTATAAGCCTAGTCTCACATGTTTTTAAACCATGCTGCAAGTGTAGAAAGTACTGCTCCGATAGAAGCTATAATAGTTGTGCGTAATAACCAAGTTCTTCTTTGTTCTGATTGTTCTAGCCTATCTAAACGAATGATAATGCCTTTCTCTGGAGATCCATTTCCATTAAGCAATGTGTTCAATTTATCTAACTTTTCGATAATAAAACGTTCTTTGTTTTCCAGGGTTTTTGTAAGGTTCTCATTGATGAATTCTATTTCTTTGGAAAGCATTTCTTGCTTAGTATTTATAGTAGCAATTGCTTCAAGAATTTTTGAAGCCCATTCGTTCCATTTATCATTAATTGGCATATTTTACTCTTGTAATCCGATAAAATAACTATGTACTTTTATAATTCCACAAGAAATTCTGTTAACCTTTATGATATTAATAAAATTATTCATTTTTTAGACAAAGAACAGTATATATCTAGCGATGATGTTTTTCGCTCTAATGTATTTCAAGAATACTGTAAGAATAGACAATTTTTAATTACTAGGATAAATTCGGACAGTATTATAGAACGGAATTTGTTATTATTGCAAAAAAATCTAACGGTTGAACCTAATATGTTAAAAAAGCGGATAAAAACTATTTATAGGGGTCATGTAGGCGGTTATGTTGGTTATGCCAAGGCCAATAGGAATATGATATATTCTCTTCTACGGTTGGGTGTAGACGTTTGTTTAGATCCTTTGTCTAAATTGGACAACCTTATAATATCTGAAAAGGCTTGGTTAGAACGCATTATTAACATTCCTGATCCAGATTCAATTATGATACATAGTGTGGTTCCCTCTTTTGCTGAGAAGCTAGATGCCAAGTATAATATTTTATACACCGCAGTTGAAACAGGCACGGTCCCACAACAATTTGTAGATTCATGCGAAATGTATGATGAAATTTGGGTATTTTCTGATTTTTGCAAACAAGTATTATCCAATGCTGGAGTGAAAAAAGAGATTTTTGTTATTCCAAGTGGCGTAGATATTAGGCTTTATAACGAAAATGGTAGTAAACATAAGTTTTATCCAAATCTAAAAGAATTTGTATTTGTAAGCGTATTTGGCTGGAATTATAGAAAAGGCTATGATGCACTCTTAAAATCTTATGTGAAGTTTTTTAGTGAAAAAGATCCTGTCACTTTATTAATTGTTACATCTTATCAGCACGATAAAAATGGGAAAGTGGTTGATTATATTGGTGATGAAATTAAAAAATTCATACGACCTTTTGGACCTCAAATAGCCCGAGCCGGATATCCAATTATTGAAAAAGATATGCCTCGTATGTACAGGGCTTGTAATGCATTTGTGTTACCCACTCGCGGTGAGGGTTTGTGTTTACCAATGTTAGAAGCTTCGTTATGCGGTTTGCCAATTATATCCACTAACTATAGTGGACAAATGATGTTTTTAAATGATAATAACTCATTTTTAGTGCCCATTGATCGTATGATTCAGGCTAAGACTGATGTACATTTTTGGGACAGCGAAAATATGCCCGCTTTAGATAGCGAAGATTTTATTAATAGACTGGGAAATGCTATGCAGTATGTATATAAAAACTATTCTGAAGCATTAAAAAGAAATAAGTCTTTACAGGACGATATATTATGCAAGTACTCATGTGATACTGTTGGACAATTGGCTAAACAGCGTTTGGAACATATATGGAATCAAATATAATTATTTTAATTGATTATGAACAACAAAAAATAAGATTATTTGGTGAATCTTATAATGAAATTATGTTTGAAGATGTATTCTTGTTAAAATACATTTTAGATGGAAAAACCGCATTATACATTACTTCAGCTAACGAAGTTGATTTTAGTGATTTGACAAATTTGATATCTTCTATAACTATGTCTCATTCTAATGAGCAACGTTACTTACACAGTACTGTAGAGGGATATTTAAAGGCTGAAGATGTGAATTTGATATTTGCTGGTCCGAAAGATATTAAACCTTTAAATAAATTATCCACAGATATATTCGAACGTTCTGCTAAATTAAGAGAATATTTAAGACAGGGTAAGATTAAAGTCATTACAGAAACTGAGGCTATGAAATTTAAAGCTAATAGAATTCTATCTAAAGATGCATCATTAGATAGAATTATATTAAATAAGCCAGTAGATCAAGTTTTTTCTGGTCAAGAAAATATATTCGATAGTGAGGAAATAGATGAAATTACGGATAGTACGGAAATAGAAACAGAAGCAGAAATGATGATTAAAAGAGGTTTTGGTAAAAGATGAAAGATGTACTATTTATGCAAGATGTAAATGATACCATGGTATCTACTAGTTTGCTAAAAATGCTATTATCTTTAGGGTATCGTATACATCTTATATGTGATAGTAGCACTGTTAATCTATTTAAATATTATAAAGGTATTCGTTGTGATGCCTTTTCAGCTACTACAAATACTTTTAAATATGATCTACTGATTAACACATCCCCGATGGAATCTTATACCATAATGGCAGAAAAAATAGATGCCAAAGAAAAACTTGGTTATGGTGCTAATGGATCTTATTTGCGTTTTTTTAATAAAGGGGCTGAATTACATTATAAATGTAGATATATTGGAGTAGCTAATGAAGCCAATATTTTTCAGCTATATTATGGTCTAGCTAATTTAACATGGGAAGGTCAGGGGTATTGGCTAAACTATTATCCTAAAAATAGGTGTAAAAAAGGATTAGTTGGTTTGTGTTTAAACAATCAAAAATTATATCCTCGTATTCTACAATTGAAATTAACTGATCAAAAATTTTGGTTTGTTCAATTTAAAAAGAATATACTTAAACAAATTGATGAGGTTAATAGATGCAAAACAATTATTACAGATGATTTAAATATTCTACATATAAGTTTAGCTTTACGAAAACATGTAGAATATATTACATATAGGCCACTGCCATATAACATAGTTACATTTAGTAATTGTGTTATACATGTGCTTTATCAATAGGTATGTTTATGTATAGGTATGTTTATGTATAGGTATGTTTATGTATAGGTATGTTTATGTATAGCGTTAAGAGAATGGTAATTGATTCTGTGTATGAGTCTTTTTCCCCACGTGTTGAGCATAGATCTGAAAATTTCGGATTATCTTTGATGTCTCAAACCGGAGAAAAAGTAAAAATATGCATTCTTGATTCCGGCACACCAGCACACAAGGGAATGAATAATAATGCAGAAAGTATTAATTTTACCAAAGATAACATTATAGACAATATAGGTCATGCAACAATGGTTTCCGGTATAATAGGATGCAATGACAATAATTTAGTTGGATTGGCTCCAAATGCATCTTTATATTTTGCAAAAATAATTCATGATAATTGTAAAGCTAGATTTGACAGCATTATTGCAGGCATATTATGGGCAGTAATTAAGGGAGTTGATATCATATTATTACCATTATCCACTAATATTTCTCATATTTCTTTAGAAATGGCAGTAAAAAAAGCTTATGATTCAAATATATGTGTTATATCATCTGCTGGTAATAATGGTGAGATAGAATATCCAGCCGTATATGACACAGTACTTAGTGTTGGAGCATATGATATTAGCAATAAAATAGCATCTTTTTCAGCAGAAGGTGATTTTAATGTTACTGGTTGTTTGATTGAAACAGCGTATTTGAATAATCAATATGCTGTTGTTAGTGGGACTAGCATCGCCGCGGGAATTGCCGCCGCCATGTGTGCAAGACTAATAGAAAAACATAAAAATTCTAATACTAATTATACCGTCAAAGATTTATATAAACAAATGCAAAATCTTTACCTGTAAAGGTCGATATAAACATATGACATTTTCCATTATTATTCCTACTTATAATAAAATTGATCTATTGAAATCTTGTATTGAGAGCATTCAGCGAAATACGGACCTCTCCAACGGAGAGGTAATTGTAGTGTGTAATGGATGCACTGATGGATCTAAAGAATATGTACAATCATTAGGGCATCCCTATAAGCTGCTATATTGGGATGAACCATTAGGATATACAAAAGCCGCTAATATAGGATTGTGTGTTTGTAAAAGTGAGATCGCTATTATGATGAACAACGATTGTCAAATTTTAGACTGGGGAAAAAATGTGTGGGTCCCTCAGCTACTTGAACCGTTCGAAGACCCGAAAGTAGCTGTAACCGGTCCCTATGTCTCGTGGCGTGGATATAGACCTTGGGTAATGTTTGCTATTGCTGCTATACGTAGAAATATTATTAGTAAAGTAGGATTGTTAGATGAATCATTCAGTCCTGGGGCTGGAGAAGATACAGATTTCTGTTTGAGAGTACAGAACCATGGGTATCTAGTTGTTTCTGTTCCGCAACCTCAAACGGTATATGCAGTAGAATATCCTGTATGGCATATTGGAAGCCTTTCAATGATGGATATTCCCCAAGTTGCTGATGTGTACAAAAGAAACGAACAAATTTTAAGAGATAGATATGGTAGTAAAACTGGTTAATTCCCAAGGATTTTTGTCCTATAAAACTTATGAAATACTCAATTATTATCCCTACTTATAATCATCTAGAAGATTGTTTGAAACCATGTTTAGATAGTGTTATTCAAAATTCATCTCCTTCCGTAGAAATTATTGTTATTGCCAACGGATGCACAGATGCAACAGAAACATATGTACGTAATTTAAACTGTGCCAATATACGGCTCATATGTTTTACAGAACCTTTAGGATACACAAAAGCTATCAACGAAGGCATTAAGGCATCCACTGGTGATTATCTTGTATTATTAAATAATGATTGTGTTATATTAAATTCAAATTGGTTAGATATTTTGTATAGTCCTTTTGTTGATGCGAATGTTGGGATAACAGGGCCAATGCTTCAAACCCATCCAACAACGAAAATTAATTTTCTTTTATTCTTTTGTGTAATGATTCGTCGATCTTTGATTGACAGGCTAGGACTATTGGATGAATCTTTTAATCCTGGTTACGGAGAGGATATAGACTATTGCAAGAAAGCTGAGCAGATTGGATACAAAATTGTACAAGTTCCCGATAGTTATTCAAACAATTTTCCTCTGTGGCACATAGGAAGTAAAACAGTCCACAGTGTGCCACTATGGGATGATATAGTTGCCAGAAATGAAAAGATATTAAAAGATAGATATAACAATAACATTAAATATTCAATTATTATCCCCACTTATAACCATTTTAAAGACTGTTTAGAACCATGTGTGCAGAGCATTATACAGCATACCGACCTGTCAGATAAAGAAATTATTATAGTTGCAAACGGATGTACAGATGGAACTAAAGAATATATAGATGCACTTGCCAATACAACTTTTTTTAAGGCACTGTGGGTTGATCATCCAATTGGTTATATTAAAGCTATAAATTTAGGAATTGCTAATGCGTCAGGTGAATATGTAATTTTGTTAAATAATGATACTGTAATTCACAATTCTAATTGGATTAGCATTTTAGAAGAACCGTATAATAAATATCAGAATGTTGGCATTTCTGGCCCACACAAATCATGGATTCCTGAATTAGAGCAAGAATATATGCTATTCTTCTGTGTGATGATTAAAAAATCATTATTTAATCAAATTGGAGTGCTAGACGAATCTTTTGGTAAGGGGTATTTAGAAGATGTAGATTTTGCTATGAGAACAAAGCAGGCGGGGTATCAATTGGTGCAAGTACCCTTTGATATATCATTTTCTAAAGATAAAACGCACAGAGAAGAAAATATTGATCATTTTCCTATTGTTCACATTGGATCAGCAACATTCTCAGATAATATGGAAGAGCGCGATGGTTTAATAAAACGCAATTTAGCTATTTTAAAACAAAAACATGGAATAAAAGAAATGTCCCATTCACGCAAGATATATGATTGTTTTACATTTTTTAACGAGCTTGATTTGTTAGAAATAAGGTTGAATGAGTTGTACAATATAGTACATAGGTTTGTACTAGTAGAGGCTCGCTATACCCATCAGGGTAATCCTAAACCTTTATATTTTGATGAAAATAAACAACGGTTCAATAAGTTTTTAAATAAAATTGAGCATATTATTATCGATGAATTCCCTCCCGTGCCTGTTGATTTTGTTCGCTTTGCAGATCCAGTGCAAAATGCTGATTGGTGGAGAGAATCCTATCAAAGAAGTGCTATTAAACAGGGCTTAAAAGATTGTGCAGATAATGATATTATTATTTTAACTGATGCAGACGAAATCCCATGTGCTAAAACAGTGGAAAAATATAAACCTGAAATGGGATTATGCTGTTTGAAAATGAAATTATACTATTTCAAGATTAATTACGAAATGGCGGATTGGATGAAAGCTCGTATTTTCCCATATTCAGAGGTAAAAAATTGCAACATAGATGATTTTAGATCGTGTAAAGATAATGACTATGTTACCACATTAGATAATGGTGGCTGGCATTTTAGCTTTTTAGGTAACGTAGAACACATTAAACAAAAAATATCTTCTTGGGCACATCGAGAATATAACACATCTGATATAAACAACGAACAAAATATATTATCCTCTATTTCTAATGTACAAGATGTATTTAAACGGGACTTGCCACTTAAAATAGTGCCAATTGATAAATCTTACCCACAATACATACTAGATAACATTTCTTATTATAAGAAATTAGACCTGGTTTTTGATGTAGAAAACAAATATATTGTACCTAATGATAAGCGAACCGAAGAGCATATTCGTTTGTATAATAAAAATTTATATACTGAGGTATTGGATATCAATAGTTATGATGTTACTTCAAAAGAGATAGAAGGTAAGTATGTCGTAGATTTGGGTGCAAATGTGGGAGCGTTTGCTTTGCTTGCATGGCGTATGGGAGCAAAACAAATATTTTGCTTTGAACCCAATAAAGATAATTTTAATCTATTAAAAAACAATTTTGTAGAATATTCTAATATTAAAAGTTTTAATTGTGCTGTAGCAGCACCGGGTGTAAATAGTGTTAAAATAGACGGAGAAGGGGTGTGTGCTAAAGTATCAGATCATGGCACAGATGTTCCTGCAATTAGTTTGCATAATATAGCACAAATGATCGACGATGAATTTGTACTGAAAATAGACATTGAAGAATCAGAATATGATGTTTTAATGAAAACTGATGTAAAAGATCTACTAAAGTGTTCTATTATATACGCAGAATTTCATACCTCAACACAACATGATAGAACAGAATTGGTAAGTTTTTTAACCAATATAGGGTTTGATGTTAAAGAAATACATAAAGTGACATTTGGCATATGGACATATAACGGGGATTTTATTGCTGATCAGAATCCTGTCAACGGTATATACAAATGTGTTCGCAAGCCACAAAAACCCAAAGTGTATGACTGTTTTACTTTTTGTGATGAACTAGATTTACTAGAAATTAGGCTTAACGAACTTGATCCTTATGTTGATAAATTTATTATTGCTGAAATGACTGTAACACATACCAATTTCCCTAAACCTCTATATTTTGAAGAAAATAAACAACGATTTAGTAAGTTTTTACATAAAATAGAACATTTAGTTATTAATAGCTGTCCGCAAAACCCAGATCCGTGGTATAGAGAAAGATATCAAAGAAATTATATGATACATGCACTACATAAACAGTGCAATGATAATGACATTGTTATTATCTCAGATGTCGATGAAATACCCAAAGGTAATAAAATATGCGAATATGATAGCAGTAAAGACTATATGTATTTTGAGCAAAAGAAATATGATTTTTATTATAATCTATATATGGGTATTGATCCGGCTCAACCAGGTGTGTTTAGTAAAATATCTACCTATGGATATATTCGTAAGCATAAGCTGGATTTAAATGATTTAAGATATAAGAATATTACTGATCAGCATAAAATTGCTGATGGTGGTTGGCATTTTAGCTGGATGGGTGGTGCAGCAAAAGTTATTAATAAATTGCGCTCATTTGGTCATCAAGAGTTACTTGATGAATTGATTTTAGAGGGGAAAATTCCATTATCCGCTAAACAAAGCGATTTCGTACCTAGTCCTGAACATATTTCGTTTGTCGAAAAAAATCTTACTAATTGTATAGATATATTTAATCGAAAACAGTATAAGGATATTAAATTGGTAAATATAGATAACACTTTTCCAAAATATATACAAGAACATGAAAATGACTATATAACTAAAGGACTAATTAAAAAAGTTCCGATGGCTAATGTTGCTATAGTAATGCCTTATTATAATGATCCTGATTTGGTACAAAAATCTGTAAATGCTATATTAAACCAGAATTATCAAAATTGGAATTTATTTGTTATAGACGATGGTTCAAAAGCTGAATATAAAGCTTCTGTAGTCTTAAATAAAATAATTAATGATCGTATCCACATTATAGAATGCGACCATAAAGGAGTGTCTGCTGCTAGGAACAAAGCTTTAGAAATAATTAAATCTAATCCACATTATGAATATGTTGCATATTGTGACTCTGATGACATCTGGAACAAAGATTATTTGAGTTCTCAATTAATAGCCCTGAAAGAGGCAGACTTTGTATATTCAAATGTTCAACCAGTATTTATAGAAAACGGACAAAATGCAATTCCTGTGGGTATTCCCTCTTATGACGAGTACCCTGGCATTGACGCTTTGCTATCAAATGGATTTATCTATATTTCTAGTGTAGTTCATCATAGAAAATGCTTGTCTGTAGGTAATTTTAATTCTAAAGTAAATTCTATTGAAGATTGGGAAATGTGGATCAGAATGGCTAAAGCAGGATTTAAGTTTAAGAAAAATAATCTAACTAGTATTATATATGGTGTAAAGAACAATGGCATGGCTAGTAAACGGAATTTAGCTGTAGACAAAGAGATGCAAAAATTACACAAAGATTTCATAACTAGATATGATACTAAAGTTGCTAAAAAAGATATAGAAGTTACTGCTTACATATCCACCAAAAATCGTTATTTTACAACTTTACCTTTGGCTATTTTATCTATTGTTAATCAAACTGTTAAACCAAAATACCTGGTTATCTTCGACGATAATGATATAAATAGTAGAGTAGATTTGAGGGAAGTAGCACCATATAAAGAATTATTTCAATTAGTTTCTAACAAAGGAATACAGTGGTATGTATTTTTCGGAGAAGGGAAGGGGCAGGTTCACAATCATCAAAAAATAATTAATTGGAATGATGCTACAGAATGGCTGTTTAGAGTTGACGATGATGATGTTTTAGAACCAGATTGTTTAGAAAAATTGATCAATAATATTAATGATGATGTTGGAGCAATTGGGGGTAGCGTTATCATGCCATCTGCTAAAACATTCCCTTCCGAAAATTGCTCTGGTAAAATAGAAGATATTTATACTCATGCTAATGTACAATGGTCTAACTACCCACAACCTATAGAAGTAGATCATTTGCATAATACTTTTTTATATCGTAAATCAGCGTCTAAACATGGATATTGTACAGAATTGTCAGCAGTTGCGCATAGAGAAGAAACACTTTTTTCATATGAAATGAAAAGGAATGGATGGAAGCTTATTGTGGACACTTCTGCAAAAACATGGCATTTAAGGGATACTGATGGAGGAATCAGGAGCTATAATAATCAACAACTATGGGATCACGATGAGCAAATATTTATTAACAAAATGTCTCGTTGGGGAGTAAATTTCGATAAATCCAAATTAATTGTATTAGATTGTGGATTGGGAGATCATTATGCCTTTAAAAACATATTACCAGAACTAAAAGCTAAATATAATGATATTATATTAGCAGTGTGCTATCCAGAAGTTTTTGAAGGTGATGGTGTAAAGTTAATTAGTATAGCAGATGCTATGGAATTAGATAAGAATTTAGATAAGTATAACGTTTATAAATGGATGTGGGATAAAAACTGGTCTGGTAGCTTAGTTGATGCTTATAGGGGAATGTATTTATGAAAAGAATACTTATAAGTCCTTTTTCACAGAAGATGAGGAACGGATGCAACAATCCTAAAAACTATCCATATTGGAAAGAAATAGTTTCTCAATTAAAAGCAAAAGGGTTTTATGTCATACAGGTTGGAGTGACTGGAGAAGAGGATATAGGAGCTTCTGAAAAAAGATTTAATCCCAAATTGAAAGAATTGAAAGAATTGTTAGATACGGTTGATTTATGGTTATCTGTAGATAATTTTTTCAACCATTTTGCTTCTTATTATAAAAAACGAGGAATAGTAATATTTGGCAAATCAGATCCTTTAATATATGGATATCCGCAAAATATAAATATATTAAAGGATAGAAAGTATTTAAGACAGTTTCAATTTGACATTTGGGAAAAGGAGACATTTTCAGAAGAGGTATTTGTAACACCAAATATAGTATTAGAAATTATATATAAGGAATTGGGGGTTGATTAATTAAAGATACATGTCAAGTGCTATTCGTATTATAGATTTACTAACAGAGCTAAGTCAACATATATATGTTCTAGCGTACAATTCTAATACTCAGAAATATGATTTTATAGACATCACTGGCTATAGTGGTTATTCTGGCTATAGTGGCTATTCTGGCTATAGCGGCTACTGATACAATCACTCGTGCTACAGGATTAAGCTTCAATGTTGTGAGTGGTTGGGAACGTAACTACAGTAATACTTACCATTGGTACGAGCTATCCATGTATTGGCCATAAAAACCCTTGTTGCCTTTGCTAGTAATAAAAGTATGATTGCTGTAGTTAACTTAGCTTCCAGTGGGGTGGTTATTAGGGTTTATAAGTTTTGGGCATTGAACTTAAATACTGTAACAGTGTCAAAAGGCCCTATAATTCCAATTCAAATTTCCAGAGTTACTGCTACTCAAACCACTGCAGCCGGTATTACTGGTGCATAAATTACTCCTGTAGCACATGATACAAACAATACAAGCATTACAGATAAGGTTGCATGTTATACTAATGCTACCACAAATATGTCTGTTGTGTATAATTCAACGATTAGGCGAGTTTTATTAACAGTAGATGAACCAGCAACCACTGCTTTAACTCCTGGTGAATACTGGTGTTTTCCAAAAATAGCAGAAATATATACTGCTGGTTTTCGAGATTTTAATGTTGAACCTATTGTTTTAAAACCAGGAGAGGGAGTTGAAGTGCGTCAGCCTGGCTCACTCCTACTGTAAATAGTACAGCGAATTCAAAAGCACCTAAAGTATTAAGACAACTATATTCAATACTTAAATAGATTAAATAAAGTCTATCCAGATTTAGTTAAAGAATGCAAATTAGAAGAAATTTACTTCGGAAAAGGAGAAATTATTTTAGAATGGATAAAAAACAATTATTATGTTCGTATATATATTAGAGGATAAATTAATATTAGAAGCTAAAACACCTCATGAAAGATTTAATCGTGAACACCCGATGCCTGTAAAAATGATTAATGCTACTTTTTATTGTTGGGAATATATAAATGGCAAAGACATACAATATCGACACACCTGCTGGGACAGCTATTGCTAACGGGAAATCTATGCTTGCCATTGCTAATACAGATGCATCTAAAATTGTCAAAATTTACAGAGTATGGGTTTATCCAAATGCAACAATAGTTACAGGTGTAATGGTTACTTTTAGATGTAGGGAATTTACTATGCTAACAGGTGGAACAGCAGTAACTCCTGTTGCACATGACAGTGCAAATACCAGCGTTGATCTTACGAATATTACTACGGTAACAAATGCCACAATTACTTCGCCTTCTGTATTATTTTCTTGGATGGTTTCTTCTGAAGAAGTTACAGTATCTGGTGCCACCAACAATCATTTATTATCTTTTTATCCATTTGCATTAGCATTAGATTTGACCGGCGATTCTAATATTGATCCGATCATATTGCGGCAAAACCAAGGATTTGATGTTTTGTGTGACAGTAACTCTACGGCAGGTAATTTTGATGTAATATTTGAATTTACGGTGAGTTAATAGCATATACATATATTATACAAGCTAGCAATATAATTTGTGGCAATGGTAAATCCATAATATCTATTTGGAATGGATCAGGATCCACTAATATTATTAAAGTTAATAAAGTATGTATCTTAAATAATCAGGTGGGCATAGCGGCGGGTGCAGGTGTTTTAGTAGAATTACACTTGCGTTTCATTACCAACCATACTACAGGGATTAAACTTTTCCCAGTGAAATTAAACATCATACCCTGGTTTAGACTCAAATGTTGTATGTTCTACGGGTGCTACCCTTACCGAAACATCAACAGTATTAAGACGCATATTATGGAGTGGAGATGAACCAGTGAATTCAGAATTAAATACAAATGGAATGGGTACAGTAATGAATTTGAATACAATATGGAATTCTGGATATGTCGTTTTAAACATTGACTGCAGTATTAAATGATAATGAATGAATTCATCTAACATGTAATACTAATACTACAGCGACATATATGGGATATGTAATTATGGAGTTTATAATATAATGGCAGCTACATTCACAGCATCTTATTTATCTGTAACTTTTGGTAATAATAAGTCATTAGCTACTCTGTTTCATGGTTCAGGATAAGGATCTATAGTGCGTATATATAGAATTTTGATTTTAAATAATCAAACTGTTGCTATTGCTAATGGTGTTGTTATTACTATTGAAATTAGGAGGATTACGGCAACCACTGGTGGGACTGTTATTACTCCTATTAAGCATGATAATAATAGTGCAAATTTGAGTGCCCATATTGTAGCTGCCACTGGTGCAACAGATACGGTTGCTTCAGATATTTTAAAAACTTTTTATGGTCTACAGATGAACCAGCAGCAACTACATCAACCATTGATGAATGGCAATGTATTACTGTATTTAATATGGTTTGGAATTCAGGTTATGCAGAAACTAATATAGATCCTATTGTATTAAGAGCAAGTGAAGGTTTGGTAATTAAGCAGCCAGGTTCTAACACGCTAGGACAATGCGATATTTTTATAGAATTTACGGTATAATAAATATCTTACGAATGTATATACATTAGCTGCAATTGGTGCAACATTTAGACCATATAAATATATGGTATCTTTATTTAACGGCGTAGGATCTGGAAATATTAAAAGTATATAAAATTTGGATATTAAATAATCAAACCGTGGTAGTAACAGGTATTTTAAGTGAGTTACGTTTATATTTAGTGTCAGCTATTTATGG
>Ga0101944_10004722_pt1 | contig 16419 bp, 17 predicted proteins | sample DewCreD2012metaG_FD_75245 | JGI IMG/M metagenome (GOLD analysis project Ga0101944, IMG submission 75245) | Hot spring sediment bacterial and archeal communities from British Columbia, Canada, to study Microbial Dark Matter (Phase II) - Dewar... ...
AAAAAATTTACTAAGGTCTTCTTCGGAAATATTCTTAATCCTGAATGCCGCTCCTCCGCACATAGTATTTTTTAAATTATTATTCTAATTATTATAAAGCACGGAACCGTTTTTTCCCATACCTTCAATTAATTTTACCGATTTCCCCAGGCTCCCGGTCATCGGCCATATAATCCTATCAATTCAGCCTTGGTAATGATATGACCATTCATAGCTTTTTCAAGCTCGACCAATCCGGCCTCAGGACCCAGCTCAAGCAAGGCATCAAGCGCATAAAGCCTGAAAAAATACCTGTGGATTCCGCTTGGAGGACAAGGTCCCCCATAGCCAGCTTCATTAAAACTAGTCATGCCCTCAATGGCATTTTCCGGAACCGAATTCTCATCCACAAAACCTGTCTTCGGACTGATATTCCAAACCAGCCAATGGACCCAGGTACCCATGGGAGCATCCGGGTCGTCCATTACCAAAACGAGGCTCTTGGCTTCTTTCGGGATATCCGAGAATATCAAAGATGGACTGACATTATCGCCATCACAAGTGAACCTGGACGGAATCATTGTTTCACCGGGAAATGACCTGCTTTCTATTTTCATAATAAGAAGATGAATTTTATTGCTACAGTTAAATAATACGAATTATCATTAAAATTTTATTCAAAATAAAACGGCCGTTAAGCCGTTTTATTTCTTGCCTGCTTATTTTACTTTGTACGGATAGCTATCCCTAATTTCTTTGATAAGCTCCTTCTTATCCATCTGCTTCATATCCTGGCTGCCTCTTTGGCGGACGGAAAGTTTTCCCGATTCGACCTCCTTGTCTCCGATAACCAGGATATAAGGCACCTTTTCCTGCGATGCCTTACGGATCTTGTTTCCGACAGTCTCATTGTTATCATCCAGCTCTACACGGATACCGTGCTTGTGGAAATCTTTTTCGATCTTGCGGCAATATTTAACATGATTCTCACTGACCGATAAAATTTTGACCTGGACCGGGGAAAGCCATGCCGGAAATGCGCCGCCATAATGCTCGATTAATACTCCGATAAATCTTTCGAATGAGCCGAATAACGCCCGATGAAGCATATATGGTCTGGCTTTCTCTCCTTTTTCATTTATAAACGATAAATCGAATCTTTCCGGTAAATTAAAGTCAAATTGCAAGGTAGAACATTGCCACTCTCTGCCGATTGAATCTTTTATTTTGAAGTCCAGCTTAGGGCCATAGAAAACCGCTCCGCCGATGTCCTTCTTCAGATTCAATCCTTTTTTCACTGCAACCTTTTCCAATACCTTTTCGGTAAACTTCCAGCCGCTGTCAGTTCCTGCATATTTGGAGCTTTGCGGATCGCGGACCGAAAGATAGACATTCACATCCTGGATATCGAATCCGAATGACTTATAGATGAACAATATGAAATCAATCACTTTTTTCAGTTCATATTCTACCTGATCCGGCCGACAAATTATATGAGCGTCATCCTGGGTAAATCCGCGGACTCTTGTCAATCCTGATAACTCACCTTTCTTTTCAAAACGATATACAGTTCCGGTCTCAGCCCAACGAAAAGGAAGTTCGCGATATGAATGGGGACGATTCTTGTATATCTGCACATGAAAAGGACAATTCATCGGCTTTAATAAGAATTGCTCTGACTCTTTAATGACTTCCCCGTCCTGGCTTTCTTTCAAATTCTGGCCGACTTCCAGTGGTGGATACATACTATCATTATAAAAACCCCAATGACCGGAAGCTTCCCAAAGCTTCTTATTGCCGATATGCGGAGACCTGACCAATTGATAGCCATTATTCAGGTGCTCTTTATACCAAAAATCCTCTATCACTCTCCATAATATACCTCCCTTGGGATGCCACAAGGGTAAACCAAGTCCAACCGTCTCATCGATATGGAATAAATCCAAATCTTTGCCCAGTTTGCGATGATCTCTCTTTTCTGCTTCTTCAAGAAAATTCAAATAAGTTTTGAGCTCATCTTGAGTATCAAAAGCAACACCGTATACGCGTTGTATCATTTTGTTTTTCTCATCTCCCTTCCAATATGCCCCTGAAATCTTGGTGAGCTTGAAAGAACCCGGGTTAATACCGCCGGTTGAGGGCAGATGCGGACCCTTGCACATATTTATGAAAGATCCCTGTTCATAAAAACTTATCTGGGTTTCGCCTTGTGCCTTGAGGTCCTCCGCCAACTCCTTGGTCAGGATATATCCTTTTCGCGAAAGTAATGCAATACCTTCGTCTATAGGCATTGTCTTTTTCTCAATCGGATGATTCTCGCTGATAATCTTTTTCATCTCTTCTTCCACTTTGACCAGATCTTCTTCGGTGATCCTGTGCTCGCAGTCTATATCGTGATAGAATCCATTTTCAATAGCAGGCCCCACTCCGGGGATTGCTCCATACAGGCGCTCAAGAGCCTGCATCATCACATGCGACAGCGTATGTCGCAGGACATCCAATTGCTCATTTTTTTCATTCATAAATTTTTTGCTAAGGAGCTCCAATAAGCTCCCGAAGATTATTATAATTCTTTTAAATATATAAAAACCCGTCCTTATGCACCACTTTGGCGTGATGCACTGGGACGGGCACTTATATCCGGTGCTCGCGGCATCAACTCCAATTAATCTCGAGTTGATGTCCCTTTCTCGGGGATTCCACCCAGCTTCCCCGACTCTTGGCCGGGACGCTTAATTTTAAGAAACTTAGCTCCAGAATAAGGAGTGTCCTTATGGACAGCTTGGTTGGTAGCCAAGCCAATCGCTTCTTTTTTTGTTTATTTTCTTTTTTTTTGATATAATATTTATACTAATGACAGGAGATGTTGAATGGAACTTAACGAATTGGAACAGATAAAAGCACTGCCTTTTTTTAAAGATTTGTCAGATGCAGAACTGGATACGGTTTTAAAAAAAGTTTTTACCAAGTTTTACAAAAAAGGTTCCATTTTATTTGTAGAAGGAATGCCGGGAGAGATATTATATATTGTTTTAGAAGGCGGAATTGTTATTACCAAAAAGACAAAAGAAGGAAATGAAATAGAAATTACAAAACTTGGATATGGTGAAATTGCAGGAGAAATGTCTTTGATAGATGCAGGACCAAGAACTGCAACAGGCAAAACAGAAGTTGACTCAAAACTTGTTGTTATGACAAAAAAGTCATTTAATGAAATACTTGAGTCAGATCCGAAAATTGCAGCAAAATTATTAATGGAACTGTTAAAAATATTAAATAAAAGATTAAGAGCAACGGATAAAAAATTTGAAAATTCTTAAAAAGGTTTTATTATGAAATCAGATAAATTAATATTTATTATTTTATTTTTATTAATTTTTACAAGTTGTGCTACTGTTAAGACAGTAAATAGACCTGAAATTATAAAAAATCCTTTTCAGGAAGCAATTTCTTTTTATTATTTTTCCCTTGGATATCTGAGTGAAATGGAAAATGAACTTGATAGGGCACTGGAATATTATAATTTCAGCGCAAAGTATTCATATTCTCCAGGAACTTTGTATAAAGAAATGTCTTATATTTATGGATTAAAAGGTGATAACAAAGAAGCAATTAATATGATTGAAAAGGGGTTAAAAGAGGACCCGTATAATCCGGAAATTTTATTAATGGCAGCGCGTTTAAGGATGGAAAATGAAAAATACGAAGAAGCAAAAAAGTTATTAGAACATGTAATTGAAATTGACCCGCTTTCTGCTGAGGCCTATTTTTATCTCGGGATTATAGCATATAAAAATGGTAATAAAGATGAGGCAGAATCATTTTTCAATAAAAACATTTCAATTTCTCCAAATACAGCGGAAACATATTATAATATAGGTTTAATTTACAGCAGCAGAGATGATTATGACACAGCAGAAAAATATTTTTTATCTTCCATCAAAGCCAATCAGTTATATTATCGTGCTTATGAGGCATTGGCACAAGTTTATGAAATAAAAGGTGATACAGAAAAAGCAGTAGAAACATATAATAATCTTTTAAAAGTAAAACCAGATGATGATACAAACATAATTAAGTCCATAGCAGATTTATATTACAGACAGCAGCAGTTTGAAAAAGCAATAGAAATTTATCAGGGATTGTTAAAAAAAGATAAAAAAAATATTGATTATATGTATTCTCTTGGATTGCTTTATTTAAAAGTTAAAGATTATAAAAATGCCCTGAAAGAATTTTTAAGTGTGGATAAAATAAAAAGTATCCCATTAAACAGATATTATATTGGAGTAACTTATGAAGAATTAAAACAATATGATAAAGCACTTGATATTTTTCTGGAACTTGTAAAAGAAGACGAAGGGTTTATAAATGGATATTATCATATTGGTTATATATATGGCGAAATGAACAAACTTGATAAAGCAATAGAACTTTTTAAAGAAGTTTTAGAAAAAAATAAAGATAAAGAAGAATATTATCTTTTACTTGCTGCTGCATATACCGATGCCAAGAATTATGACAAAGCAAAAGAAATATATTTACAGGCATCTGAAAAATTTACAAATTCTGAAAAAGTTTTTTTTAATCTTGGCATAGTTTATGATAAATTAAAGGATTATGATAATGCAATCAATGTTTTTAAAAAAGTAATTGAAATAAATCCTAAAAATGCAGAAGCATATAACTATATTGGTTATACTTATGCAGAAAGGGGGGAGAAATTAGATGAAGCCCAGGAATTGATAAAAAAGGCATTACAATATGAACAAAACAATGGCTATTTTCTTGATAGCTTGGGGTGGGTTTATTATAAAAAAGGAATGTATTACGAAGCTTTAAAAGAATTATTAAGAGCCATTGAACAAGTTGAAAAACAGGTTGGAAAGGGTGATTCAGTAATATATGAACATATAGGAGATGTATATACTAAAAATAATGAAATAGATAAAGCAGTAGAATATTTTAAAAAAGCATTAGAAAATGCAGATGCTGACAGACGTGCAATATTAGAAGAAAAACTAAAATCAATAAAAAAATGATATTTTTATCTCCAGCAAAAATTAATTTGTCTTTATATATCACAGGTAAGGATAAAAAAGATGGTTATCATTTTTTAAATTCAATTGTTGACCCAGTTTCACTTTATGATTTTCTTGATATTTCTGTTATTGAAAAGCAAAAAATTATTTTGATTGATAAATTTAAGAAGTTAAAAATTAATTACAAAAAAAATTTGATTTATAAAGCGGCAAAATTGTTGCAAAAAAAATATAATGTTAAAAAAGGTGCTGTTATAAAATTTTATAAATACATACCTGATGGAGCTGGTTTGGGTGGTGGCTCCAGTAATGCAGCAACAACCCTAAAGGCATTAAATAAATTATGGAATTTAAAAATTTCTATAAAAAATCTTGAAAAAATAGCAAGTCAACTTGGCTCTGATATACCTTTTTTTATTAAATCAAAGTATGCCCGTATAAAAAATAAAGGTGAAAAAATTAATATTTTAAAAAGAAAAAGAATTTACTGGTATGTCATAGTTATTCCTAAATATTGTAAAATAAATACAAAATTTGCATATCAGTGGTTTGATGAAGATTTTGTATTGACAAAAAAAACAACTTATTATAAAATTTTGAATAATGATTTAGAATTACCGGTTCTTAAAAGAATAAAATTGTTAAAAAATATAAAGGATAAAATTATTAAAATTGCGGATAATGAAAAAAATGTTTCAATGAGTGGTAGTGGCTCTGCTTTTTTTTCGTTATGCGAAACAAAAAAAAGAGCAAAAATAATTTTTATGAAATTAAAAAGAAATTTTAAAAATTGTTATGTTTTTTTAGCACATTCAATTTAAGAATTTTAAAAATGGAGGCGTGAGCAATGGAAATTACAGATGTAAAGATTTACCCCACACAGGGAAAAGGCGAAAAAGCACAAAAATTAAAAGCGTATGCATCAATAACTTTTAATAGTTCATTTATTGTTCGTGGATTAAAAGTTATTGAAGGGCCAAAAGGATTTTTTGTTGTAATGCCGAGTAAAAAACTTGCAAACGGAACATACAAAGATGTTGCACATCCGTTAAATAACGAAATACGCAAGTTAATAGAACAGAAAGTCCTTGAAAAATTTTATGCAACTAAACAAGATAACGATACAAGAGCACAATAAATTTTTAAATTAAGTATTTCAAAATAGTCCAGTGTAAATTCTTACCTTGATAATCTAAATAAATTTTTGAAATATCAACTACCTTTTTTTAAAATTATTTGATATAATATTTTTATTGTGTTTGGGCGGTAGCCAAATTGGCAAGGCATCAGGTTTTGGTCCTGACATTGTGGTGGTTCGAGTCCACCCCGCCCAGCCACCCTATTCACTCCTCCAAAATGAAAATATGAGATTTTCATTACGGGATTAAACCATTTTAAATCACGATTCCCATTTTAATAAAATAATTTATTTGACTTTTATTTTGTTTTGTATATAATTTAAGGCATATAGAGGGAAATGAGAACATTTCCTATTTTAATAAAAACAGGAGGATATTTATGAAGGTAGGCAGAGTTATTTTATGTTTTATTTTTTTCTTTTCTTTTATTTCTTCTTTAGTTTTATCAAATAATACTTTTGATATAGAAATATTTTGTGGTTTATCTGGTGTTAAAATGGAAGATTATAATAAATATATTGATGTAGCCAATGATAAAAATAAAGATTTAAATGTAAATACTGGGCTAAAAAAAATTGAAAAAGGAATAACGCCTGAAATTAATTTTAATTATAATATAAAAACACCTTTTATGATAATTGGATTATATTTAAAAAATCAATTTTTAATTATTTTTGATAGTTCAACTGTTGCAGAATGGGGAAGCGGGAGATCCGCCCAAGTGATAGATGCTGATTTTAATGTTTTTTATTCCGGATTAGGATGTAGGTTAAGTATTGCCAATAATGAACCACCATATTTAACCGGATTTATAGGAGTTGACGGAGGTATCTGTTATTATTTCTGGAATAATATGTATGAAGCAACTTATCAGGAAACAGGAGGAAACATATATGAAATAAGAAAAAACTGGTCAACTATGATACCTGGTATGAATATTGAAGCAGGTATAAACTGGATGTTTAATGAAACAATTGGTTTTGGATTAAAAGGCGGTTATAGATTAGCAAGCGGAGTAGTGAATGTAAAAATAAATAATATTAATGGCTGGACTGGCCCAACAGCAAGCGAAGATGTTGTTGATTATTCAGGCTTTTTTGGATTGGCAGGTTTAATAATCAAATTTAATATTCAATCAGAGGCAGATAAAGAAGGACAGATAAACAAAAATTCAAAGTTTCCAGGTTTATCAGAGTGGATTTATAAAGAAGCAAAGTCATTATATGAAGAAGGATTATATAAACAGGCAAAAGAAAAAATACTTGAAGCAGAAAAAATAGCAGGTGATAATGAATTAATTATAAAATTAAAAGAACAGATAGATAATAAATTAAGTTCAGAAAATACGGTTGAAAAAATCAGTAGGTTATTAAAGCAGGCAGATGATTACAGATATAAGAGAAAATATAAAAATGCAAGAAAATTATATAAGGAAGTTATTTCAATAGATACTGAAAACAAACAGGCAAGATTTTATTTAGATGAATTTGATAATAAAGCTAAAGAGGAATATAACAAAGCAGTTGAATTAGTTAATCATGGAAAATTAAAAAAATCATTGAAAAGTGTTGAACTCGCGATTGAATATGGAATGGAAAAAGAAGCAGAAGATTTAAAGAATGAAATTGAAAATAAATTAAATAAAAGCAATAAAAAGAATACATTATATAACGAAGGCGTGGATAAATACAGAAAAGGCGAATATGAGGAGGCAATTAATAAATGGCAGGAAGTTTTGATAATAGACCCGGAAGATAAAGAAGCAAAGAAAAATATAGATAAAGCAATGGAAAAAATAAAAGAAATGAACAAAGAAGAAGAGAGAATAATAACAAAAAACATAGAAGAAGCAAAAAATTTCTACAATATTGGCAACTTTGATGGTGCATTAAAAAAATGTGAATTTGTTTTACGACTAAAACCGGATAATGACGAATGTAAAAAAATGATAGAAGAAATTAAAAAAATACAGGAACAGAATAAAGTAGAAGTGATAGAAAAAAGATGATAAATACATTACCAAATGCCGGATGTCTATTGCGGATTGGAAAAAAAATAAGTGATTGCCCCCTTTCAAAGTGCCGTGATGAAAGAAGTGAATTTTACGGCAGTAAAGAGGGGAATGGGGAGATTTGAATTGCCTTGTCGATTTACGGTTTTCGATTTACGATTTAAAAGGCATTGCTTTCAAATTCGGGAAATTTGGTAAATTCAATTACTAAATTGCTGGTTGCTTATTGCTGATTGCGGATTGAAAAGAAGAAAAGTGATTGCCCCTCTTTGAAAAACTCACCATTACCCATAAGTATCAAGAAGCAGGTATACCGCTTTATTTTTCGTAAAAAACGGTTGAGGAAAATTCGGACAAAGAGTTTGCAGTCAAAGGTAGACGTGGCTTATGCAACAACCCTTGGATAAGATTAAGAAGGGTGTTAAAATTGGGAGTAAGTAAACTAGACAACACTGCGAACCACCCGTAATTTTCCTCAAAAATCAGGATATACCTGCTTCTTATTATATAGATAAAGATATGGGTAATGGACAGCTTTGAAAAAGAGGGGAAGGGGGAGATTTAAAGATGGAAAATTGACAATGGGATTTTCGGTTAAAAAAAAAAAAAACGAAAATCAATCAAATTTGAATTTCAAAAATTTATTGCCTACTAAAATTAATAATGTTAAAATTAAAAACAGTCGGGGCGTAGCGCAGCTGGCTAGCGCGTTTGGTTCGGGACCAAAAGGTCGCTGGTTCAAATCCAGTCGCCCCGACCAGTATTTGGAAATAGAAAATCAAAGAATTTGCGATTTACTGTTTAAAAAACGAAATACAAAAAAAATTGTAGAGACGGGGTTCCATTCCCGTCTAAATGGAAAATCGGATAGTAATGCAATTTTAGATTTACTATATATGATGTGAGATGTGAATAGATGTCATTGTGAGAAAGGCAAAAGAGAAGGAATTAGAGGAAGTAAAGGGCGTATGAGCCTGACGAAACAATTTTACAGTTTAAAACGTTAGAAGGCAAACGATAAAAAGCAAGATTGCTTCGCAAAACCATTGTAAATTTGCAAAATTTTTAGATTGCCAGATTTTCAGGATTTAAAAAAATGTTTAAAAATTTGAAGATTTCAGTTTTTTAGATTAGAAGATTACTTTCGTTTTGCTCGCAATGACAAATCATCGGATATTATTTTTAAATTTGAAGATTTTAGTTTCAAAGATTTGAAGATTCAATATAAGTAGACGCACAGTATATAACTCAATATTATTTTAAGCGAAAGAAGTATTTAATGGATTATGAGAAATTATTAGAAAAGATGATAAAAGAGCAGATTCAAAATCGCGGAGTAAATAATAAAACAGTGATTCAGGCAATAAGAAATGTTCCAAGACATGAATTTGTCAGAGAAAAGGATATGGATTATGCTTATGATGATTGCCCTATTCCCATTGGCTATGGACAGACAATTTCACAGCCATATATTGTTGCTTATATGACGGATGAACTCGAGGTAAAACAGGGTATGAAAGTTCTTGAAATAGGAACTGGTTCCGGGTATCAGGCAGCAATACTTTCAAAAATGGGAGCAAAGGTTTATTCTATTGAAAGAATAAAAGAAATTCATAATTTTGCAATGAATAATCTTAAAAAAATGAATATTGTAAATGTAAATTTAAGAATTGGTGATGGAACTATTGGGTGGCAGGAAGAAGCGCCTTTTGATAGAATAATAATTACAGGAGCTGTTCCGAGTGTGCCGTCTGAATTAGAAAAACAGATAAATAAAAATGATGGTATTATTATTGCTCCTGTTGGAAAAGAAATATTTCAGAGAATATATAAAGTAAAATATGATAAAGGTGTAAGAAAAATAGAAGAAAAAATAGGTTGTATTTTTGTATCGATTTATGGTAAATATGGTTTCAAAGAAAATTAAAAACTTTGTCGGGGCGTGGCGCAGTTGGATTAGCGCACTCGCTTGGGGTGCGAGAGGCCGCCCGTTCAATTCGGGTCGCCCCGACCAAAACTTGATAATAGAAAATGGAGCAAGGTAGATATAAGTAAAATGTGAAAAGTGAAATGTAATAAGATGTATGAATTATGATTTAATTAAAACATTTACGATTTTTGATTAAAAAAAAGAAATACAGAATTAAAAGTTGTAGAGACGGGGTTCCATCCCCGTCTAAATGGAAAATTGAAAATAGAAGAATAATCATAGCCGGACTGTGTCTGGCAAATGTTTTTAATTCATAATTAATAATTGACAATTGAAAATTGATAAACGTAGGGGCGAACCTATGTGTTCGCCTGACAACCGACAATTGGCAATCGACAATCGGCAATATATTTTTACGCCTGTGTGGTAGCCATAAATCGAAAAACAGATAAAGGTGAAAAGATGAAGAAAAAAATTATAATGTTAATTATAACATTGTGTTTTATTACACAATTGAGGTCTGAAAGTGTAGATGTTAATCATTTTTTATTATGTCCTTCTGTAAATGGAATAAGCGGATTTGTATATATACCATCTGCTTATGTTTTACCTTCAAATACAGTAAGCCTTGGACTACACAGATTTGAATTTAAAGCAAATTATGCATTGTTTAATATGCTTGAAGCAGGTTTATATTTTGATTTTTCATATTCCTCAAATTTAATTGATGTTTTAAAGGCAGGCAAATTTAATATAAAATTTCATTTCTTAGATGAGGAACCATATTTTATATCAATGGCAGCAGGGATACAAAAAGCACCACTTAATATATTTGAAAAAACACAGGATGAAAATTTTAATTTATATATTGTTATTTCTAAAAAAATAATGGATGCCAATATAACAATTGGTTTTAATAAAAATTTAACAGGTTTAGACCCTGATATTACTGATTGCGGTTTTCTTGTTGGTTTATCAAAAGTAATTTATGATACTGTTCTTATAGTCGCGGAATATAATAATGGTATTTATAATGCTGGTTTTAAGATTAGTATGAATTCAAATATAACTATAGATATTTTTATCAAAGATATTGGTAAATTAAATATGGCAGATTCTTTCGGTGGTTTTTTAAGAAATTATTTTGTTTTTGGAATTAACTATATTCAATAATTTTATGGATGAAATAAAAGGTTATCATTTAATAGTAAAAGGACATGTTCAGGGTGTTGGTTATAGATTTTATTGCAGAGAAATTGCAAACAAACTTGGATTAAAAGGATATGTGATGAATTTACCTGATGGTGATGTGGAAATTGAAGTTTTTGGTAAAACAGATAAATTAAAAGATTTTATTTCTGAAATAACTCGGAAAGATATGTCTTTTTCTGTTTTTGATATTAATATAGAAGAATTATATCAGGATAAGAATTATAATGGCTTTATAATAAAATTTTATTAAAAAGGTACAAAATGAAAAAACGGAGTTTAAAAAAATCTAAATCAGGCCAAAAAAAACAAGAAGATTTAATAAAAAATGATATCATAGAACCAGAAGAGATTATAAAAGAAGAAGAATATAATGAAGAAGAAGAAAAACTATCCGAAGATGGGGAATTTGTAAATAAAGAAGTCAGGGATTCTTTGAAGATTTATTTTGATGAAATAAGAAATGAAAAAATTTTAACTGCCAAAGAAGAAAAAAAATTGATTACAAAAGCGCAAAAAGGCGATAGGTTGGCACGTGAAAAAGTAATAAAATCAAATTTAAAGCTTGTTGTTAAAATTGCAAAACAGTATTCTTATTTTGGTATTCAGTTGATTGACTTAATAGAAGAAGGTAATATGGGACTTATGAAGGCAATAGAAAAATTTAAACCTTATATGGGTTTTCGATTCAGCACCTATGCTACCTGGTGGATAAAACAATCAATAAATAGGGCAATTGCTAATCAGAAAAATACAATAAGGATTCCAATTCATATACTTGAAATATATCATAAATATCTTAAATACATAGAAAAGGAATTAAGACAGAAAAATCTTTATCCAACCAAAGAAGAAATTGCAAAAAAATTAAAAATAGACCCTTTAAAACTCGATGAGATATTAAATATAGTAAAAATACCAAAATCACTTGATATGGAATATGAAAATGAAGAAAGTGACTCGGGTAGAACACTTAAGGATATAATAGAAAATACCGCTTTTGATAAGCCGGATGAAAATTTTTTAAATAAGGAGAGAAAGGAGAAAATACTTGAACTGCTTTCAAATTTAAAACCCAAAGAACAGCAGGTAATTATATATAGATTTGGTTTAAAGGATGATACTGTTTTAACACTTGAAGAAATAGGAAAAATACTGAATTTAACCAGAGAGAGGGTCAGACAGATTGAAATAACGGCTATTAAAAAATTAAAAAGTTTATTAAGAAATTCGGATTTACAAACTTAATATTTAAGGAGGAAAATTATTTATGGAAAAAAAATTAAAAAGTGTTATCAAAGATGTGCCTGATTTTCCAAAAAAAGGTATAATATTTAAGGACTTGACACCGATTTTCAAAGATAAAAAGGTTTTTAAATCATTGATTAATTATTTTTATAAAAGATATAAAAGTAAAAAAATAGATGCAATAGTTGCTATTGAATCACGCGGATTTATTATTGGTTCTCCACTTGCTTATAAACTCGGAGTGCCTTTTATTCCGGCAAGAAAACCGGGAAAACTGCCAAGAGAAACGTATAAAGTTACTTATTCCCTTGAATATGGGGAAGATTCACTTGAAATGCATAGAGATGCCTTAAATAAAGGAGATAGTGTTTTAATTGTAGATGATTTACTTGCAACAGGTGGAACGGCAAATGCAGTTGCCTCTCTTGTTGAAAAGGCTCAGGCAAATGTTTTTGAAATAGCTTTTATAGTTGAATTGGATTTTTTAAAAGGCAGGGAAAAATTAAAAAACAGAAAAGTTTTCTCAATTGTGCACTATTAAAAAAAGGCTGCGCTTTTTTAACGCAGCCCTTTTTATTATTGTTTTTTCTCAAATTTCTTATTAAATTTCTTTTTAAATTCATTTTTTCTTTCTTCTATAAGATTTGATAATTTTTTAAATTGTTCTTCTGTTAATATGTTTTTAACCTCAAAGAATTGCTCAATTCTTATCTTCATTAATTTTTTCTGATTATCAGAAATTTTATCAACAAGATTGTTTATTTTGTTTTTATCAGCATTTGATTTTTTTAATTCGTCCTGTATATCCCATATAGAAGTTTTTATTTCATTTCTTAAATTAAATACTTCTTTTTTTGATTTTTCTCTTATTTCTTTTAACTTTGCAATCTGCTCATCGGTTAAACCTAATTCCTTGGAAAAATTTAATACTCCTTCTGTGCCAAGCCCTAATTTATGATCTTCCGGCTGCGGACCCGGACCCATAAATGGCTTTTCAACAGGTTCAGCATATAGAAATTGTAAAGCAAAAATAAAAAAAACTAATAAAATAAAAATATTTTTATTGTTCATTGTTTCACCTCCTTTCAATCATTATTAAATATATCAACAACCGCAACAGTATCTGATATGTTTTCTTCAACAGAATTAAAATTGTAAACATCATAAAGAAATTCGTTAAGGGAATAATTTTTTTGTTTAAATACAGAGTTAAAGAAAATCATACCTGCGATAATCAATGTAAAAGTAGCAGAAAAACTGAGTATTTTTTTATGTAAAAAAATATAATCCATCCAGTTATTTGTTTTTGTATCTTTTTTTATTTTGTAAATCAGTGAAGAAGAGGGATTTATCATATTTTTTTTAAATTTTGTTTTTATTGAAGTTAAATAATAAAGTTCGTCATTGCAGATTTTACAGGTTTTTAAGTGTTCTTTTATTAAATTTTTATTTTTTTCATCAATTTCATTGTTTAAAAAATCATATAATTTATTAATAAATTTACATTTCATTTTTATCTCCTTTAATTTCTTTTCTTAGTTTATTAATTGCCCGGTTTATTCTGGATTTCACAGTTCCAATATTAATATTTAAAATTTGTGCTATTTCTTTATATGTAAACCCGCCAATTTCAGAAAGCAACAAAGGTAATCTGTAATTTAAATCAAGAATATTAAGTAAGTTATATAAGTCGGATTTTAAAAAGGTGTTATTTTCTTTTATCTGAATTTTTTCAATTTTGTTATTATGCAATTTATTACTCCTTATTAAATCTATTGATTTATTTACTGTCATCCTGTAAATAAAAGTTTTTATATCGCTTTCACCGCGAAATGAATCAAGAGCATAATATAATTTTACAAATACATCATGTGTAATATCTTCTGCTTGTGTTTTGTTTCTTATTATCCCAAGTGCTATGTTAAAAACATATTTGCTGTAATTTTTATAAAGCTGTTCTAATTTTAAACTCATATTATCCTTTTTTAATCTATAGTTTAGACGTGTGTTATATTTTAATTGTTCCAAAAACATTATACTATTCTCTCGTTTTAAGACAAGAAGGAATATAAAAACAATAACTACATTGCCGATTGTCGATTGCAGATTGCCGGTTGAAAAAAACAACCAACAACCAGCAACAAGCAAACAGCAAATGAAAAGAGCGAGAGCGAGATTAGAGCGAGAGCGAGAATTGAGATTATTGGTAGGGGCGACCCTGTGTGGTCGCCCGAAAACGAAAAATAGAAAATAGAAAATAGAAAATTGAAAATTGAAAAATGAAAATCGAAAAAGTATTAACAATCAGTAACCAGCAATAAGCAACCAGCAATTAACAAGGTAGTTATAAATTGAAAATTGGATATCATTTAAAAAAGTTTTTATTAATAAACGGCACTAACTCTTTCATTGCTTTTTCTGCTTTTTCTTTGTTGTTCCAGACCTTATCAAGTGCTGGTGCAGTATAACTCACATTTATTTCTTCCCATTTTTTATAAAATGGATAAAAAATAATATCAGGAACTGCTTTCAGCACTATGTCTTTGTGTTTTGGAATGCCATCCAAAAAAACAGGGGATTCTGCCAGTTTTTTTATTGCTGGCTGCAATAATCCAATTGCAGCCAGATCCTTTTGTCCCTGTTCTCCTGATAATCTTTTTACAATTTCCCATGCTTCTTTTTTATATTTTGATTGCTTCACAATTGCATAACCAGAGCCGCCTGTTGGAAATTTTCTTTCACCTTTTGGTCCTTTTGGAAACATAACAACATCCCAGTCAAATCCTTTTATTTCACGGAAAAATGGTGTTTTCCATATACCACTGTAAAACATAGCAACTTTACCAGACATAAACATACCAGAGGCATCAAATGTGCCTGAATAAACTATCTGGGCAGGTAATGGCATAACTTTGTATTTGTGTATTAAATCAGATCTGAACTGGATTCCTTCTATTGTTTCTTTTGAATCCATAACACATTTTGTTGGATGTTTAACATCGTCAACAAGACGACCACCATTTGTATATGCCCACACTTCCCATATAGGCCATTCATCAAGATAACCAAATTGAATTATATTACCCTTTGTATCTTTTTTTACCAGTTTTTTTGCAATCTCAAGAAATTTATTCCAATCCCAGTCATCAGTTGGATAGGGCACACCTGCTTCATCAAAAATTTTTTTATTATAATAAACAACACATATTGGTGCAATATCACGTGGTATTACATAAAGTTTGCCATCTATGGTAAACCTGTCAATTATTTCAGGATAATAATCTTTGATGTTTATTGTTTTGTCATTTGTAAGGTAGGGAGTTAAATCTTCCAGAATACCGCGTAATGCAAATTCTTTGAAATTATTTACTTCTACAAATAAAACATCAGGTGGAGAACCGCCTGCAATCTGAGTTAAGACCTTTTCCATATATGGATTTCCGGACGGCGCTCTGTCCTGGTCTGCATCTATGCCTTTTTCTTTTTTTAAATCAGCAAGTATTTTACTTATAGTAGCGATTTCCTGCTGTCCACCCCAGTGCATAATTCTTAATTTCTTTTTTGATGAGCAGGAAAAAATAAGGGATAAAACCAGAAGTGTGGAAATTATAAATTTTAAATGTTTCATCTTAACCTCCTGTTATTCAATTTGAATATAATTATAATACAAAAAAACAAAAATATGTTAAATTTTTTATAAAAGATACAATGGAAATATTTTTTGCCCTGCTATATTACACGGTAATGTCAATAGTTTTGTGTAAAATTTTTTTTGTTTTTAAATTCTTTTAAAGGATGATTCTTCCATTTTTCATTTAAAGAACAAAATATCGCATATATTATTCTATTGCAACTTTTTTC
>Ga0101944_10004723_pt1 | contig 16406 bp, 19 predicted proteins | sample DewCreD2012metaG_FD_75245 | JGI IMG/M metagenome (GOLD analysis project Ga0101944, IMG submission 75245) | Hot spring sediment bacterial and archeal communities from British Columbia, Canada, to study Microbial Dark Matter (Phase II) - Dewar... ...
CCTGGAGACTCATCTGAACAAATTTGAAACCCGCCCGGCGAAGAAACATGGTATTATGCCAGTATAGAATTTGCGCCCTGTTCTACCAGCTTAACCCCCTTTTTGAAAAAGGGGGTTAAGCTTTTTACCGATATGTCCATTCCCGGTTTTTTTTAAATACCGCGTACATCTGGAGCATAGCTTGCCATTACCATGTTTGACCAGCGGTATTTTCATAGACCCGGTCATCTACCACCGCAAACTTCATCATGCACAAACATGCGAGATACTGAATTCAGTTGGTTTTTGTGTGCAACCAGTATTTTATTTCTCCCTGTAAGGAAAGACTTTCACTTTCCCTTCGCTAATCACCAGCATAATTCTGCCCGATGCAGATGATTCAATTTCTTCAACCAATCGTTTGATTTCTTCATCTGTAAGAGACGGACTAACGGTCTCTGGTTCTGTGTACTGCAAAAGGTGCACTTTACCACCCAGTTCCCGTTCCAACCTGGCTATTAGATCTCCTGATTGCTCGCTTGCCAGAACAGTGACAGATTTTCGCATTACGGCAGCTTCTGCACCCTTTCTCTGATCTTCTCTGGCAATTCCCCAGTGATATACAAGAAGAGGGATGGCTACAACCAGTGATTGCAAACTCCATTTCATGTTTCTCAATACATCAACCCCGAAATTGCCACCCAGTATCCCGCTTAAAATACGGTAAACCACATTCACAAGGTCAGCCGCCAGGGTTATAATTGCAGCTCCAATAATTATGTAAAGGTATGTCCGTCTCGACCTAGTGCGCCATTCCAGAATCCCTCCCCTTTCCGCCAGCCGGATAATCTGGTTCCAATAATACCACCAGAGAGGGACAGCAACGATCAACAGAGCAAAGCAGAGGCTGAGCTGTTTTTGCCACCATCCTGTCTGTACCACGATTGGCGGGCTGATACTGTTGATTGCCACATCTATCAATACTCCCAGTAATATGACCAGCCCAGCAACCATGGCTCCCAATCCAATAAAAGACATGATATAAAAGTGAATCCGGCGAGAGGAAAGCCTCGTTTCATGAAGCTGTACCGCTTCTTCTTCTGCCAGAAAGCGATGGTAAAACCAGATTGCCGCTGTAACGGCGATTGCTGGAATTGTCCACCCAAGAAACCGGAAAAAGTCGCTGGCTGCAGCACCAGCAACCCCCGTAAACCAGACGAAGAGGTTATAGAGTGTAATTATCAGAGCCGTTAGCCCCGCAATTGAACTTCCAATAATCGCCAGAAGATAGATATATACCTGACGCAAAGTAGAATCAAGATCTCCCCTAGCCATGCGAAACCAGTGAAAACCCCACCAGAAGCCGCCAAGTATGATCCAGGCCAGATTATTCTGCACATCCCTGCCCCAGAAAGAATCTTTCACGAATGAATCTCCCCAGACCGGCAGGTGCATCACCGCAACATAGATAAATTGTACAATTCCCGTTGATAGCCAGATCAAACCCCAGGCTGAAATGATGTAAACATACCACCGTTTTAAAGTAACGGAAGCCGGAGATGGACGCCCTTCTTTTTCAGCCGTCCACCAATGGTAAAACCAGAGACCGGCCACCACCAACAAAGTTGCCAGATCGCCGGCAGCATTTTGATCACCGGAAAACCCCGCCATAAGCCAGACGAGGAAATCATTTAATGTGAATAATGCCATCAGAGATGTCACCAGCAAGATCAGGTTAAGATAAACCTGGCGCATCAGAGAGCCAATCTCCGTATTGTTACCATAGGTATTCCGCTGGATGATCCGCCAGAAGAAAAACCAAAGTGGTCCCCCGATTACAACCATAGCCAGCCCCAGGCTGAGTTGCTGCTCCAGGAAACCCTCCTGCCTTACGAGATCAGTATCAGGTATAAAGGTCTCAAAAAGCAGAAATAAAAGAATACGAATTCCTGCAGCCAGGATTCCCAGAGTAACCAGGCTGACAATATAGTAGTAGATCCTTCGGATATTGCTCATTTCATTTCTCCTGCTGGCTTCCGGTATCAGGTAGCCCAAACCTCGCATCGCTTTCAGATGCCAGCTAATATATCCACCACATGTCTAACGGGGACGTGATCAACCAGAGCGAGTCTTTTCTGATCAGGGAAAAAGACATGTTGATTTTGCGTATTGGGTCGCTGAAAGGTCCCCTGAAATTGAACACCTCTGCAGTTACATCAATCGTCGCATTATTTCCAGTGATCCGCGAATTGCCCAGAGTAACCCTCCAGGAAAATTTATTAGCATTTTCCGCTGATCTCAGCCAGAAATCATAGTCAGGAAGATTGGAGGAGCCCCCTGGCACCCCACCAGGGGGAGGATAAATCGTTAAATATCCATAGGCCGTTTGATAATCCCGATCCTGAACAGCCTGCAGATAACGCTGAAGGGTACCCTCCGGGGTATTTTCGGGAAGCAATGGTATGTTACGCTGTCCCAGAGCGAGTACCAGCACAACCGTTACAACGACCAGCAAAACCAGAACCAAACCAAAGATAATCAGTACGCGGCTGGATGATTTCACTTTTCCTCCCTTTAGAGTTTACCGGATACTCTAAACCTGCCTGTATAATACTGGATTAAAAGGATTTCCCGGATACCTATATTATATAAAAGGCTACGAATGAATCATTTATTCCAGAATTATATTCAGACTTCGCAGCAAAGAGATAGCTTCAGGCAAAGAAAAACGGGTCTTGTTGACGATATTGCTTGAGACATCGATTGAATAATTTCTGGCATTTCTGAAGTCTGCACCACTCAAATCAGTTTTGAAAAACAGACTTTTTTCAAAATCCGAATATGTACAATCGCAACCCGCCAAGTTGGTTTCCACAAAATAAGCTTCTTTAACTTCGGATCTGGCTATTCTGGCTCCTGATAACTGGAGGAATTTAAAACTCGAGTAATTGAGCCGACATTCGTGAAAGTTGGGCTGTTCAAGTTTCTGTGCCTGCGTCCAATCCACCCCGATTATCTTGCAGTTCCTGAACTGTGGCCCGATAAACACACTATCAAGGGGAATAAAAGAACTCAGGTTGCAATCATTGAATTTACAATCCAAAAACCGGCATCTTTCGATTCTACTTCCATTGAACGAGCAGGAAATAAACTCACATTCATCAAAGGTTAATCTGGAGATAACCTGCTGATCAATTACCAGACCGGCAAACTTTTCCCGGCAATAATACTTTTTATCAGGTTGCATGCTGGTATTATAATCTGTTATGAGGAGTTTGTCTGCTATTGTTGCGAATATCTAGCACGCAGACAGCATGCTAGTTAACCCGAGCCATTAACCGTTCGGTTGCTATAACCTGTAAATCGGGAGAATTATTCAGGCGAAGATTCCTGCGCAGAATTACCAGAAAACCGTAAAGTGTCCCGTTGATAATAACGGGTTTGGGATTTGCTTTAAGCCGCAGAATTGTTCCATCTCTGGTGGTCACTCCAAGTTTCGGGATTCTGTTTTCCAGTAACCCCATCCTGGCTCTTAGCAAGGCAATCATTACTCCGTGTCTATCTTCAGGGGTAATAAAGTCGGCAACGCACTGTCCGACCAGTTCTTCAGATGAATAACCCATAAGCCGCCGGAAAGCATCACTGACGAAGAGAATATCACCCTCAACACTGATAATGATGACTCCAACGATGAAATTACGTTGCAGACGAAGGCTGGTTATTTCGACTTTTTTAAGCTCTCGCTTAAGTCCCTCCTTTTCGCTGACATCGATCCAGATTTCCAGATAATATTCAGGCGTACCCGGGTTCTGAATTGAGATGGCGTTAACTTCAACCATCTTGCGGGTACCGTCTTTTTTAAGAACGTAAATAGTCGGATTTCCGTCATCGTTTTTCAGACTATATTGAGAGGCAAACCCTGATATATCTTCCAGATACTGATCTGGATAACTCTCTTTAATAGACCACGGATAAGGATAACTCTTACCCTCAAGATCAGCGCTGGAAAATCCTGTGAGATTTTCAAAAGATTGATTGACACGGACAATTGAGCCCCGAGCATCAAATAATACGGCAGGCAAAGGAATATTACCTGTAAAAGCCGGGGAGAAACTATGGGAAAGCCCGGTTTTTTGTGGGTTTGCCAGTGCCTGATCACGTAAATCTCCATCTTCGGGTGATTCCGCATTAACTTCAATCACTACATGCAAAACGACTTCTCTTTTCAGATTTTTCACCGGTTTACCAGTAAACGTGACAGAAAAAGTCTTACCTTCATGGCTCTTTAGCTGTAAATTACATTTCTGGGAACAACCGGTTTGGAAAAGTCTGATCAGGCAATCATTAAATTCGTGTATAAAAGCTGGCGCGATAAACTGGAAGAAGTTCTGGTTGATAAGCTGACTCCTCTCCAGTTTCAATAAGCCGGCTAAAAATGAGTTAGCTTCAACCACCGTGGCATTCTCATCCAGAGTAAGATAGCCGATCGGTAAAAAATCACAAAGCTCCTTATATCTCATCTGCCAGTATTCAAGTTCCTTACGCACTTGCGCAAGTTCGCCCAGTTCTACCTTCTGCAGGGTTAATTCTTCAATCAGGCTGAGAATATCCTCATTGGACAATTTGGGAAAATCTTTGCCCTTGCCACCGTTGATACCGTCAGATCGCCAGCGCAGGATTTTCTCTTCAAGCTGGCGGAGATCTTCTCTATTTCTCATTGCATTCTGCCTGCTTATTTCAATTAGCAAAATTTATCGGGATTATGCAACCATGCACCCGTGATAAGAAAAATTCATATATCCTACGAGTAATTGAGTCTAGCACGTATCAAGCTGATTCGATATAGAACTTTTTGTCCTGAAACGGGGGTACTTTGGTATAATAATGGATTCACAATACAAACGGATTTGAAGACGAATTAATGGATTCTATGGCCATTAAACCTTTCTGACAACCTGCGGGCAACCGGTTCAGGAACATACTTACGAATTACTTCTTCCCAACCCTCAGCACCGAGCAGGCTTTTTACCATGCTTGAGGATACTTCTGCAATTTCACGGGGCGGAATCAAAAAGACACTCTGAATTTCAGCACAAAGATCGCTGTTAACATATCTAAGCATGCGTTCATATTCGTAGTCACCCAGGATCCTGATTCCCCTGAGCAGATAGCCCGCTCCTACCGAGCGGGCATAATTGATCAGCAATTTACCTGCAAAACTATCAACGATCACATTGGGAAACTGCAAAGTTGATTCCCTTATCATTTGCAGTCTTTCTTCCAGAGGTAGTGTGTAATGTTTAGCCGGATTGACACCGATGGCCACAACAAGCTGATCGAATAGCCTCGCTCCTTCGGCGATCATCCAGAGGTGACCTCTTGTCAGGGGATCAAAACTTCCAGCGTAAACTGCTTTTCTCATCAATCTGCCCTGTTATCAGGAATCAGGAATTTTCTCGATGATTTTAACACCGGGATAAAAGGCTGTAAATGGACCAATCAGATCATCAACACCGAGCTTTCTGACTTTTATCCAAGAAAATCGCTGACGCTGCTGGTTAAAGATAACTGCTCCTCTTCAGTCAGGCTCAAACCGACCTCAAGCGTACGGATATAACGGTCAACCTCCGGATTTTGCTCCCTCAACCTTGCCAGTTGTTCATTGTGCAGTTTCAACTGTCGGTCGATACCGGAAAAATCAAGCCCAAGCCCAAAGCGGTGATCGAGGAAGGAAAGAACAGATTTCACCGCCGTCCAATCGCTCGAACTCGCCAGATAAAAAGCCACTTCCGCCCAGATGCTGATCGCTGGCATATTCCTCCTTTGTGCCAGCCAACTTAGATAGCTGTTGACTGCTGGGGGACCCTCCCAGTTCACTTCCGCCAGTTCAAATTGACGCAACTTATTACGCAATTCCGGTTGATTATAGACCACCATTAACCTCCGGGGAGAGGTATGAGCAATGGGCGTGATAATGCCACCCAGAGCATAAATCTCTTTAATCTGGCAGTAATATTCACCTGTGTCCAGAAGGCAACTCAGAAAATGGTATCGCTCAATCTGGGGCTGATTGCTTTCAAAAACCACAATATCCCGACTCTCACCAGCATAAAAACGGCTGATCGGAAATTGAGCGACATTATCCTCGACTATCACGCCACCCAGCGTGAAAAAATGTTCAGGGTTCACTTCGCCAAAAATCCTGGCTTTGAGATGATCAATTAGAACCCTGCTAACCAGTGAACCCAGCTTCCCGGGGTCCTCCTTCCAGCAGACGATCATGGAAGCTTCTTTAAGATCGGGTGAAAAGAGAATGTTAACTTGTTCTTTCATCGCCCTTTTCTCCCTTTTTAAATAATTCATCAATATGCTCCATAATCAATCTACGATCCTCTTCAGTGATCGGCCCCGTGCTTTGCCTGATTGACTTCATTTTTTCAATGCTGTCCCGGATTTGAGCCCTTATCTGGGGTGGAATCCGATTCGATTCATACAGATTGGTTAAAAATTCCTCGATGCTTTCATTCACTTTTTTTGCCATCTCGTGAAGTGGTACCAGATCAATCTCAATCTGCAGCATCCTGGTCAAGACTTCAAGCACTGAAATCGAAGCCGCTGGATACAACCACGGAGATGCCTGCAGATAATAAGGTATTTCTCCCATCAGACATAAAGCCCTTATACCCCTCTTCCGGGCCACGCCCAGCAACAGTCCGTTTAACCCCGTAATCATACCCTGTCCCTTCCTGCCTTCAATATCTGACATCAGAACGGTATTCTCGTAATCCCTGATTTCAGCAATCATCTCACTGTCATTGGGTACAGCCCAAACCCGGGGCTTAAGTAGATGATGAATCTGAGTAACAGCCGCACCTGAGGTGTATACCCTGTGACAGCCGAATTTTTCAGCCACATCCAGGACAAGGTTAGCCAGACGGTAAGCCTTCTCCCCGGCGCCGTAGAGATTGCCGGCACCGGCAGGTTGTTCTTCTCCGATAAATATCAGAATATCTCGATCGTCGAATTTGCGGTAATAAAATTTATTTTCAGGAAACTCTAGCCTTTTCAACAAACCTTCCTGAATTACTACTTTGCGGGGCTCAAAAAATTCCCAGGATTCAATTTCAGCAAACTCAGTAGCAGCGATTGCACGGCGTAAATAATCTACTGCCAGAATACCAATCCTGCCAATCCCCGGCCAGCCGCAGATTAAATCCGGGTTCCGCAAATAAGGTTCCTGATATATTCTGATGGACATTCGTAATTATCTCTCCCCTAGATATTATATCTGGATTTACTCTTTGTTTTTAACCTATAATTGAAATTGAAAGATGTATCGAGCGTATAAAGTTGAACTCCAGATAGCAGGAGGACAGCATATGCCGATATATGAATATTTTTGCCCCAAATGCAAAACCGAATTCGAGCTTATGATACCCCTCCGGGAAGCTGATCAACCTGCAAAGTGTCCTCAATGTGGCGTGGAAGCACAAAAACTTATATCTGGTTTCGCCTCCAAAACTGGATCGTATATACAGGGCACTGGTAAAGCTTTCCGAAAAAGCCCGGTTGAAGAAGCCGTAAAGTAGACCAGAACCTTTTTATTCTGCATGATAGGGTACATCTGGAAAAGGAGTTTTATTAATATCTTGACATGTAGTAATTGTAGTATTATACTTTAATTACTACAATGTCAACAATTAATGAAAAAAGCAAAAGAGACCTGATAATCGCCGCCGCTATACGTCTCTGGCGTAAATCCCACAATGTCAACAAAGTCAGCCTCGCCGAAATCGCTTCCGCTGCCGGAGTTTCTCCCACCACTGTGTATAACAATTTCAAAAACCGGCAGGGTCTGGTTAATGCAGTGGTCCGGCAAATAATTCGTGAAATTATTGAGCAACAGTGGTCTATTATCAACAGTCCTCTGCCAATTCCTTTGAAAATTCAGAAAATGGTTGCAACCAAGGCTGCCATAATCTCAGATCTAAAAAATGAATTGATTGAAAAACTCTCAGAGGATCCACAGATAAAACAGGCTCTGGATGATGCCTACCAGAAGGAGATAAACCCTATGATGAGCCGCCTGATTGAAGAAGGTAAAGAGCAGGGTTATATCCGCAGGGAAATACCTGAAGAGGCTGTGATACTTTATCTTGACATCCTGAAGGAGGGCGGTATCAAATGCTCTGATAAGTTACAGAAAATCATGGGAAACAGAGATATGATGCTTGCTCTTATGCATATCTGTTATCATGGGCTTTTTCAGAAGGAATTCGCAATTTCACTCGACCCTGATTCAACGAAGGAGACAAATTGAGAGAAAAAACGATTATTGTTGAAGGTCTGGAGTATCATTACGGGAAAATAAAGGCAGTAGATAACATCACCTTTGAAGTAGCCAGGCAGGAAATATTGGGATTCCTGGGGCCTAATGGTGCTGGAAAATCTACCACTGTCAGGATTCTGACCGGACAGCTTCGCCCGCAGACTGGTAAAGTCACTATTTTTGGCATGGATATTAAACAGAATTTAAAAAGGATACAGACCCGTATTGGAGTCTCCTTTGAGCAGCCGAATCTCTACGAGCAAATGACTGCTCTGGAAAACCTGAACCTGTTTGCGAGTCTTTTTAACGTGAAAGACTTTGATGCCAAACTGTTGCTGAAAAGGGTTGGGTTGGAAGGCAGAGAAAAAGAAAAGGTAGCCAGTTACTCAAAAGGCATGAAGCAGAGATTAATGGTTGCCCGCTCACTGGTGAACAATCCAGAACTGCTTTTTCTGGATGAGCCGACCTCGGGACTTGATCCTGCCTCAGCAGACTCGATTCGCAACCTGATTCTGGAAGTAAGAGAAAAAGGCACCACAGTGTTTCTAACTACTCATGATATGTGGGAAGCCGATAAGCTTTGTGATAGAGTAGCCTTCCTTAATCAGGGCAAAATTATTGCTCTTGATACCCCTTACAACCTGAAGCTGAAATACGGGCAAAGGTCACTGGTCATAGAACTGGCGAGGGGAAACTATCTGGAAAAGCAGACGATTCCTCTGGATACACCAGATACAGCCGATTTACTGCGGAACATCTTCAACCGGGGGAAAGTGGTCACCATTCACAGCCAGGAAGCCACCCTTGAAGACATCTTCTTACAAATTACGGGCAGGAAATTGACCGAATGAATTTCAAACTTATTATCACATTGCTGAAAAAAGACATTACGCTATTCTCCCGCGATCGGTTCTTCTCTATTCTGACCGTGGCAGGAGTATTGATATTTATTATTCTTTATCTCGTAATGCCGGGTACCGTTGATGAAACCTTAAAAATCGGTATTTTTGAGCCGGGATCTTCCTACCTGTGCAAAGCTATTGGACAAATGGAGGGAATTGAAGTTCATTCTTTCTCCAGTATGGCAGAATTACAGGAGGCTGTTAAGCAGAATCGATATCAGGCAGGACTGCTCGTTCCAGACAATCTATATCAAAAAATTACAGCCGGAGATAGACCCGAAATCGTATTGTATTTTGCTCCTGAGATGGATCAGGAAACCCGGTCTGCTATTACAGTTATGATCAGGCAAATGATCTCCGCGGTCGCCGGTCAACAACAGCTCCTTCAACTCCAGACCTCAGTACTGGGCACTGATCGCCTTGATTCCGCACTGCCATGGCGCGATCGGCTGATTCCTGTGCTGGCTTTGGTAATTCTGGGTACAGAAATGCTCAGTCTTGCCAGTCTGATCAGTACCGAGCTCGAGCAAAAAACCATTCAGGCTCTGTTGTTAACTCCTTTGAAAATCCAGCATATTTTTCTTTCTAAAGCCCTTCTGGGCACGGGGATGGCTTTCTCACAGGTAATTATCTTCCTCGCAGTAACGGGGGGACTCGTTCGTGAACCTCAAGCCATCCTGCTAATTACACTATTGGGTAGTATCCTGGTAACCGGACTGGGCTTTCTCATCGCGGCTTTATCACGCAACATGATGAACGTCGCTTCATGGGGCGTAATTGTCATGATCTTATTTTTAATACCATCTTACGGAGCCCTGTTCCCAGGATTAGCCACAGAATGGATAAAATTGATACCTTCTTATCATCTGATAGATGGAATCAGCCAAACACTCTTTGACACATCAGGTCTCTCCGCGATTAGCATCAACCTGCTGGTACTATTGGGCTGGAGCGTCACCGTTATGACGATTGGAGTACTCGCCCTGAGGAGGCGACAGGCATGAATATACGCCGGGTTTTCATTCTTCTCTGGAAAGAGCTATTTCGTGGCTCCCGCGGATTTGTCCTGATTATGACGATTGCCGCTCCTCTACTGATCACTTTGATCATCAACCTGGCAATCGGCAATCTGTTTGAAAACAAAGCACGTCTGGCAGTATATGATCCCGGCAATTCAAATCTTTTGGAAATACTGCAAAGTTTCCCTCAGATCAGGACCATTGAAGCAAATTCACCGGCAGTTTTAGCAGAAATTGTATCCCGTGGTTCAGCAGACGCCGGTCTGATCCTGCCGAAAGACCTGAATAACCTCATCGAGCAAAATGAGAAAATCAATCTAAGTATTTACTTCTGGGGTGAAAGCCTGGCTAAAAACCGTACGGTGATCCTGAGCACTCTGTTTGAAGCATTTAATCAGGCTGCTGCAAAGGAGGATCTGGTTAATATCAGGACAGAGTTACTGGGATCAAACGACAACGTCCCCTGGAGCCAGCGGCTTCTGCCTCTGACAGTGATGATCGCAATCTTCCTGGGTGGGATCATGCTGCCTGCCACGTCAATTATCCTGGAGAAGCAGGAAAGGACTATTCTGGCTCTCAAGGTCACACCTGTAACAATAATCGATCTGCTATTCGCTAAAGGTTTGACAGGAGCGCTCATCAGTTTTGTAATGGGCATTATTATTGTCATGATCAATCGCTCCTGGGGAAATTCTCCCCTCTTTTTGACCGGTCTGCTGGCAATCGGTTCAACTATGGCAGCGGAAATCGGAATTCTGCTCGGTATACTGATTAAAGATATGAACACCCTGTTTGCCGTATGGAAGTTCGGGGGGATTATTCTATTTGGTCCGGCGATAATTTCCATGTTCCCCTCAATCCCTCAATGGCTGAATTATCTTTTCCCAACTTATTATGTAATCGGCCCAATTCTTGATCTGGGTTTGAATACAGCAGATGTCTGGACAGCCGTTCACACGGGAATTGCCGCTGGCATGGTCATTCTGTTCTCAATCGTCATTCAAAGCCGATTCGTTTATAGACTTTTAGAAATCGAAGTGTAATTATAATTTTCAGCCGGTTTACGTTTGATGCTTACAGCGGAGCTTCTCGTAGAAAATACAGGATACCATCTTCACGAACGCTGTGGAAACTGCAAAAAGTTACCAGGTCATTAATTGACTGGATAACTTCTTTACCCTTTTCCAGAAACACCTCTATACCTGTATTAATCAATAAAGAATCTATCTTATCCAGCCTGTCCATCATCTCATCATGCTCACGAGTGATTGCCTTCCAGAGCAGGTCGCCAACCAGAGAAGGCAATATGTTGTATTCATGTAGATGATGGAATTTCAAGCCGTCTTCCAGATAGCCTATAGCCTGTTGCAAACTGCGACGTTTTGCCGTAACTGCGCGCAAAGACTCCTGATTTCCCAGAATTGAATCCCTCGATTCCAGCAATTTATCCCACTCTTTTAAAAGCTCCCTGATGATCTCCATATGTCCCCGGAGTCCAAAATGTTCATTCGTCAGGCTTTCGATCGTTTTTAATCCCTCTAACATTTCATATCTCCGAATGTTTTTTAGCCCCCTAAATTTATTTTATTCGATAAAACATAAATGTCAGGGCAGTATAAAACTCAAACTTAAAAACCAAAACAATTGTATTACCTGCAATAGTACAAAAAAAATTTTTTATTGCTAACCTGAACCATGTATGATATACTTTTAACTTAGTGTTAATAAGCACCTAGAAAGGGGTAAATCTTGGCAGACACAAGCGCAATCAAACAATTACTTGAAGCTGGAGCGCATTTCGGACATCAGGCGAGCGGCTGGCATCCCAGGATGAAGAAATACATCTTCACCAAGAGGAACGGGATCCATATCATTGACCTGGAACAGACCGTCAAACTGTTGACTAAAGCCTGCGAATTCGTCAAGCAGATCGTTGCTGATGGAGGCACGATCCTCTTTGTCGGTACCAAGAAGCAAGCGCAGGAAGCGGTGGAAACTGAAGCCAAACGCTGTGGGATGTATTATGTAAATATCCGCTGGCTTGGCGGCACGCTCACCAACTTTGCGACCATCCAGTCCAGAATTGATTACCTGGTACGGCTGGAAGATCAGAAAGCCAAAGGAGAATTCAGCCGATTACCCAAGAAAGAAGCCATGAAGCTCGATGAAGAGATCGTTCGCCTGAATCGCCAGCTCGGTGGTATCAAAGAAATGACCAGATTACCCAGCGCCCTCTTCATTGTTGATCCTACCAAGGACAGGATAGCACTGATGGAAGCCAGAAGAATGGGCATACCTGTGGTGGCAATCTGCGATACCAATTGTAATCCAGACGAGCTGGATTACATCATTCCGGCTAACGATGACGCTATCCGGGCGGTCAAACTGATCTGCGCGAGGATTGCGGATGCTGTCATTGAAGGCAAAGGCATCCAGGTTGTTGTACCTAAAGAAGAAACAGTAGAAGCCGAAACAACGGCAACCGCACCTCAGCCAGTTGTGATGCCCGCTACTGCGATGGATGTTGACGTAGATATTCCAGAAGAGTAAAGAGAATTGGGGGATAACTTGGAAATTACGACTGAACAAATCAAAGCTTTAAGAGAAGAATCAGGCGCCGGCATCATGGAATGCCGCAATGCTTTAAAAGAAGCGGAAGGAGATAAGGCTAAAGCCCTCGAAATTTTGAGAAAGCGGGGCGCAATTCATGCGCAAAAAACCGCAGGGAGAGTAACCAAGCAGGGTCTCATTACCGCTTATATCCACGCTGGAGGTCGTATCGGTGCCATGGTTGAATTAAACTGTGAGACCGATTTTGTTGCCCGCACTGACGAGTTCAAAGAACTGGCATATAATATCGCCATGCAGGTTGCAGCCATGTCACCGGAATACATCTCCAAAGATGAATGCCCTACCGGGGTTGAAATAGATTTCCAGAATGCGTGCCTTTTACTACAACCATATATCAAAGACCCGACCAGAACCATTCAGGATATTATTAATGACCTGATAGCCAAGACCGGTGAAAACATCAGGATAGGTCGTTTTATTCGATTCGAATTGGGAAAATAAACAGTAGAATTAAGTATTAAAACCGCCACCCTCAAAGTGGCGGTTTTAATATACGCCTGAATAACAGTAGCCAAAGTTCTTTTGCTGGTGTAAACTTAAAAGCAGTTACCCTGCCGCTTTTGGGGTAAAAAGATGACTTCAAACAAATACAAAAGAGTACTTCTTAAACTAAGTGGCGAAGCTTTCGCCGGAGAGTCCGGATTTGGTATTGATCCTCAGATATTAAAGCGAATCGCCGAACAAATCAAACGCGTTGTTGAATCCGGTATTCAGATTGCCGTTGTCGTAGGAAGCGGAAATTTCTGGAGGGGAGCAGATATGGCTTCCCGAAACGGGATGGACAGGGTTACGGCAGATTATGCCGGCATGCTGGCTACCGTGATCAACGCTCTGGCACTACAGGATTCATTGGAAAAATTGGGAATCAGCACGCGCACCCAATCGGCTATTGCCGTCCAGCAGGTGGCTGAGATTTTCATCCGCCGGAGAGCCGTTCGGCATCTTGAAAAAGGCAGAGTAGTGATATTTGCCGGAGGAACCGGTAACCCTTACATGACTACCGATACCGCAGCAGCTTTGCGAGCGATCGAAATTGAAGCTGAAATTCTGCTGGTGGCAAAAAACAAGGTTGACGGCATTTACAGTGCAGACCCCTTAAAAGATCCCCACGCGATAAAATTTGATAGATTATCACATGTAGAAGCCTTAAATTTAAGGCTAAAGGTGATGGATGCTACGGCCTTTTCCCTGTGTCTGGAAAATAAGTTACCCATTGTGGTATTTAATATAGATACTCCCGGAGGAATTGAAAGAGCCGCCGCGGGAGAATCTATTGGAACTTTAGTATCCAGCGAGGTGTAAAATGGTAAATAATATTCTGGCTAATGTGGAAAAGAAAATGAAAGCCGTTTCAGAGGGATTAAAGCAGGAACTCTCAACTCTGCGCACCGGAAGAGCAAGTCCTGCTCTGGTTGAACATATCAAAGTGGATTATGCTGGTGTTCCAACTCCGCTGAACCAGCTTGCCAGCATTTCAGTCCCGGAAGCCCGCCTGATCGTGATCCAGCCCTGGGATCCGGGTAGCATGCACTCCATCGAACAGGCTATCCTCAAATCTGATCTGGGACTGAATCCAGTGAACGATGGCAGGGTGATTCGTCTTTCAATACCCCCTTTGAGTGAAGAAAGACGTAAGGAACTCACCAAAATTGTCCATAAGAGACTTGAAGAGCGCAGAGTTGCAGTACGTAATCTCAGGCGTGATGCACTTGAAGACCTGAAGAAAGCTGAAAAAAACAAGGAGATCTCCCAGGACGAGTCAAGACGTATCCAGGACCAACTTCAGAAGCTGACCGATCTGTATATTGGAGTAGCTGAAAAAATAGCGCAGGATAAAGAAAAAGAATTGCTGGAAGTCTGATATGAGCCTACCTAACCATGTGGCAATCATAATGGATGGGAACGGCAGGTGGGCGGAGCGGCGTGGTTTGCCACGATCGGCAGGTCATCAGGCTGGATTTAACCGTATCCGCACAGCGGTTAAAACCATGCTGCTCCATAACATCAAATATCTAACTGTTTATAGCTTTTCAACTGAAAACTGGAACCGTCCCGCAGAAGAAGTAAAAGCCATTCTCGATTTGCTGGTGAATAACATCGATCGTGAGGCAGAAGAACTTAACCGTCAGCAGGTTCAATTACGCCATATTGGCAGATTAAACGAGCTACCGGAGAATGTGAGAGATGCTATTATCCGCGCCTGCACACTAACCCGCAATAACAACCGTTTGATTTTCAGCTTTGCTTTCAATTATGGAGGCAGAATAGAAATTTTGGATGCAGCCAGACGGCTTCTGGCCTGCCAAACACCCCCCGAAAAACTGGATGAAAAAGTCTGGACCAGCAACCTTTATACAGCCGGGTTGCCTGATGTTGACCTGCTGATCAGAACCGGCGGTGAATTGCGCATCAGCAACTTTCTCCTCTGGCAATCTGCCTACGCAGAATTCTACTTTACCGGTGTTCTCTGGCCAGACTTTACCCGCAGGCATCTTGAAAAAGCTCTGGAGGTTTACAGTCGCCGGCAGAGGCGCTTCGGTGGACTGGTAACCTGAAAAGGCTCCGGGTCCCCCTCAAAAAGGTGCCCTGTCAAAGGGATTTACTACCCAAATATCCGCCGCATTGTGTTGACGGATAACCCCATGTTAAACTAATGATGGTGAAGGACTTGTCCATGAGAATATTGGTTTCAAATGACGATGGTATTTATTCAGAAGGTATCTGGATTCTGGCTCGGCAGCTGAGCCAGATAGCAGAGGTGATAATCGTTGCACCTGATCGCGAGCAAAGTGCTGTTGGCACCGCAGTAACTCTGAGAAAGCCTCTGAGAGTTCAAAATATTGCTCCACTGGTACCCGGAATCAGGGCTTATTCCGTGGAAGGTACTCCTTCCGACAGCGTAATTGTGGGGCTGGGGAAAATCGTGACTGATAAAGTTGATCTGGTTATCTCGGGAATCAATCATGGTTCCAATCTCGGAGAGGACGTTTTAATTTCTGGAACAGTAGGTGCAGCGATGGCAGGTTATCTTCGGGGATTCCCAGCAATTGCGGTTTCCTGCGATAGCTGGAGTACAGGTTCAAGAGATAATCACAGATCACGTCCTGATTTACCAGAGCTCGACCACCCTCGTTTAAATGAGATCGGACTCTTCATTGCATTGATGGCAAAGCGGATTCATTCTACGGCGCTACCCGGGAACATCTTCTTAAATGTCAACGTACCCAATATTCCGCTTGCCGAAGTAAAAGAAATCAGAATAACGCGCCTGGCACATAGGAGCCACGTGAATACGGTCGAAGAAGGGCATGATGGCAGGCGCACCTATTACATGCTGATACGCCAGTCAGTGAATCATCAGGTTGACGAAAAAACAGATATCCGGGCAATCAATCAGGGCGCAATTTCCATTACTCCCCTGCACCTTTTCCTGAACGATAGAATTCCAATGGCTCTCTTAAACCGGCTGTTGTCAGGATTACTGGAAGAATTTCAAAATACCAGATTGGTTAGCATTCAATAGCCTGCCTTCTTATCAACCACGTT
>Ga0101944_10004724_pt1 | contig 16405 bp, 8 predicted proteins | sample DewCreD2012metaG_FD_75245 | JGI IMG/M metagenome (GOLD analysis project Ga0101944, IMG submission 75245) | Hot spring sediment bacterial and archeal communities from British Columbia, Canada, to study Microbial Dark Matter (Phase II) - Dewar... ...
GAAAAAATTCCTGTTAATACGGTCACTCTTGACAACGTTCTTTCAGATGACTTAGAAAACGAAATCTTCATAAAGATTGACGTCGAAGGTCATGAGTTGTCTGTTTTGAGGGGAATGCAAAATTTAATAGAAAAGGCATTACCTCGCTTGAAACTGGTGGTCGAATATAACCCTAAAATGTTAAGAAAAGCTGGCTATGAACCCATTAGTTTGATAAAAGAGCTATTTTTATCTGGTTTCCAAGTGTTTTTAGTTGATGAAAATAGTCAAATTCTTCAAGCCTTGCGAAAAAACCATCCAGATCGTTATGGTGTTTTGTCTAAAATTGAAGAATCAAAAGGATACGCAAACTTATTCTGTGTTCCCATGGAACAATCGTTGAGCGTTCTTTTCTTTTCTCACAGCAGTGACATGGCAGGTTCTGAAAGAAGCTTATTATCGGTTGTTTCAAATCTTATTAAGAAAGGTGTTGTTTGTACCGTAGTAGTTCCTTTTGAGGGACAATTAAATCGACATCTGGAAAAGTTGGGTGCTTATATTATAAAATGCCCTTATGAATGGTGGGCGCATCCAAACAAATTAAGTCCGGAACAGGAAAATGAAAGATTAGTAAGAAATTTTGACCTGATTTATTCATATCTTTTACCTAAGCTAAGATTGGTAAATCCTGATATCGTTTTTACGAATACCAGTGTAATTCCTTGGGGGGCAATCAGCGCATATTTATTAAATAGACCTCATGTTTGGTATGTGCGTGAATTTGGGCGATTAGATCATGGCCTAAATTTTGTTTATCCAGAGCAAAAAATCGCAGAATATATCAAGTCTTCCTCAAATAGGATACTTTGTAATTCGCAATCTGTTAAGAAACATTATTTTGGTGAAGGAGCAGATCCCGTCATCGAGGTTATTTACCCGCAGATAGATTTTAGTCTTACCGAATCACAACAAGAGACTAGAAACTACTTCAAAAACAAGAAGGCTGTTCATCTTTCTCTGGTTGGTACTGTTATGGAAGGGAAAGGACAATTGGAAGCCCTTCAGGCTGTTCAGAGACTTTTACAATTACAAGAGCAAGTTGAGCTGGTACTTGTGGGTTATGCTGATCCCAATTATGTCAACACCTTACTTGAATATATTGAACAGAATAATTTACAAAATGTAATTCACCTGCTTGATTATCAATTAGACCCCAAGCCAATTTTTGAACAATCTGACATTGTTTTAGTTTGTTCACGTTATGAAGCATTTGGCAGAATCACGCTAGAAGCGATGTCTCTGGGAAAGCCTGTGATAGCATCAGGATCGGGGGGGACGTCGGAGATAATTGAAGACGACGTTTCAGGCCTGCTTTACCAGCCCGGCGATATTGATGAATTAACCGATAAAATTCTTTTCCTAATCAACAACCCTGACAAACGTATTGATCTTGGTAAAAATGCCATACAACGGTCAAGTTATTTTATTGCCAATAATAGTTCGGAAAAAATATATAACCTTTTATCAGAAATAAAGAATAAACCCAACTATTCTCAAGGAGGCTTTGTTCGATGGGTAGTAAATTTGTTAGAAATAGACAATCAAAGAAAAATTGAACTACAAATCTCCGAGCGGGAGCAGGCGTTAGAGGGGCTGCGGGTGGAGTTGAGCGCCAGCCGCGAGCGGGCGGCCTTGCTGGAAGGGCAGCTGGCCGAGCGGGAGCAGGCATTAGAGGGGCTGCGGGTGGAGTTGAGCGCCAGTCGCGAGCGGGCGGGCTTGCTGGAAGGGCAGCTGGCCGAGCGGGAGCAGCAGAACACTGCCCTTACCCTGCAAAAAGCCGCTCTGCAGCAGGAACTGGATGCTCTCCGTTCCCGCTATGAAAACCTGCAGCAACATCAGCAGGAACGCGAGCAGATTTTGCAAAACCTGAACAACACCCTGCTGGAAATTTACAGCAGCACGGCGTGGAAAATCATTCAATGGATGTGGCGGGTGAGGTTGTGGCTGGCGCCGCATGAAAGTAAGAGGGAATACTTCATTTACAAACTTATTAATACTTATAGACGTATGATTAAGGGTGCAATACATATAGAAACTCAAGATAAAGAATTAGATTCGGGAATTGACTTTATAGAAAAAAATTCAATTTCGCTGATAAAAGAAAACATAAACCAACAATTTTCTGAAAATAAAGGTGTTGAAAATGATATGAAATCAGTTACGGATTACGGATGGGATGATTACTTAAGAATACGTGACGCAATTAATAAAGTTGAGGAACAGTACATTTCTGGGATTGAAAATTCACCCCTTAACCTCGTATCATTCGATAAGCAAAATATTGATTTTGTTGCTGCGTCATTAGGATTTCCTAATTCTAAAAATCCATTATTTTCAATCATTATTCCGGTTAAAAAGAGCACAACATTGCTAATTGAATGTTTAGTTTCGATTAAGGAAAATACTCTAATTGATAATTACGAAATTATTATCGTAGATGATTATTGCGATATAGATACTAAAAATTTGATTTCCTTACTTGCTAATTCTAATGTAATCGTGGTTCAAAATGATAAAAATTCCGGATTTGGAAACGCTTGTAATATTGGTGCAAGAAAAGCGAGGGGTGAATTTTTAGTTTTCCTAAATGATGATACACAGGTCTATACAAAAAACTGGTTAGATATTTTATTGAATACCTATTACAAAGAAGAAAATGTGGGCTGTGTTGGGCCAAAGATTATTTACCCTAACGGAAGACTGCAAGAAGCCGGAGCTTCAATTAATATTGATGGAACAACTACAATGGTGGGTTATGGTGATAATCCGAACCTTCCTCGTTATTGTTATATGCGTGAGGTTGATTATATTTCTGCTGTTTGTTTATTTATCAAAAAACAGCATTTTGAGATAATAGAAGGGTTCGATGCAAGGTATGCACCAGCGTATTATGAGGATGTAGATTTATGTATGAAAATAAAAGAAAAAGGCTTAAGAGTCATTTTTAATCCAAATGTATCAATAATACATCATCTTAGTGCAACTTCAAATGTTGTTTTTGGTGAGAAATCAAAGATTGAATTAGTAATTCAAAACCGGCAAAAATTCATAGAAAGATGGTATTCACAGTTAGAACGTATGAATGAGGTCAAATTAATTGCTTTTTATCTTCCTCAATACCATCCTATAGCTGAAAATGATCTTTGGTGGGGAAAAGGATTTACCGAATGGCATAATGTTACAAAAGCGAGACCAAATTTTAAAGGTCACTGGCAACCAAATCTCCCATCTGATCTTGGTTTTTATGATCTGCGTGTAGTTGAAGTAATGGAACAGCAGGCAGATTTAGCTAAAAGGTATGGAATCTATGGATTTTGCTACTATTATTACTGGTTTAATGGTAAGCGATTACTTGAAATGCCTTTAGAAAGAATTTTGAAAACAAATCGTCCAGATTTTCCTTTTTGTTTATGTTGGGCAAATGAGAATTGGACGCGTAGGTGGGATGGAAAGGAAGAAGAAGTCCTTATCGCTCAGAAACATTCCGATGAGGATGATTTAGCTTGCATAAAGGATTTGTCTAGATATCTAAAGCATCCGAATTATATTCGGGTCCAAGGTAAACCACTTTTACTTGTTTATCGAGTTGACTTATTTCCCGAATTTAAACGCACTGCTCAAATCTGGCGCGAATATTGTCGTAACACTGGAATCGGGGAAATTTTATTGTCAATGGTTGGATCTTTTGAATTTGCTAATTCAAACATTGATTTGGAAGTTTATGGAGTAGATAGAATTGTGGAATTTCCGCCTCATGGGCTTGGCTGTATCTATAATCACAATTTGGAAATTGTTAAAGAATTTAATGGCGTAGTTTATGATTATCATAAGGCCTGCATGTTATCAGTACAAAACCCTCTTCCTAATTACATCAAGTATAAAACAGTCATGCCGCGTTGGGATAATACTCCACGAAGGCAAAATCAATCCTCTATCTTTATAAATTCTACTCCAGGAGCTTTTCAAGCATGGCTTGAGAAATGCATTAAAATTACTCGTGAGCAGTACTCAGGTGAAGATCGAATTGTTTTTATTAACGCATGGAATGAATGGGCTGAAGGAAATTATTTAGAACCAGATCAAAGGTGGGGTCATTCTTATCTTTACGCTGTGCAAAACGCATTAGAATATTATTTACTAGAAAGGGATAAGAAGATAAATGGATAACTCAAATCTTACCCTTGTCTGTAATCCTTTTGCACCTATTGGTCGGTCAGTAGCGGCTCTGAATATTTTTAGAGCGCTAAGAGAGGTTGGTTATCCTCCTTTTGTGTGTGACATATCATCCCGAAAGTATTATAAAGACATCACAAGAGAAGTTCTTAAAGAGTTAGATGATTTTCTTGTTGAAGCGCCATTTGGTATGGTGAATCTGTACATAATTAATGGGGACGAAATTGAAACTACAAAAAGCATTCTTGGCCCCTTTCCTGTAAATTCTTACAATATAATATATCCAGCGTGGGAACTTGAGAAATATCCGCATGAATGGGCAAAGCTTATTGAGGAAAATTTTAATGAAATTTGGGTACCCTCTAAATTCATGGAAAATTCTTTGAGGAAAAATTGCAGCAAACCTATTTTTAATATTCCCCATCCAGTAAATGTAACATTTTCATCCTTTTTAGGTCGTCCTCACTTCGGATTGCCAGAGTCTTCGTTTCTATTTCTTTTTATGTTTGATTTCCGTTCATACATTAGTAGAAAAAATCCGCTTGGTTTCATTGAGGCATTTGAAAGAGCTTGTTCTGTACGTCCATTTGCTGATATGCGTGCTGTTGTTAAAGTAAGTGGAATTGAATCTTTGGGTCAAATTGGGCTTCGTCAATTAGAAGATTTTCAGAAGAGGCTATCAGATAGTTCGGCAAGTGATAAAATTATTTTATTAAAGGGTTCATTTACTGAAAATGAAGTAAAGAACTTGATTCGCAATTGTGATTGCTTTGTTTCATTACACCGTTCAGAGGGTTTCGGTTTAGCGATTGCTGAAGCAATGTATTTGGGCAAACCAGTTATTGCCACAAAATATTCTGGTAACTTAGAATTTATGCGGGAAGAAAACTCGTTTCTTGTAGATTATGATCTTGTTCCTGTAAAGAAAGAAGAATATCCACATTATGAAGGACAATATTGGGCCGAGCCCAATAAAGATCAAGCGGCAAGCTATATGGTTCAATTGATTGATGACCCGAAAAGGAAAAGTGCAATTGGGAGAGGAGCAAGAACATTTATTGGTGTAAATTTTAGTTTACTTTCAATAGGGCTAAAAATTAAACAAAGGGTGGGTGAAATAATCAAAATTATTTCGGGAGACTGATTATTATGAGAGTTTTGAAAAACCAAAGGCAGCTGCCATATATGCGGACAAAACTTTATATTTTTTATGTATAGGGGTGCCACACATGATTTTTTCAACACCCTCTAATTATTTTATGAAATTAAAACAACCTGTTATAAATAGATTTTTTGTATATTTGCCTATAGTTGTATATATCCTTTTTAATTTAGGTTTAGTTTTTTCAAGGGGTATATGTTGTGCTGATGATTCTCAAAATGCTGAAATAGCTAAAAACGTTGCCACTGGTGTTGGGTATGCATCAACCATTCAAGACTTGAAATCGGAATATAACCTAGTGTTTTTTGACCCCGGTGTTGGAGATGGTTTTACAGTAATAATACCTGCTTCAATAATCATTTTTTTTATGGGAAATAATTACTGGACCCCTGGTTTGGCAATGGTTCTAGAATGGGGATTTGTGTTAATCTTGATGGGAGAAGTAATTTATAGAAGAGGACTGGAAAAGAGAGAGTTGTTTATGTTTTGGGCAGTTTTCTTGGGATTATGTATTTTTATTATGGGATGGCATTTTGAGCAATGGTATGCTTTGTTGGGTGAGGTGCCTGGGGGGTTGTTAATTGCTCTAGCAATTTTTGTTTATTTTGATAATTTTTCAAAGAAAAATTATATTCTTTCGGGTATGGTCTTTTCTTTTGCAGCTAACGCAAAATTTTCATTGGCTCTTGCATTTTTTTCTTTTTTACTATTTTTACTTGCTTTTCAAATTAGAAATTCAAAAGACGACAAATTTTTCAAAAAATTTGAACCAATATTCTACCTTCTTATTGGTTTTATTATACCTTTCCTTGTATTTGAGGTTTGGAAATTTAGTATTTTGGGTCTTAATGGGTATTTAGAGAATTTACAAGAGTTTCGAACTTATTTGTCGGAATATGGCATAAACAAGAATTTAACTTTACTAAACAGATTACATAATGGAATTGTTACTATAGTTGACAGATTTGGTATCTACCTGCCATTATTAGCAATTTTTTATTTTGTAAATTTACTATCATTTCTAAAGATTAATGATTATTTTGTTAAGTATTCTTATTTTTCATTTTTATTCATTATTATTGTTTTTACTTTAATTGTTTCTTTTTGTTTTATAATTTTAAAAGAAAAAAATGAAAAAAAACCTATGGAAAAAAAGCTAATTATTCGCAAGTCAGCCGTAGCCGGTTCATTTTATCCAAAAGAAAAAGATGTTCTTTTGAAAAAAATTGATCATTTCTTAACTGAAGCAAAAAAAATTGATTTACCTTATAATTTAAGGGTCTTAATTGTCCCCCATGCTGGTATTGATTATTCAGGTCAAGTGGCTGCCCTTGGTTTTAAGCAAATTCAAAAGAAAAATTATAAAAAAATAATTCTTTTAGGCGCCAGTCACCATTTTTATTTTGATTATGCGGCTATTTCATCATCTTCTTTTTGGGAAACGCCTTTAGGCAAGGTTAAAATTGATGAAGATTTAAGACAAAAATTTTTTGATAAAAAAGAAAAAATTATAATTGATGAAAACCCTCATTTAGTCGAACACGATTTAGAGGTGGAACTTATCTTTCTTCAACGAGTTTTAAAGGAGTTTAAGATCCTTCCGATTTTAGTCAGTCATCCGTGGGAAGAATTGGTTAAAAACTTGGCAAAAAAAATCGCTCAAAATTTTGATGAGGAAACTTTACTTATTGTCTCAACTGATTTATCTCATTATCCTCCCTATCAAATTGCTAATCAAGTTGATAAAGCGACAATTGATGCAATTTTAACCGGAAAAAGAAGGGAATTTGAAGAAAAAATAAAAACGCTTGAGAGCAAAAATTTACACGGCCTTGATACTGCTATTTGCGGTTATGAAGCGATAAGAATTGCCCTTGCCTTTAATGAACAAATGGGTGGTTTCGCTTCAAGACTTTTCTTTTATCAAAATTCCGGTGATACATCAGGGAATTTAGCAGCGGTAGTTGGCTATGCCAGCATTGGTTTTTATGGGATTTTGAAAAACAATTGGTTAAGCTTTGATGATAAAACAAAAAAAGAAGCTCTTTTTATTGCTCGAAAAACACTAGTTGACTATTTTGAAAAAAATAAAATTACTCCCCTTCCTCCCCAATCGTCTCATCTTTTTCAAAAAGCTGGGGTATTTGTCACTTTGCGCAAGAATGGAAAACTGCGCGGGTGTATTGGCGAGTTTGAACCAAAACCTTTATTTACTCAGCTTCAAGAGGTTGTTTTAAAATCAGCTTTTTTTGACCCAAGATTTTCTCCTTTAACAAAAGAGGAAGTTGCTGAAATAAAAATTGAAATCTCTATCCTTTCTTCTCCTAAAAAAATTAATGATTGGAAAAAGATAAAATTAGGCAAACATGGAGTAATTGTTGAAGGATACGGAAGAAAAGGCGTGTTTTTACCCCAAGTAGCTCAAGAAACTGGTTGGAGCCTGGAGGAATTTTTATCCCATCTTTGTGTGAAGAAAGCCGGACTTTCACCTGATTGTTATTGTGATCCTGAAGTTTCTCTTTTGGTTTTTGAGGTAATAAGCTTTGCGGAAAAATAAATTGGCAAAAATTAATCAAAAAAGTATAATTAATATAATTAAAATGCCACTAATTTTTTTAAAAAAAGTTACTCTTCTTTTTCTTTTTGTCACTTTTTTTCTTTTTTTCCAAAATAATAATCTTGTTTTTTCACAGGAAACAAAAATTAATCGTGAACAGGCGCTTTGTTATTCACAGTGTACTGCTTATAAATTTCTTTGGCAGGGTGATTTTTGTTATGATCTTCTTACTGCTGCTTGTGGTGAAAAAGTTAGTGTTAAAGATGTTGTAGACTTTACTTACAATATTTATAGTCTTTTGAGAAAAAACGCGTTGGCAATGTGGGTTGATGTTGACAATGTGTTTAAAGCCTGGTTTGTTTGTAAACCTTTAATTGAAGACTGTATTGTGCCTCAACTAAACAACTGCCGACAGATCTGCCAGTCAGAACCTAAATATTTTGCCCCAGATCTTTCGGTTGGTCATCCAGATAGCCGTTTTCGCGGAGTTATTTATGACGCTAATAAAAACAAACTATATTTTAAAGTAGTAAACAATGGTATGGCTTATGCTTGGGATATTGAAGTTGAGGCTTCATATGGTCACACAACCGATAAAAACGGTTATATACCCAATAATAAAAGCCGTCAGTTATTTAAACAAAAAATTGAACACCTAATTTATCTTGGAGCAAGAAACGGCCCACCAAAAACTCCTGGTGATTATATTGGTGATTTTCTTATTGATGAGGCCCTTTCTGGAATGTATCTTCAGGATTTTAAATCCTGGCTTCTTAGCGACTTCAAATCCGACAGTAAAAACTATAGCGTGCCCAATTTCTGGATTAAAGAAATTCCTTTTACGCCAATAAAAGGAGAGTTAAATCAGATTATATTAAATGTTGACCCAAGCAATCTTATTGAGGAATCAGACGAAAAAAATAACACATTTATTTTAAACATTGACCTGCGACCCACCCCATCGCAATTTTCATTGGAAAATTTTTCCTATCAGTTAGTTGAACAAACTCTTAATGACTTTTTCATCAGTTTTAAAATTAAAAATAATGGTGATGAGTCAGGAAAAGCTTTAATTAAAATCTATGAAGACACCGATGAACAAAATCCACCTGTTTATGAGACCGTGCAAATAATCACGGGAAAAGCCATTAATGACGGACTCTTTTCAATCGATACAACTATCCATATTGATCCATCCAAAGAAAAAAATCTTTACTGCGGAAAATCAAAAAAATACACCTTAACAATTCTTAATCAGGAAACAAATGAAAAAATTACAAAAGAGTTTAGTTTACCAATCTATGTTGGTGAGGTATGGGGACGGGTCGTTGACCTTTTTGACAAACCGGTAAATGAGGCTACTATAAGATCATCAACTGGTCAGGAGACAAAAACTGGCAAAGACGGCTTCTACCATCTTGTCGGCATCAATAGTTTAGGAGATGTTACAATTACCGTTACTCATCCTGAGTTTTCTCAAGAATCAAAAAAAGAACTGAAATTTAAAGTTGATAATTTTTATAAAGTTTGCGATGAAGAAAAAACGCGTTTTACCGCTGTAAACTTTGTTTTAAAGGATATTGATGTTATCTTTAAAGTAACTGTCAAAGATAAAAAAACCAGTAAGCCAATTAACGCTCATCTTATTGCTACAAGCAAAGATGGTTTTCGAGCTGAGCAGGAGGTAAGTGAAAAAACTCCGCTTCCAGGACTTCAGCCAGGAAAGTACTTTTTTACAATCTCAGCTTACGGTTATAAAACCATTGGTCAAACTGTCAATGCTGTTCCTCAAAACCTGGAACTTGAGTTTTTTATGGAAAAATTAAACGGCCGGTCAGATGATATTAGTTTAACAATCCAACAACCACAACTTTTATGGGAAAAAGATTTGGGGGAGGAAACTTTTGTTGATATGCGGATGACCAAAGATGGTAAAAGTCTTATTTTTTATACCTCAAAAAATCGTCCGGGAACCGGAAAACTTTATTTTTTAGAAAGTCTAACTGGTAATGAAAAAAATATCGTTTTAACCATTGCCAACAGTGGTAATTCTCAAGCCTCAATCGATACTTCATATGACGGCAATACCACTGCTTTATGTTCAAATGACGGCAAAACAAGCGGTAAAAACCGCGGTAAGAACTGGTTAAAACTGTTTGACTCCTCCGGTAAATCTTTGGGTGAAATAGATTATAATCCAATGACCGCTACTCGTCTTTGTGAAGTATCACCCGATGGTTTTTATCTTTATCCACATCTTCTTTTTAATAAAGGTTTTTACCAATACACCCGCTTTGATACTGAAGGAAAGATGAACTATAAAAAACCATCAGAGGAAAAAGTAACCTTTGGTAGTTATCAAGGGACTCATTTTACCACTGAAAACAAAGTTTTCGGTTTAGGCAACCAAGATTGTGACTTGGCTTTGAAAAACTTTGACCAAACAGTGATTTATTGTTATCAAGAAAACAATCTTAATCCGCCGATTTTTACCGACAGCAGTCAAGATGGGAAAAAGATTGCTATGATTGGAGTAAATAAAATTTATCTTTTTTTTCAAAATCAAAAACTTTGGCAAAAAGATGTTTTAACTAATAGCGGCTTTTTATCAATCGGTATTACTCCCGGTGGGAAATATGTTATTTACTCAACTTATAATTCAACCGTTCCCTACCGACAGATAAAGATCTTTACCGATAATAATATTGATAAAACTCCCAGTCAATCACAAAAAGGAAACGAAGAGGATGTTGTCTATGTTGCTGCCAATGATAAAGGTATTTTTTACGTCGCCCAAAAAGGAAAAAAGTTAAGATTATATCAAGTGGGTCAATACTCGCGTGAATATGAAGGAGAGGCCTACCCACCACCAACAAAACCGGTCTTAACCAAAGACATCTCGCTTTTTAAAGATGGTCGGCTTGAATCTCTTTCCCCCCTTGTTTATAACGATCTAATTTCAGGATTAGTTTATTACGCCAATCAATCCGTTAGTTTTTACTTAAATGATTTAGGAACAATTCGTCTCACTCAAGGAACAATTTTTGGAGTTGATAAAAAAGGTAACCCGGTATTACTTAAAGGTCAGATAACCGCTGATTTCAACTCACCCATTAAAATCTATGCCATTAAATTTGACCGTTATGACCTGGCCCTTTTTGAAATAAAACTTAACCAGTTTATCAATGACCAGCTTGATGAGGAACAATACTTTGAGATAAAAAATATTCACACTAAATTTACTGTTAAAAACGAAGCTGGCAAAATCAATGTGGCGGTTGAAAAAGGCGAGGTTGAGGTTAAAGGAAAAAATTTAATTAGAAAAGTTACCAATGGAAAACAGATTGTTATTGATAAAAAAAATAATGTTAACGAGTCGGTTTTTATTCCTAATTTTTTTGTCAAAGTTTTAATTGTTGGAGTTTTGATTATTTTAGCCGTTTTGCTTTTTGTTTATCGAAAAACTAAAATTGGTCAACTGATTTTAAAAACTTTGAAAAAAATTTTCTTGTTTTTAATTTTTATTTTTAAAAAATTGATTAATAAGTTATTAAAAAGAAAGTCTTAATTGTCATTATTGAAAGATAGAATAATAAATATTAGCACAAAATTGTCATTTTGAACTTGCCGTGCCTGTCGGCAGGTAGGTTTCGGAATCTCGAAAAAAGATCCTGAAATGAATTCAGGATGACAACGCTTATAAGACTTATTATATTATTTTCGATTCGGAGGATAGGATGACATAAAGTATTATTTTGTCATGCTGAAGTTGCCATGCCTGCTGGCAGGCAGGTTTCAGCATCTCAAATAATAGAAGGAAAAATTATGAAAAAATTTTTAATCATTGTCAGCTTAATTTTTTTAATCATTGGTTTATTTTATTTTTTAAATAAAAATACCGATGGTTATTGGGTCTGTAAAAATGGAAAGTGGGTAAAACAAGGAAAACCTTCGTATCCTAAACCTATTGTTTCTTGTGATAAAAAACCTGCATTACCAAAAAATAAGGAAGAATGCTTGAGCGAAGGTGGAATCTGGAAAAAACAAGGGGCAGCGCCTTTTGAGACGTGCAACCAAAAAACTATTGACCGCGGAAATTTATGCCGTGACAACAGTGAGTGTGAAGGCTTTTGTCAAATTCAATTAACAAAAGAAGAATTAAGACAAACAATGAGTGGAAAAAAAACTATTAATAAAAAATATGGTCAATGTTCTGTCTGGGTGGTAGAATTAGGATGTTTTGGAGTGATGGAGAAAGGGAAAGCAAAAGTAATTTGTGTTGATTAAGGCTCTAAATCCTAAGTTCTAAGCTCTAAACCCTAAGTTTTAAGCTCTAAATCCTAAGTTCTAAGCTCTAAATCCTAAGTTCTAAGCTCTAAATCCTAAGTTCTAAGCTCTAAACCCTAAGTTCTAAGCTCTAAACAATTTTTAAATGATTAAAATTCAAAATTCAAAAAAATTTGACTTAGAAGAACGAACCTTTAATTTTGCTAAAAACTGTCGAAAGTTAGTAAAACAATTAGAGAAAAATGTCGAAAATATTGAAGACGGTAAACAATTGGTCAGATCTTCAGGATCAGTTCATTCCAATTATATTGAAGCTTGCGAAGCATTAAGTAAAATTGATTTTTATCACCGGATAAAAATATGCCGTAAAGAAGCTAAAGAAAGCCGATCCTGGCTAAGACTTTTAGATATTGAAAATAATTCAAAATTAAATATACTAAGAATTGAACTGATTAATGAAGCAGAAGAATTAACAAAAATATTTGGTTCAATTATTACCAGAGCAAAATAAATTTCGTTATTAGGTTTAAAACTTATTATTTAGGATTTAGAGTTTAGGGTTTAGGATTTAGAGTTTATTTCTAAAAATTATAAATTTTTAAAAATCTTATGTCTAATTTACCTCTTATTATTCTTTTAATCTTTATTTCCCCGGCAATTTTGTTTTTGCTTTTGGTGGCAAAACTGTTTTTGAAAGGCAAAGCCGCCTCTTGGGAAGGAGTAGTGGTTGATAAAGGACATGTGGTAAGAGAAAAAGGAAGTCAAAGAGGCGCAATTTTAAGAGTTGGTCAAGAAAAAAGGGAGCATTTTTATCATATTAAAGTTCAGCTGGATAACGGCGAAACTCACGCCATTGCTGTTCCGGCAAAGATGTATGAAGAAATAAAGGTGGGTGATCGCCTAAAAAAAGAAAAAGGGGCTTTGTGGCCGAGAAAGATTTAGTTAATATTTTTATTCAAATATTTAAAATTTAAAAACAAAACAATCAAGAGTTATAAACTACTCTAAAAATAGAGTTTAATTTTAATTAACAATTGGTTTAAAAACGATATGAAAAAAACTAAGGTTCTTATCCTTGGTGCTGCGGGCCGTGATTTCCACAATTTTAATGTTTTTTTTCGCAATAATCACCAATTTGAAGTCGTTGCTTTTACTGCTACCCAAATACCAGGAATTGAAGATAGAGTTTATCCGGAAGAACTTGCGGGAAAACTGTATCCAAAGGGCATAAAAATTTATCCCGAAACGATGCTTGAAGAATTAATTAAGAAATATGATATTGATGTCTGCGTTCTTTCTTATAGCGATTTAAAACACGAAACGGTGATGCATCTTGCCTCACGGGTATTAGCTGCTGGTGCTGATTACTGGCTTCTTGGACCAAAAAGCACAATGCTTAAAACGAAAACACCAGTTGTTTCTGTCTGCGCCGTAAGAACTGGCTGTGGTAAAAGTCAAACAACGCTGAAAGTGGTTAAGATTTTAAAAGAAATGGGGAAAAAAATTGTTTCAATTCGCCACCCAATGCCTTATGGAGATTTGACAAAAATGGCTGTCCAAAGATTCGCAGCTTATAAAGATTTAGACAAAGAAAAATGCACAATAGAAGAAAGAGAGGAATATGAGCCCCATATAGATTTAGGGGCAGTTATTTATTCTGGAATAGATTATGAAAAGATTTTACATCAGGCAGAAAAAGAAGCCGATATTATTGTTTGGGACGGTGGTAATAATGACTTCCCTTTTTATAAAGCGGATCTTGAAATTGTTGTTGTTGACCCATTACGCGCCGGTCATGAGTTAATGTATCATCCTGGGGAAACTAACTTAAGGCGAGCTGATGTTATTGTTATTAATAAAGAAGATACAGCTGCGTTTGAACAAATAAACACTCTCAGAGAAAATATTGCAGAAGTTAATCCAAAAGCAATCGTTATTGATGCCGCCTCAATCCTTTTAGTTGATCAACCAAAAAAACTAAAAGGGAAACGAGTATTGGTTATTGAAGATGGGCCAACGGTTACTCATGGTGAAATGAGTATTGGAGCGGCGTACGTTGCGGCAAAAAAGTTTGGCGCTGCCGAAATTGTTTCTCCCTATCCTTATGCTGTTAAGTCGATCAAGGAGACTTATGAAAAGTATCCCCATGTTCAAGAAGTGCTTCCAGCGATGGGATATGGGAAAAAACAAATCGAAGACTTAGAAGAAACAATTAATCGGATGCCGGTTGATTTGGTAATTGTGGGAACGCCTATTGATTTAAGAAGAATAATGAAAATAAAAATTCCTGCCGTAAGAGTAAAATATGAATTGCAGGAGTTGGGAAAACCTGATTTAAGCGATGTTTTGAGAGAAAAATTTAAATAAAATTATCTCTTTCATCCGAAAATCCATTTTTCTTCTAGAACTTGTTTTTAAAAAGTGAAATTTGCGTTTACACCTAACAAATGTTTTAATTTTACATCTGATTAATTTTAGATTGCCTTCAAAAACTCCTTTGCTTTATAACAATCTTTGTTTTTTTAAATTCCTTTAAAGCCAATAAGTCTTTATCACCTGTGATTAAAAAAGTCGGTATTTCCTGTTAAACAAAGCGCTAAAATTTGATTATCTTTTTTGTCACAACAGATATTAACTTTATTTTTTGGGTAATTTTTACGATTTTAGTTTTAAGATGAAAAAAAAGGTTTATCTATATCTTCTTTGTGATTATTAAAGAATAAAAATTAATTCTTCTTGAAGATAATAAAATTTGCTAAAATTTTATTATGATTCATAAAAACAAAAAAGTTATTTTTAACAACTATCTTCAAGAAATTCTTAACATTAGCGAAAAATATCTTTATGAAGTCTTTGACAAAAATCAATATGATGAATTTATAAAAAAAATCTCATACATCGAAAACTTAAAAGATAAAAAGGAAATCGTAAAAAGGTTTTCTGAAGAATATATTCAATTTGTTAAAAAAAACTTCCAAAAACAGTACCAAGAAACCGATGAAAAAATAATGAACTTTATAAACTCTTCAGGTAAAGCAATAAAAATAATTTGGGGCGATTGTTTTAAAGTACTAAAAAAGATGGCACCAGAATCAATTCATCTAATGATAACTTCCCCACCATACTATAATGCTCGGGAATACTCTCATTGGAGTAACTTAAATGATTATCTAAACGAGATGAAAAAAATTATCACTGAAGCCTATCGAGTACTTGATAACCATCGAGTCTTTGTTTTTAATATCGGTGATATTTTTGATAATGATAATTTAATCACAAAAGCTGTTTGGGGAAAAAGACGACTACCTTTAGGGGCATATTTTATAAAAATTTTTGAGGAAGTAGGATTCACTTTTGTTGATGATTTTATCTGGGATAAAGGCGAGGTTCAAAGCGAAAGACACAAAAATAAAGATAAACCATATCCATTCTATCAATATCCTTTAAACTGTTATGAACATATTTTAATCTTTCATAAACATCGACTTGATAAAACCCGTTATCCTTGTCCTCTATGCGGCACCTTAAAGGTTAATAGCAACACCCAATCAGAAATAGGAATAATGAGTTGGGAGTGTAAAAATACTCAATGTTTGAAAAGAAGTAAAAGCAATCGAGGAAAAAGATTTTCTCTTAAAACAATTATGACTCAATCCAATCAAAAAAAAGAAAATGAAATTTCTTCAACCTTTATCAATAAATGGCGAAGAGATATCGTAAGATTTAATCCGGTAATTAAAATTAATAGCCATGGAAAAAACATTTTAGGCCATACTGCTCCTTTTCCTGAAGATATTCCTGAGTTTGCCATTAAAATGTATAGTTATCCTGGAGAATTAATATTAGATCCTTTTGCCGGTAGCTTTACTACGGCAATTGTCGCAAAAAAATTGGGCCGGATCGGAATTGGAATCGAAATTAATAAAAGTATGTTTCGTGAAGCGATTATAAAAAATATCTATAAACATTTTGAACAGCCTTTATTTGATGATAAAATTAACTTATTTTCAGAATTAGACTGTTTATGAAAAAAGTAAAAACCACGATTGATCTTAACCCAAAACATTTCTCTCGTTACGGCGAATTTTTAGTTTCTTTTGAATTATCAAAAAGAGGTTGGAATGTTTATAGTCCTGTTTATGATGAGTATATAGATTTCATTATTCACAAGCATGTTTGCGTTGATT
>Ga0101944_10004725_pt1 | contig 16398 bp, 16 predicted proteins | sample DewCreD2012metaG_FD_75245 | JGI IMG/M metagenome (GOLD analysis project Ga0101944, IMG submission 75245) | Hot spring sediment bacterial and archeal communities from British Columbia, Canada, to study Microbial Dark Matter (Phase II) - Dewar... ...
ACGGCGCAGGGACGGCGAACTCCCGCATCTGACGCCGGAATACCTGCCCGGCCTGGATGTCTTCACGCGCCGCTTCTTCGAGGCCTTCTTCGCGCGCTTCGACAAACCCTTCGCGCTGGTGCTCGACAACATGCAGGACGTCGCCGCCGCCGCGCCGTTCCACGCCATCGTCGGCGGCGCGCTGCACGTTCTGCCGCCCCACGGGCTGCTGATATGCATCAGCCGCGAGGCACCGGCTCCGGCCCTGGCGCGCTGGCAGGCCGACGCGGGCTTCCACAGCCTGGGCTGGGACGATCTGCGCTTCACCGACGAGGAAGCCCGGGAGTTTGCCCGCCAGGCGGGCGAGGCGGACCACGCGCGGGTCGCCACCCTCAACAGCCGCGTGTGCGGCTGGGTGGCCGGGCTGCGGCTGCTGCTGCGCGCCGGCGGCAACGGCGGTCAGCCCGAATTTCCAGCGCAGGAGCCGCCGCGATCCCTCGTGCAGCAAGAATCGTGGGGAGATGATCGCGTGCTTCGGCGAACGCAGCGTCAGGAGCCCAGAACTCGACCTGCCCAGCGTGTTGCCGGATGAGACTAAGCACTTTGTTCCCCAGCACCGCGCGAATCAGGATATTCGCGTCGAACACAAGCACGGTCAGTTCTTTCGTGGGCGCCGTTCACGCCGGTGGCGCTTGAAATCGGCGACGAGTTCATCCTCGTTGGTTCCTGCGGCCGCTACGAGTTCTTGCATCTTCTCACCGGCCACGCGCAGGGCTTCGAGGTCTGCCTGGCTGGGCTTCGGCTGAGTGGGGACGTAAACACCGATCGTCGTGCCGTGCCGCGTGATGGCGACCGGAGTCTTGGACTCAAGATAGGTGGCCAGGTTTTCCCGGAACTCGCGGATGCCGATTTTGGTGACTTCCATCGGTAGGCCTCGTTTGTGTACACAATGATAACACAACGCCAATCGCCGCGGCACAGCCGGTGGCACGGGGTGGGCACAAATCTGGTCACAGTGCCGAAATCGCTATTTTCGTTGGTCTTGGGGAGATGCCCACATCTCTTTGACGGGGCGAGCGTAGATGGAGCCACCCGCCGGGCTTGAACCGGCGACCTGCTGATTACGAATCAGCCGCTCTACCAGCTGAGCTAGGGTGGCTCGGTGTCTTTCTCCATCCATTATACTCAAGTGCGCGGCGCGGCCCCGCGAAGGTAGCGGTGAATGTCGGGAAACAGAAGCTCGCGGATGGCGGGTTGATCGAGATCCTTCGCCAAAACCAGCGTCGCTCCGGAGTCGATCAGCCTCTCCGGTCGCTCGCCACGCAGCTTCAAGCCGATTGCCCGGGTGGCTTCGTAACCCATCTTAAATGGATTCTGCACCACCAGCGAATCGATCCATCCCGCCTTCAACTCGGCAATGATCTGATCCGAACTATCAAACGCAACCAACTTTACGTGCTTGGCGTTGCGGGATTTCAGAGCCTGCACCGCGCCCGCCGTGCTCGATTCGTTGTCGGCGAACAAACCCGCAATGTCGCGGTACGCGGTCAGCAGGTTCTCGGTGATAGCCATCGCCTTCGCCCTGTCCGCCATGCCGAACTGTACGCCCAGAATCTCGATCTTCGGATACAGCTTCTTGATTTCGTCCTGAAAACCAAACTCCCGCTCCATGGTGGAGGCGCTGCCGGGCATGAACCCGACCACCGCCACCTTGCCCTTCCCTCCCAGAATTTCGCCCAGGCGGCGAGCCGCCATCCGCCCGCCCTCTTCGTTGTTCGTGGCTACGTAGGTGATGCGCTGGTCCGTGTCGATCCCCGAATCATAAATCGCCACGGGAATGCCCGCCTTCGCCGCACGCTCCACCACCGCCACCAGGGCGCGCTTATCGACCGGAGCCAGCGCGATGCCCGCCAAACGGCGGTTCACCATGGAATCCACGATTTCAATCTGCCGGCTGGCGTCGATTTCGAGCGTGGGCGCATTCCATTCAATCTCAAAACCAAACTCCTGGGCGGCTTTGATCGCCCCGGCGTGAACGGTCTGCCAGAACAGATGATTCGCACCCTTGGGGACCACGCCGACCACAACTTTCCGCTCCCGCCGGCAGCCGGTGAACGCCAGCATGCCCAAAGACGCCAAGATTTCACGCCGCCGCATAACGTATACATGATATACAGGCCTTGACTCTGCCGGTCGCGGGTCTATGCTATCTGCGAGGGAGGTGATATGCAGCTCAGCCTAAGACGACAAGGGTGGTCCGTTTGTGGAGCGTTGCTCGTTCTAGCAGGATGCGCCGCGCCTCCCAAGCCCGCGGTGGAAGCTCCGCCCCCCGCGGCGATCGATTTCGCCGCATTGGCCAAGCGCGTGGTGAAGACAAGCGCGAACGTCCAGCCCGGACATTATGTGGTGGTTTATGGAGGGCGCCACACCCTCCCGTTGATGGAGGCCCTAGCCATCGAAATCCAGATGGCAGGCGGCATGGCGGAAATGCGCGTCACCACGGACCGCGTGGTGCGCTCGTTTCTGGCTGATGCGCCGGAGCCCTACCTTGATCAAAAGCCGGAGCAGTTCGTTCAAACGCTGAAGCACATCACGACGTGGATCGGCGTCTCCGCCCTTGAGAATCCCCAAGCGGTGCTCACCGGCGTACCGCAGGAGCGAATGGCCAAGGCTGACAAAGCCGATGCCTACGTGCGCGCGGCGCTCAACGCCTCAGGAGTGCGCGTCATCTCGATCGGCTACCCGACCAAAGAACGGGCGCAGATGCTGCGCGTGGAGTTCAACGTGTTCGAGAAGATGCATTGGGACGCCGTGGGAGCGGATTACGCCGAAGTTTCGAAGAAGGGGCAGCAACTCAAGGCGATCCTCCAGAAGGCCAAACAAGTGCGGATCACCTCGCCTGCCGGGACGGATTTCACTTTTTCCCCCGGCAACCGCCCGGTGTTCGTCGAAGACGGCATCGTGACGGCGGAAAAGGCGAGGTCGAAATTCTTCCTCGACCGCGTGGCTGCCCTGCCGGGCGGGCTGGTGACCTTCGCTCCACTCGAGACCTCCGCCAGCGGCACGGTGGTTGTGCCGCGCGACCTCTGCCGCTTCCAGCCGATCACCGGGGTGTCTTTTGAATTCAAGAACGGCAAGGTCGAAAACTTCAAAGCCGCGGAGGGAGGGCAGTGCTACCAGCAGACACTAGAGCCTTATTCGGGGCCGAAGGACGTGCTTGGCAGCGTTTCCATCGGATTGAATCCCGCCTTGAAGGTGGTTGACAATCCAGGCGAGTACCGCCCGGCGAGAGCGGCGGGCATGGTGTGGATTTACACCGGCGAAAACATGTTACTCGGAGGAAATAATAAGTCCCCCGGCGGCTTCGGCTTCCCCATCGTGCAAGCTACGGTCGTTGTGGACGGAAAGACGGTGGTGAAAGACGGGGCTCTCTCGCTCGATTGACCGCCTTCGCGTTAGCCTGTGGAAGTATGCCTCGGATCCGAGTAGGACCGCTCTCGCTGTTGCCGCCCGGCACGGCGGCGCAGGTGACCGCCGATGGGCGTGAAATTGCCCTGTGCCACGCCGAAGACGGCGTATACGCCATCGACGGAGTCTGCCCCCACCGCAACGGACCGTTGGGGCAGGGGGCGCTGCACGGACACGCGGTGGTCTGCCCGTGGCACGCTTGGGAATTTGACTGCCGGACAGGGCAGCACGACATGCAACCGTCGCTGCGGCTTCGCACTTACAAGGTGGTCATCGAAGGCGGAGATATTTTCGTGGAGCTGCCTTAATGCCGGAACTGCCTGAAGTCGAAACCGTGGTGCGTTCGCTGGCGCCTTATGTGACCGGACGGATGATCAGAGCCATCGAAGTGCATTCCTCCCCTATCCGCCGGGGTGAAGTGGAGCGAGCGGGCGGGCGCCGAATCGTCCGGGTCAGGCGAGCCGGGAAGTTCATCGTTTTCGAATTGGACCAAGGCTATCTCTGCGTCCATCTGGGCATGACCGGCAAGTTGCTGGCGGCGCCGCAGCGCGGAAAGCACACCCGGGCGTGCATACGGCTGGATGACGGGATGGTGTGCTTCGACGATCCGCGCATGTTCGGCAACATCGAGTTTTCCGAACGGCTGCCGGAGCGTGTGGAGAGGCTTGGCGTAGAGCCATTGGAAGTCGATTGCGAGAGATTTCAGCAGATGCTGCGCCTCCGCAGGGGCGGAGTGAAAGCCCTCCTGCTCAATCAAAAATTCCTCCGCGGGGTGGGCAATATCTATGCCGACGAAGCGCTTCACCTTGCCGGCGTGCATCCGCTGGAGCGGGCATCCGGGCTGAGCGCGCCCCGCGCCCGGCGCCTGTGGGAGGCGTTGCGGACGGTCCTCACAGAGGCTATCGCCCGCGGCGGTTCCTCCGTGTCGGATTATGTCGACGCTGAGGGGCGGCAAGGCTGGTTTCAACTCATGCACCGGGTGTACCGGCGTCACGGGGAACCTTGCCTGACTTGCGGCACGATCATACGGCGCATCCTCGTGGCGCAGCGCGGCACGCACTTTTGTCCCCGCTGCCAGCGTCAGCGGACACGCGCGCGATAGACGGCGTCAGCCACTTGCGCCGCGGCGATCATCTCCCGAACGGCGTGCACCCGCACGATGTGCGCTCCTGCCAAGATGGCCGCCGCCACGGCGGAAGCGGTGGCGAATTCCGTCTCCAGTTCGCCCGTCTGCGCCAGGAACGACTTGCGTGAAGGACCGACGAGGATGGGCAAGTCCAACTCAGCCAGTTCGCCCAGCCGGGCCAGAATTTCGGCATTCTGCTCTTTACGCTTCCCGAACCCCAATCCGGGGTCGATCACGATGCGCGAGCGGTCCACCCCGGCGCGGCGCGCCCGGTTGATCGTGGCTTCCAGGTCGGTCCGGATTGAGCCCATCACGTCTTTCAGCGGCGGCAGCTTGGCCCACACTTCCGGCGTGCCGCGCATATGATTCAGAATCAACCCCGCATCGTATTGCGAGGCCACTTTGGCGAGTTGCGGATCGAGGGTCAAGCCGCTCGGATCATTGATGATTTCCACCCCCAATTCGAGCGCCGCCTGAGCCACGCCGGACTTATACGTGTCCACCGAAACCGGCACCGCCAACTTATCGCGCAGCCTTTTCAGCACGGGAATCAGGCGGTGTTTCTCGGTCTCTTCGCTCACCCGCGCCGAGCCGGGGCGCATCGATTCCGCCCCGATATCAATGATGTCCGCCCCCGCTTCTTCCAGTTCGATGGCCCGGGCGAACGCCCGGTCGGGATCGCTGTACTTGCCGCCGTCGGAAAACGAATCGGGCGTCACATTGATCACGCCCATGATCAGCGTGTGATCGCCCAATTGCAGCGATCTCCGCTTGAGCCTCCATTCGTAGCGCTTTCGTGGCATCCTTTATCCGTACTCAAACCCTGCAATGGCGTACACCAACTCGTTCCGGTGCGGCAGCGGCGCACAGTTCGCCGCTCCGGGGCGCGCTTGACGGACCAGCCGGCGCCGCCTCTCAAATCCGAACTCCGCCGCCAGATCCAAGGCCTCGCGATTCGCCGGCAGGATGTCCCAAAAGACGGTCTCGCCGGCGTGTTCACCCAGAAACCATTGAAGCAGGTTTCTGGCGCTGGCAGCATCACGGCTCACGCACGGGCCGAAATAGGCGGCATTGGCTCCAGGCCGGCCGAAGGCGTAGCCCGCGCCTGAAGAAGCGGCTTCGCCGGTACGCGCAAGGTCATCGAGCAGGCGCGAGCGGTCGGCTCCGAATGCGATGCGGTCCAAGTCTCCATCCAGCCGCAGCGGCTCGACTTCCGCTCGCGGCGCCTCCCCCGGCGGACGCGCCCACCGCTCCACCAACTCTTCATCCTCGAAGCCCAGCTTGAGATAAATGGGCCGCCCCATGTCGGTGGCGTCGAGCTTGATCCACCGCACCTGCCGCTCTTCCAGCCAGGCGATAGCCCGTTCCATCAGGGCGGTGGCGAAACCCTTTCCGCGGTGCGCCGGGCCGGTCAGCACCATGCCTATCCAGCCGAGTTCCCGCCCGAAAGTGATGGCGGTGGCGGTCGCCGCCAACTCGCCTCCCTCTTCCAGAGCGAAACATCCCTCGGGTTCCAGCCTGAGGATGCGGGCCCAATCCTCTTCCGTCTGGTTCCAGCCGGCGAAGCGGCATAAGCGCAGCGCGCCGGGAATGTCCTCCCGGCGCAGCGAACGGATTTCACTCATAACGTAAACACACGATCGGGTCCAGATTCGCTGCGCGGTTCGCAGGATAATATCCGAAAAATACGCCCACGCTCAGAGAAATCAGAACTCCCAGGGTAACCCATAACATCGACAAAGTCGCGGGCACCGAGGGAACAAACGCCCGGACCAGGTAGGACAACGTTGCCCCCATCATAATCCCCAATATCCCTCCGATACCCGTCAATGTCATGGCCTCCAGAAGAAATTGCACGCGTATGTCGGCTTTGCGCGCGCCCACCGCCTTGCGGATGCCGATTTCGCTCGTGCGCTCGGTGACCGAGATCAACATGATGTTCATTACGCCGATGCCGCCGACGAGAAGTCCCACCGAGCTGATCACGCTCGTGAGGATGACCAGAGCGCCGGTGAGTTGATTCCACAAGTTGGACAAAAAGTCCGGCGACGTGATTTCAAAGTCGTTCTCCGCGTTGTAGGGCAGCTTGCGGATGCGCCGCATCGCATCGGTCACTTCGTCCTTGGCGCGCTCGGGATCGACGCCCGGCGGCACCGTGAAGCCCAGGATCAGCTCTTTGGATTCCGGATATTTCTTCCGGAAATCGCTCATCGGGATTACTGCAAACTGATCCACGCCCGGACCGCCGAACAAGCCGGGGTCCCTTTCGAAAACGCCGATCACCTCATAGAGCTTGCCGTTCAAGCGGATCACTTTGCCGATCGGATCCAAGTTCGGAAACAGAGACTCAGCCACGGACGCGCCCAGCACCACTACCTGCCGCGAGCGCTCCTCGTCGTAACGGGTGATAAACCTGCCAAGCGTGACCGCGAACAGGGGTATGGCGTCTATGTACTCCGGTTCGGCGCCGCGCAAAATGATCCTCTCCACACGCTGCCCGCCGTATTGGGCCGAGTTGGTCTGCCCAAAAAAGAACGCCCGTGTGCCGAAGACAGTCACCAACTGCACCGAACGCACCATCTCGCGCAGCCGCGCCGCGTCCTCGTATTGAAAATAACGGCGTTGCCGGATCTTTTCCGGAACCCTGCCGAAGCGCGGACCAAGCGGAATGCGGGAGATGAAGTAAGTCCGCGAGCCGAATGACTCCACGCGCTTCTGAATGTAAAGGTTCAAGCCGTCAATGATGGCAGCCACGGAGATCACGCTGGTCACGCCGATCACAATGCCCAGAACGGTCAGCGACGACCGGACCTTATGGGCGCGCAGCGTATCCAACGCCACGAGCAGGTTTTCGCGGAATTCGGCGCGCGTCATCTATTCCGCCCTCAGCGCCACCACGGGGTCGAGCCTCGATGCCCGCACCGCGGGATAAATGCCGAAGAACAACCCGATCAAGCTGCTCAACGCCAGCCCTAAAACTGCCACCCACGTCTGCACGGAAGCGGGGAAGGCTGTGAACGACCGCAACGCGACGGCGCACAGGAAACCCGCCAGCACGCCTACCGAGCCCCCCACCAGGCATTGCAGGACGCTTTCGAGCAGAAATTGCCGCAAAATGTCATCCTGAGTGGCGCCCACCGCCCGGCGGATTCCGATTTCTTTCGTGCGCTCGGTGACGCTCACCAGCATGACGTTCATGATGACGATGCCTCCCACCAGCGCCGAAATGGCGCTCACCATGATGAAGACGGCGAAGAAAGCCGAACTGATGCTCTCCCAGAGCGAGATGTAGCTTTCCTTCGTGCCGATGAAGAAGTCTTCCTCTTTGTTGCCCGTGATGTGCCGCCTTGCCCGTAGCACGATGCGCGCTTGATCCTGCGCCATTTCGAACAACTGCTGTCCGCCCGCCGCTTTGATGTTAATGGTGATGCTTCTCCGGCTGCCGCGCAGCCGCAAGAACGTGTTCATCGGTATCACCACGAACGTGTCCTGATCCTGGCCCAGGACGCTGCCCACTTTCTCAAACACGCCCACGATGTAAAACTCGTGATTCCCGATGCGAATGGTCCGACCGAGCGGATTCGACGCCGGGAAAAAGGTCTCCACTATGCCCGCCCCCACCACGCAAACCTGCGCCGACCGCTGATCCTCCGCTTCCGTGAAGTAACGGCCCAGTTCCACCGTCCGGGTGTCGATTTCGCTCATGTTGGCGGTGTGGCCGATCAGGTTGACGTCTTGCAAATCCTGGTCGCCGTAGCGGACGCGGGTCGCGGCGGACACGCTCGCGCCGGTGTGCTGGCAGGCGGCGCAACCGGCCGCTACCGCGCGCACGTCCTCCATCTCTATGCGTTTGTACCTCAAAGCCTTGATGACCACGTTGAAATCGGTGACCACAAAGGGCGTGCGCGCAATCTGGAAGACGTTCGTCCCCAGGTTGGCGATCTTTTGCTCCACGTAAAGGTTGGCCCCCTGAATGATGGTCATCACGGTGATCAAGGTCGCCACCCCCATGGTCAGGCCGAGCACGGTGAGCACGGCCCGCAGCTTGTGAGCCTTGAGCGAGTCAAGGCTCTGCCGCAGGTTGTCGGGGAAAGCCAGCATTCTAGCCCGTTACTCGCTTCCACTTCTTGCCCACCCGCAGAACGTGGGTGGCGGGGAACTGCAACTGCCGCAAGTCCGACACGCGGGCTCCGTCCAACTCCACCGCGCCGGCCTTCAGCTTGCGCACCGCGTCGCTGACCGATTCCGCCAGGCCGGCGCGCGCCAGAAGCTTGTCGATGCGGATGGCAGGTTCGCCGATGCGCACCGTTTCGATGTCCGAGGGGATTTCCCCTGCGGCCACTACGCGCTCCCACTCTTCGGCGGCGCGCTTGGCGGCCTCCCAGCCGTGAAAGCCGCTGATGATTTCGCGGGCGAGGTCCATCTTGGCGGTCTTGGGATGCAGTTCGCCGGCTGCCGTTCTTCGCTTCAAAGCTTCGATTTCGGCCAAGCTGCGGTCGGTGAGCAGTTCATAGTAGCGCCACATCAGCTCGTCGCTGATGCTCATCAGCTTCTTGAACATGTCCTCCGGCGGTTCGGCGATCCCCACATAGTTGCCTTTCGATTTGGACATCTTTTCGACGCCGTCCAAACCTTCGAGCAGCGGCACCGTGGCGACGATTTGGGGCGGCTGGCCGTAATCCCGCTGGATCTCCCTTCCCACAAGCAGGTTGAATTTTTGGTCGCTGCCGCCCATTTCCACGTCGCATCGCATAGCCACCGAGTCGTAGGCTTGCGCCAGCGGGTAGAGAAACTCGTGCACTGAGATGGGGATTTGTTCCCGGAAGCGTTTGGAAAAATCGTCGCGTTCGAGCAGCCGCGCCACCGTGTACTTGGAAGCCAGCCGGATGATGTCTTCGAGCTTGAGGGGCTCAAGCCACTGGCTGTTGAACTGAATGACGGTCTTCTCAGGGTCGAGGATCTTGAACACCTGGGCTTTGTAGGTCTCGGCGTTTTTGTTGATCTCCTCGCGCGTCATGGGGGGGCGGGTGACGTTGCGCCCGCTCGGGTCGCCGATGAGTCCGGTCATGTCGCCGATGAGAAACGTGACCTCGTGCCCGCAGTCCTGGAAGTGCTTCATCTTGCGCAGGAGCACAGTGTGGCCCAAGTGGAGGTCGGGCGCCGTCGGATCAAAACCGGCCTTGATCTTAAGCGGTTGCCGGGTCTCAAGCGAGCGCCGCAGCCGGTCGATCAGTTCTTCCTCGCGAATCAGTTCCGCGAGCCCCTTGCGAATATACGTAACCTGTTCTTCGACTGTAAGAGAACCCACTTACCCATTGTAAGGGGCGGGAAGGAAGACTCCGCTGCCTCATGGGCCCGGCTGGGGACGGACCGCAGCCTTGGCGGGCTCTCGATTCAATCGCGGCGCGAACCGCCGCCGAAGGAAAAAGGCCTTTCGACAGCCAGAAAAAGGCCCGCTCCGGCGCCCACGGTGGCTGCGAAAGTGACGGCCAGGAGCGCCAAGAAAGGCAGAAAAGACAGAGAAGGCGGCGCACCGGCAAAATCCATGGCCTTGCGCAGAGCGTGCAAAACGAGTCCGTGTATCAGGTAGTAGGAGTAACTCATATTGCCGAACCAGCGAAGGGGGCTCCATTGAAAACAAGACGCCAGCATGCCGCCGCCGCCCATGGCGAAGTAGCACAACGCGTAGGTCGCAGCGAAGAGCAAAAAGACGTGGGCCGGGCAGGCCAGACCCGCTGAGTCGCAAAAACGGCTCCATACCGAGGGGCGGACGGCGCCGTAGGCGCCCAGAGCGGCGGCGAACAGAGCCGCTGCGGCGCAATGGCCGATCCGGTTCCAGGCCGGGCGTTCCCAGATTCCGCGGAAGCGAACGGTCTCCCACAGCAGCATCCCTCCGGCGAACATCACCATCCTGGGATGGCCGATGAGGCCCAGGCCGACGAGCAGAAAGTCGGCCGCGCACAGGGCAAGCAAGAACGCTATCCGCACTCGCGCGCGCCAAGCGGCCATTCGGGTGAGTCGAAGGACCAGCGGCAGAACCAGGTAGAAACAAAGCTCGTAGCTCAGCGACCAGGCCACCACGATCAAAGGTTCGATGGGAAGGATTCCGGGCAACATCAGGAAATTCGCCAGCAGATAGACCAACCTTGCGGCGGCTGAATCGGGCCACTGCTTCACATGGAAAGCCGAGTTCAAAGCTACATAGATCGCGAAGACGGCGATGAACGCGGGGTAAAGCCGGGCGATGCGCCTCCGCAGGAAGTCGAGGTACCGCACTTCAGGCTTACGGAGCAGCATTCCGTACATGATGAAACCGCTGAGCGCGAAGAAGACGTCGACCCCGCAGTGGCCGAATGTGCCGGCGAACTCCAGTGCGGCCCGCAAGCCGCTATCGGCGGCCAAAGCTCCAAAACGGTCGTTGAAATGCACAAAGAAAACGAGCAGGGCGCTGAAGCCGCGAAGGCCCTCCATGGGGAGCAGTCTTGGGCCGCGGTTCTGCAACTCAAAGCATTGCGCCAGCCGCGCCCCAAAGGCCCTAGGTTCCGAATTCGGCTGGGCCGGGTTCCGGACTTCTCCGGCTGCCTCTGCCCCCGCCTTCACGTTTCCCGGCCTCCGGCAAGCAGGAGGAGGCGTTCCTTGCTCGAGAGTGCAGCGGCAAGCCCGCCGGCGAACCGGGACGGACAGCGGAGTTCAGGCGGAGATCCCGCGGGCAAAGGCATCGATTCTGCTTCCCAGGTATTAGTGGGCGCCGGCGCCTGTTGCTCTCAGTCGGGGAGCCTCGGACAGAGCGATACCGTTGCATGCCTTAGGTCTTTCCGCGCCGAATCCAAGCTCTTCCTGGATGTCTCTCGAATCCGGGCTCCGGACTGTGACTTTGATCACAGGACCGGAATCTCCGCTTCCCTATTCTGGTGGCAGACGTGAATGCCAGACAAGTGTTTTCGCTCCTTCTCGTTGCGGGCGCGCTGCCGCTCGCGGCGCAGGCGCCCGCCCTGCCGAACTGGCTGAAGTTCAGCGGCGAGATCCGCGGGCGAGGCGAGTGGCTCACCGGCATCGGGTATGTTTCGGGAAACGGCGACGGCTACTATCTCCACCGCCTGCGCCTGAACGCCGCAATTCAGCCGCTCCCCTGGCTTCAAATGACGCTGCAAGCGCAAGACTCCCAAGCGCCCGCCGTGCGTAAGCCCGCTCCCGCCTCCGCAGTGAACACCCTCGACCTGAAGCAGGGATATGTGGTGGCAGGAGGGCGGGCCTCGGACGCGTGGGAGTTGCGCGCCGGACGGCAGGAACTCGCTTTCGGCGAAGACCGGCTGATCGGGATCGGAGTGTGGGGGAATGTGGGCCGTTCCTTTGACGCCGTGCGGATCACCCTGCGTTCCTCCGGCTTTCGCGCCGACGCCTTCTCCGGCGCGGTTGTGACGCCCATCCCTGGCCGTTTCGACCGGCCGCATTTCAACAACAAGATTCACGGCGTTTATCTTTCGAGCGAGAGTTGGGTAAAGAGGGCTACTTTACAGCCGTATTGGTTTCTTAAAACCCACAGCCGGGCGCGGGACGAAGGCGGATCGTGGGGCAACCTGCGCGTCCATACGGCGGGAGTCCGGTGGGTTGGAAAACTGCCGCGCCGTTGGGATTACAACTTGGAGACCGCCTTCCAAGCCGGCCATCAGGCGCGCGACGCCATACGCGCATGGGCCGGCCACTGGCAAGCGGGCTGCACGCCGGGGGCGGGCGCCCGCCCGCTGCGCCTGCTTTTCGAGTACAACTTCGCCTCCGGCGACCGGCGCCCGGGGGACGGGAGGCGGAACACTTTCGACCAGCTCTATCCCACGAACCATTTCTACTTCGGAACCGCCGATCTGGTGGGCTGGCGAAACATCCACCACCTCATGAGCGGAGTGGAATGGCGCCTCAGCAAGACTTTGCGCTTGCGCACCGACTACCACTCCTTCTGGCTGGCGTCGCGCGAAGACGCGCTATACAACGACGGCGGCGCGGTGGTGGTCCGCAACCCGCGGGCTTCCAGCAGCCACATCGGGCAGGAGTTCGACTGCTGGCTGATATGGCGCTACAGTGAGAGGCTCCAGTTGGGCGCCGGCGCCGGCCGGCTGCGGCCCGGCCGCTTCCTCAAGGAATCCACCCCCGGCGCCGCCTTCACCTATCCCTACATCCAGTGGCAGTATTCCTTTTGAGAAACGGCGCCTCCGCGTTGGGGAATCCGCTATAATTTGGTACTGGCAGCGGTCAGGAAAGGATACTCATGCGAAAGAAAGTGACTGTGGTGGGCGCCGGAAACGTGGGCGCTAATTGCGCGCTGCGCATTGCCGAAAAAGAATTGGCTGATGTGGTTCTGGTGGACGTCGTCGAAGGCGTGCCACAGGGCAAGGGGCTTGACCTGTTGCAGTCGGGTCCGATTCAGGGCTACGACGTGCGAATCACCGGCGCCAACCAGTACGAGCCTACCGCCGGCTCCGACGTCGTGGTGATCACTGCGGGTTTTCCCCGCAAACCGGGCATGAGCCGCGACGATCTCTTGATGGCCAATTACGAGATCGTCAAGTCCGCCACCGAGCAAGCTGTGAAGTATTCGCCCGATTCCATTTTGGTTCTGGTCACGAACCCTCTGGACGCCATGTGCTGGACCGCGTACAAGGTTTCAGGCTTTCCAAGGGAGCGCGTCGTCGGCATGGCGGGCATTCTGGATACGGCTCGATTCCGGACCTTCATCGCCGAGGCGCTGGACGTATCCATGCAGAACGTGACGGCGATGGTGCTCGGCGGGCACGGTGACACGATGGTGCCGCTCGTGCGGTTGACCAGCGTTTCCGGCATCCCGCTCACGGAACTGCTTGATCAGGAAACCATCCATCAACTGGTGCAGCGGACGCGGGACGGTGGCGCCGAAATTGTGCGGTATTTGAAAACCGGCAGCGCGTACTATGCCCCGTCGGCTGCCGCGGTGGAGATGGTGGAGTCCATTCTGAAGGATCAGAAGAAGGTTCTTCCCTGCGCGGCTTACCTGGAAGGAGAGTATGGGATTCAGGGGCTTTTTGTCGGCGTTCCTGTAAAGCTTGGGGCCGCGGGCGTCGAAAAAATCTATGAACTGAAGTTGACTCCCGAGGAGCAGGCTGCCCTGCAAAAGAGCGCGGATGCCGTCCGGGAGCTGGTGGCTGTGATTGGCAGCAAGATAGGCAATTAGAGTTTCGATAGCGGGGATTTGGGATCGTTCCTGGAGAGAAATCGAATGGATCAGACTACCGTTCAAATCATTTGCGGAGTGCTGGCGGTGCTCTGTGTGGTGATCATTATCATCCGGCGGAAGAGCAAGGGGAAGGCGTCCAAGGAAGAGGAGTTCTAAAGAGATTCCGAAGCGGCAGCTTCCCTTGCGGCGGGCTGGGGAGGTAGTCCAGCCCGCGATGCAGAAACCTACCATTGATCCGCGCCACGCGCGCTTCCGGCTGACGGTGAAGCGGTCGAAGATACACCGGTGGGGTGTTTTCGCCGCCGAGCGCATTCCGCCGCGCCGAAAGGTGATCGAGTATACAGGGGAGCGCATCAGCCGGCGGGAGACCAAGCGAAGGGCTGAATCCCGCGAGGGGTTGCACTACATTTTCACCCTCGACGCTTACTGGAACATCGACGGTTCGGTAGGCGGCTCCGGCGCCGAGTACATCAACCATAGCTGCGATCCCAATCTGTACGCCTGGAATTTCAAAGGCCATATCCTGTACATGAGCCGCCGCGAGATCCAGCCGGGGGAGGAACTCACCGTGGATTACCACTTCGGGGCGGACGAAGAACGGGTAACATGCCGTTGCGGCGCGCCGAATTGCCGGGGCGTCATCAACGTCAAGTAGTGGGGCGCCGGGCGAACAGCGAACCAAAGAGGCCCAACAATCCGGCGTTCTTCTTTGCCGGCTCGGGCGACGGCGCCGCGGCGGGGAGCAATTGTTCTGCCAGAGCCGTTATGGCTTTGCCGAAGGCGCTGTTCGGAGGCGCCGGTTTGCCCTCGATCACCGCCTTTTGAATATCCTCGTAATCGGAGGGCAGCGACTGAAACACTTCCATGTGCAGGGCGGTTTCGATCAGCTCTTTGCTGAGACCGGCGTCCTTGGCGTAGCGGTTCACGATCAGCTTCACCTTGGCGCGGGGAACCTGATGGTGCTCGAGATACGACAACCCGCGCTGCGCCGCCTGGAGAGCGGGCAGTTCATTCGTGGTCACCAGCAGGATTTCGTCGCAAAGTTGCATCAGCGCCAGATGCCAGTCCCCATAGACGCCGGCGCTGTCGAGCACCACGTAATCATACAGCGTACGCGACACCTCGATGATGGCGGAAGGGTCTTGCACCTCCTGAATCCCGTCGGCGGGATTCTCCGGCGACAGCAGCACGTCCACTCCGCCGGCATTGACCACCAGCGCCTTCCAAACGCTTTCGTCGAGGGTGGAAGCCCGGTGAATGGCATCCAGGAAACTGTAAGGCGATTTGAGCTTCAGGATGAACGCCAAGGTTCCGGTGAGCGGGTCCAAGTCCGCCAACAGCAGCTTCTTATGGCCCATGCGCCGAAACTGCATGGCGAGGTGAGCCGCCACGGTGCTGGCCCCGCAGGCGCCCTTGGCTGGAGCAACGCAAATCACTTTCCCCATTCCCTGGCGTGCGCCGCCGCTGTTCGGACGCATGCGCACGAGCTTTTCGAGCGCCTGGCGGAGTTGCTCCGGAGTGAAGGGCTCCACCAGGAACTCCAGGGCGCCTTGCCGCAGGCAGCGCAGGATCAAATCGGGTTCGTTGGCGCTTAATAGAACGACGATTTGAATGCCCGGGTGAAGCTCCGTCAAGTTCCGGATGGTGGCGAGCGCTCTTTCGGGATCCGAGGTGGCGTCGACAAAACACATGTGGGGTATCTTGCCGGCCAAAGTTTCCGTGAGCACCGTGCGGTAGGGGTAGGTGGGCAGCTCAAAGATCGGACCTAGCGCAACCTGCTGGGAAATCAAGGACAAGATGTGGGTGGACATCTTGCTGTCCGGGCAGATGAGCAGCGTTTTCCAGTTTTGCGCAGGCTTGTTCAGCTTTGGGTCGGACATGACTTACCGTGGTTGCGTCTGACGAACCGGTCCACTTACCTACATCGGTATCTGAATGGGAAAAGTTGAGAGGATTGAAACGTCAATGAACTAAAAGCTTGAAGCCTCTGTCCGATGAGAGACAACGGTGGCATACGGGCGGGTAGGAGTGGTTCCGCAGCGCCACAAGGTTTCCTATATGGTTGAGAATATTGAGCATTGCCGGCGGAAGGTGGCGCTGTGCGACACGCAGGCGATCACCGTGGAAGGCTTGCGCGCGGTTTTGGCCCGCACGCCGGATTTCGTCTTGTCCGATGAAGCCACCTCGCTTGACCGCATCAATCGCCTGCTGCACCTGGGGCGCCCCGACGTCCTGATAGTCGACAAAGCCTTTGGAATTCAATCCATTCTGGATTGGATGCACGACGCCAGAGACGCCCTGCGGCAAGTGGGGCTGATCATTTGGGGCATCTCCATTACCGAACCCGAAGCCCTGCGTTACCTGCAATCCGGCGCCCGCGGCATCATCCGCAAAAGCGCCGACATTTCCACCTTGCTGCATTGCCTCCGCGCCGTAGCCGACGGGGCGAATTGGATGGAGGACGCCGTTTTCCGCGATACCTACCGCAGCGACAGGTTCCCCCACGCCGAACTTACGCCGCGCGAAATCCAAGTGATGGAATTGGTAGAACAGGGATTGAAAAACAAAGAGATAGCTCGTGAACTCTCCATCCAGCCGGGAACCGTCAAGATTCACTTGAAAC
>Ga0101944_10004726_pt1 | contig 16398 bp, 17 predicted proteins | sample DewCreD2012metaG_FD_75245 | JGI IMG/M metagenome (GOLD analysis project Ga0101944, IMG submission 75245) | Hot spring sediment bacterial and archeal communities from British Columbia, Canada, to study Microbial Dark Matter (Phase II) - Dewar... ...
TATCATGTTTTAGAGGAAGTAAATGCAATTCCTAATATTACATATATTGCAAAGTTACGTAATTTAGATCGGGATAATTCGGTGTAAATATGTATAATATAGATTATAAAACCGAGATTCCTGTTATAATCGGACGACCATCCGGGGCAGAATTGAATGAAACAATAGCTGCCCCATTGGATAAATACCCACCTCGGAAATGGTGGATAGCATTTTCGGTAACCCTTTCTATGCTCTCGATAGGGGCGTTTTGTGTTATAATGACTTTGTATAAAGGTCTGGGATTATGGGGGGTTAATCAGCCAGTGGGATGGGGATTTGATATAGTGAATTTTGTTTTTTGGGTAGGAATAGGTCATGCGGGAACATTGATATCTGCTATTTTATTTCTGTTAAGACAACGTTGGAGAACCGGCATTGCAAGGTTTGCTGAAGCAATGACCATTTTTGCAGTGATGTGCGCAGGAATTTTTCCGCTCCTTCACACAGGCCGTCAATGGTTACCGTTATATCTTGTACCTTATCCTAATCAACATGGTTTATGGGTAAATTTTACGTCTCCACTTTTGTGGGATGTTTTTGCGGTGTCGACATATTTCACCGTCTCACTTGTTTTCTGGTACTTAGGATTAATGCCCGACCTTGCTACACTGCGTGATCGCACATCAAATAAGTTTAAAAAAATGATTTACTCTATTTTTAGTTTAGGATGGCGGCACTCGCATCGGCACTGGCAGCATTATGAAAAGGCATACCTGATTCTTGCGGGATTTGCAACACCGCTTGTACTCTCTGTGCATACAATAGTCAGTTTTGATTTTGCAGTTTCAATAATCCCCGGCTGGCATACAACAATATTTCCTCCATATTTCGTTGCGGGTGCGGTTTTTTCCGGCTTTGCAATGGTCCAAAATGTTTTGATTCTAGTCAGACAATACTTCCGTCTGGATCATATAATTACACTTGATCATCTTGAACGTATGAACAAAGTAATACTTACGACAGGTATGATGGTTGGCTATGCTTATGGTATGGAGTTTTTTATTGCATGGTATAGTGGAAATCAGTTTGAGCAGTTTGTATTCCTGAACCGAGCGTTAGGACCATATGCTTGGGCGTACTGGGTGATGGTCACATGCAACGTTCTTTTCCCTCAGCTATTTTGGATTCGGAAAATCAGACGATCAATTCCTGTAATGTTTATTATAGGAATATTGGTAAACGTAGGAATGTGGTTTGAAAGATTTGTTATTGTTGTAACTTCACTTTCTCGAGATTTTCTGCCATCAAGTTGGGGACATTATATACCAACTCTTTATGATGTTGGTATTTTGATTGGAAGTTTCGGATTGTTTTTTACGCTTGTTCTGATATTTGTAAGAGTACTACCTGTTGTCTCAATTTCGGAAGTCAAAGCAGTAGTTGAAGGCGCACAACCTGGTCATCATGATTAATATGCAATCGCAACATTTATACGGAATAACGGCACTTTTCAATACACCAGATGAAATTATTCATGCTGCAAATGAGGTGAGTGCAAAAGGATTTACCCGATTTGACGTCAATACTCCTTATCCTATTCATGGTATGGATAAAGCAATGCGTCTGAAAAATTCAAAACTTGGTTTTTTTGCACTCGCATTCGGAATTTTCGGAACTATTGCATCTGTTGGTCTCATGAGCTGGGTGACACTTGTTGCATATCCGCTCGTCATCGGCGGTAAACCTTTCTGGTCATGGCCTGCTTTCGTTCCGGTTGCCTTTGAAGTAACGGTATTACTAGCCTCCGTCTTATCTGTATTAGCGATGATCGTAATTTATTTTAAATTCCCAAATAATGCGCATCCGCTTCACGATACAACATACATGAAACGAGTATCTACGGATGCATTTGGAATTTGTATTGAAGCGAAAGATCCTCTCTTTGATGAGCAAATGGTTACTGAATTTCTTAAATCACTTGGTGGAAAAGATATTTCTCCAATTAGAATTGAGGATTCTTCCAGGGTATTGGGTATAAAATTGTTTGACCCTAAATTCATCTTCATACTTATTATCATAGCGGCTCTTTCTTCAGGTACCACTTATTTTGTTTTCAATAAGTTGCTTTACATGGAACCTTTTAACTGGATGAGCAAGCAAAATAAATTGAAACCACAAGCAAAAAGCAACTTTTTCAAAGACCATACAGGGATGCGTCTTCCGGTTGAAGGAACCGTGGCAAGAAATAATTTTCCGCATGTTCAAACCGGATCAATGGACAGTACGGGAATATATTTGCATAATCCGCTTGAGGTAACTGATAAAGTTCTGGAGGAGGGAAAAAGTTCTTATCGGATATTCTGTAGTCCGTGCCATGGTAATTTTGGACGAGGAGACAGCAGACTACGCGGACAATTTCCAAATCCGCCAACATTACACTCTGATAAAGTCCGCAACCTGACAGATGGTCAAATTTATAATATAATCAGCAATGGTCAAAATGTGATGCCTGGGTATGATTTACAAATTCCACGAGAAAATCGGTGGAAAATTGTTCATTACATTCGCGCTCTCCAGCGTGCACAGAATGTATCGGAAAAGGATATGAAATGAGCGCATCATTGATGCAAATAGACCAACCCAAAAAATCTCTCCCGAAAAGTATTAAAATTACCGGATGGGTCCTTACCATTGTTGGTGTTCTTGCAGTTGCTGCAGCATATATAATAGATTCAAAACACACTGCATTTAATAATGTGATAGGATTTTTATGTTTAACGAGTGTTGCTTTAGGTGCAATGTTTTTTATTGCGCTTGAATATGTTTCCGGTGCGGTGTGGAGTGTGCCGATGCGGAGAGTATTTGAATTTTTGTTGGGGACATTAATTATTCTTCCATTGATTGCAATTCCGATTCTATTCAATCCTGGTGTAGTATTTCACTGGATACACCCTGATCCTTCAGATGAATTAATTGCACACAAAGCGCCCTATTTAAATTTAACATTCTTTCTATGGAGATTTATAGGTGTTCTCGTTATATGGAATATTTTTGCATGGCTCTTTACGCGAAATTCTTTAAAGCAGGATTTGTCGGGTGATCAAAAATTAACACGTGCAAATATTCGTATTGCTGCTCTTTTTCTGCCAATCCTCGCGATTACACTCACAATTACCGCAATTGATTGGGCGATGAGTCTTGAGCCGCATTGGTATTCAACTATTTTTGGTGTTTATTATTTTTCTGGAACTGTTTTATCCGCAATCTCGGTTGCTACATATATAATTATAAAACTAAATGAGGGTAACTACCTTCATGACTTGAAAAAAGATCATTTTTATAGTTTGGGTGCATTACTTTTTGCTTTCGTAAATTTCTGGGCATATATTGCTTTTAGTCAATTTTTACTGATATGGTACGCTAATCTACCCGAAGAAACCTCATGGTTTATAAGTCGTTGGCAGGGAGGAATGGAATTTTTCTCAATATTACTTATTGTTGTACATTTTGTTGTTCCATATTTTGTACTTCTTCCCCAGGATGCAAAAATGGATCCAAAAAAGTTAAAATTTATATCAATCTGGATTATTGTAGCGCATTATCTTGATCTTTACTGGCTTGTGATGCCATCGTACAAATCCGGAATAACCTTGACCTGGATAGAATTTGTTTTTCCAATATTTATTGTTGGAATTATTATTCTGGTTATTGATTGGAAAATAAAAAAGCATAACATCGTGCCTGTCGGAGATCCTAAACTTGAACGTGGAATAAATTTTCGGTTGTAATATAAGCGAAAATATGAATAATAATATTAAAGTCGAAATAGACTGGAAGGATCTCTTTAAGAGACCCGAAAAATTGTTTGGGTATTCTTATATATACTTTTTGGTCTTTATTGTAATTGTTGGTTATATTTACATTAGCAATTTAACTCCGTTGGGCAAGAATGCTGTTAAGCCATTTGTCATTGTTGATTCGTCGGTATTTGTTGAAGACATTCCGTTCCAGAGCGGAAGATTTCTTCCATCGGTGGATGTAATGAAGGTCGGTGTTGCAAATTCAGAATTAATTGCGAAAGGGAAACCGCTTTATACAACACACTGTGCCTCATGCCACGGTGAAAATGGTCTTGGTGACGGACCTTCAAGCGGTCTGATGAATCCGAAGCCGCGTAACTTCCTGAATGAATCAGGCTGGAAAAAAGGACAAAAAGTCTCAGATATGTATGTAACGCTTGAAGATGGACTTGCGCAAACCGGTATGCCCTCATTCAATTATCTTGCTCCTGAAGATCGTTTTGCGATCATCCATTATGTAAGGTCATTAGCGAATATCAAAGTAACTGATAAGATTGAAGATCTTAAAATGCTTGATGCGACTTACAATCTTTCAGCCGGGGTAAATGTTCCGGGACAGATGCCTGTCAAGAAGGCGATTGATCTGTTAGTATTAGAAAATAAAGCCCGAATAAACCGGACGAACGATATTCTGAACCAAATAAATCGAAGCACTAATAAAAATTTTCATTTGTTTAAAAATCTGGCCATGGATGAACGAAAAATTATAACGATATTTAATTATAATTTTGAACAATTGAGGCAATATTCCAACTTCAAATTAAACATCAAAAATGATCCGGTTGGAATGGGATTCAAACCTAATATTCTTCGAATGTCAGATTTAGAATTATCAGAATTGCATAAATTTTTAGTATCAAATTTAGAATAAAATGGAAAAGTAAAACATGAAAATAATTTTAATATCAATCAGCATTTTATTTATTCTATTTATAAATTCTGCGTCGGCTCAGATAAAACAACCGGTTGGGATTGTTGAGAAACTTGGAACAAATATTCCGCTCGATGAAGAATTTTATGATGAGAACGGCAATCTTGTATCTCTGAAAAATGTCATATCGAGACCAACAATATTGACTTTTGTTTATTATCGATGTCCTGGAATATGCAGTCCTCTTCTGACAGAAGTAAAAGATGTGATAAATAAGATGGATTTATCGTTGGGGAAAGATTATCAGGTGGTAACGATAAGTTTTGATCATGATGAAAAACCGGAACTCGCTAAAGAGAAGAGGGAAAATTACATAAAACAACTTAACGGCAATATTGACGCAAGTGGGTGGCGATTTTTTAGCGGGGATAGTGCGAATATTCACCGGCTCACCGACGCGGCGGGGTTTTATTTTGAACGGTCAGGAAGGGATTGGATTCATGCTGGCGGGTTAATTATTGTATCACCTCAGGGAAAAATTACCCGCTACCTGTACGGAATTGAACATTTGCCATTCGATGTCAAGATGGCTTTGGTGGAGGCTGCTGAAGGTAAATCGATGCCAACGATTGCAAAAGTATTGAAGTTCTGTTATAGTTACGATCCCGATGGCCGAAAATATACATTCAATTTTCTGCGTATCAGTGCGATCGCGATTGTATTTCTGGTTGCAACCTTTGTTGTTGTTTTTATTATACGACCAAAGAGAAAAATAGCAGAAAAAGGGGATAATGCATGACAGAAAATAACAGATCCTCCGGTGTTTTAGCTGATTATTTACACGCTAAAACAGATCGAAAAGGTTTGCTGGGATGGATTTTTAGCACCGATCATAAAAGGATAGGGATACTCTATCTAATTTCGATGTTAATCTTTTTCAGTATTGCTGTATTACTGGGTGTTCTGATGAGGCTGGAACTTCTAACACCCGGTAAAACCATAATTGATGCACAAACTTATAATACCTTTTTTACGCTTCACGGGATAATGATGATTTTTCTTTTCATTATTCCCGGCTTACCAGCGGTATTTGGTAATTTTATGCTCCCTTTAATGATTGGTGCCAAGGATGTTTTTTTCCCCCGTTTAAATTTATTCTCTTGGTGGCTTTTTGTGACCGGTGGTGTTCTCGCGCTCGTTTCCTTGTTTCTTCCAGGCGGACCGGTTGATACAGGGTGGACTTTTTATGTTCCTTATAGTATACGGACAACAACAAATGTAATTCCAGCACTTTTTGCAGCGTTCATTCTAGGATTTTCTTCTATACTTACCGGTTTAAACTTCATTACAACCATTCACCGTATGAGAGCTCCAGGTATGAGTTGGTTTAAAATGCCTCTTTTTGCCTGGTCGCTCTATGCAACCGCGTGGGTTCAAATTCTTGCAACTCCAATTGTCGGAATTACTTTACTATTGGTTGCCATTGAAAGGTTATTTGGTGTTGGCATTTTTGATCCAGCATTAGGTGGAGATCCTGTACTTTACCAACACCTCTTTTGGATCTACTCTCATCCGGCAGTTTATATCATGATTCTTCCTGGTCTGGGCGTAGTTTCAGAAATTATTCCCGTTTTTGCAAGAAAAACAATTTTTGGTTATAAATTCATAGCATTCTCAAGTCTATCGATAGCCTTCGTCGGCTCTCTCGTATGGGCTCATCATATGTTTACGGTGGGAATGAGTAATACGGGAATGTTTATTTTTTCTCTTCTGACATTTCTTGTTTCAATCCCGAGCGCGATCAAAGTTTTTAATTGGATCGCAACTCTGTATAAAGGTTCCATACAGATTGAAGTTCCTTTATTGTTTATTTTATCCTTTATTTTTCAATTCTGTATCGGTGGTCTAACCGGTTTGATGCTCGGCGTTCTGGCGGTGAATATTCATGTTCAGGACACGTATTTTGTAGTTGGGCATTTTCATTATGTAATGTTTGGTGGAACCGGTTTTGGATTAATTGCTGCATTACATTATTGGTTTCCAAAAATGTTTGGCAAGATGTATAAAAAAATTCCCGCAATCATAGGTTGGTTATTTCTGACTCTTGGATTTAATGTACTATATTTTCCATTCTTTTTCCTGGGTTATATGGGAATGCCGAGACGTTATTATGATTATCTTCCAGAGTATCAAACATATCATGTCATATCAACGGTCGGATCATGGTTGCTGGTGATTGGCCTCATTATAATTGCAATTAATCTTATTTCCGCACTTCGGAAAGGAGAAAAAGCGCCAGCAGATCCATGGGGTGGAAAAACACTGGAATGGACTATCCCTTCACCGCCACCAGTTGAAAATTTTGAAACGATTCCTGTTGTTACCAAAGGACCTTATGATTATTCTGAAGTTTTAACTCAGGAAGTGGAAGGGAAGAAGCACTAATGATTAGCGCTGCGGAAAATATTCACATCCACAGAGATGATGTCGGTACCAAAATAGGGATGTGGCTCTTTCTTTTTACTGAACTTATACTTTTCGGCGGCATGTTCATAGTATATGCGGTTTACCGCTTCAAATTTCCGGCTGAATTCCAACTTGCAGCAATGGAACTTGATACATTCATTGGAACCGTCAATACCATCATTCTCCTCACAAGCAGTTTGACGATAGCATTATCAATTGTGGCAATTCAGCAAGGGAGAAAATACCTCTCCGTTTTGCTTATTTTTTCCACTATATTACTCGCAATTCTATTTCTGGTCAATAAATATTATGAATGGGGCCATAAAATTTCTGTCGGAATTTATCCGCAGTCTGAAGAACTTTTAAAAAAACCTCAAGGAGAAATAATTTATTTTGGTCTGTATTATGTTATGACTGGACTGCATGCATTGCATGTTGTGATTGGAATCGTAGTTCTAATGATAATGGGAATTTTAGTCGCACGTGGAAAAATTAAACAAGATGCTTATGTTCGTCTCGAAGCGGGTGGATTATACTGGCATCTGGTGGATATAATATGGATTTTCCTATTTCCTCTATTTTATTTGATTACCTGATTTATGGATCAACAAAACCAGCAACATAATCACGATCATCAGCCCATAGGATACGCAAGGTATATATTACTTTGGTTTGGGCTGATCGCACTGACCGGTACCACGGTTGCGATAGCAGGTATTCATCTTGGGAAATGGGTAATCATCACATCTTTGACGATAGCGTCGATAAAATCTTTGCTTGTACTCAATGTGTTTATGCATTTGAAATTTGAAGACAGGATTTTTCGTATTTTTGTACTTGTTGCGCTTGCTACCCTGATTGTTTTTATTGTACTGACATTTTTTGATTATGCATTTTACTGAGGATAAATAAATAATGTTTCAAGGATCATCGCCGTTCTCAGATTATGTCGATCTGACGTTTATTATTATTGTCGCTATTTCCGTAATTGTCCTTGCTGGTTTAATGGTAGCTATGATCTTTTTCGTTTTTCGTTACAGCAGAAAAAGAAATCCGCGTGCAACTCAAATTGAAGGAAATCTTTCTCTGGAAATTACCTGGACTGTAATCCCATTGATCCTTTTTATGGGAATGTTTTATCTTGGCTGGAAAGGTTATTTAAAGGAAATTGTCGTTCCCGAAGGTGCGATACCAATAAAGGTTACAGGAAAAATGTGGGCATGGTCATTTCAATACCCGAACGGAGTTGTGACCGATACCCTTTATGTACCCATAAAAACACCAGTGCGTTTAACGCTCGTTTCACTCGATGTAAATCATTCGCTTTATATACCTGCATTTCGTATCAAAAAGGATGTTATTCCAAATAGAGAAAATATCATGTGGTTCGAAACCCCAAGCCCCGGCGCATATGATATTGCGTGTGCTGAATTTTGCGGACTTAATCATGCTTACATGTACACAAAGTTAATAGCGCAGGATTCTCTTTCCTTCGAGCACTGGTATCAAGGTATTTCACAATTGCAGTCGAAACCATACTCATCCCTTATTTCTCGTGAAAAAAGAGAGGGTCAATAGATATGGATTTTCTCAAAGATGCGGCATTAACTCAATCTCCCGAACATTATCAGTTAATTATTATGATAGCGGGATTATCTTCCGCAGTTCTTTTCCCATATCTTGCCTTTGTTGTGGGTTCCTCCGTGTTGTCGGTCTGGTACGATATAACTGGAAAGAAAAAGGAAAATGATGTAATGATGACTCTGGCACATCATATATTTGACCTCGTTTTATACAATAAGAGTATAATTTTATTTTTAGGATTATTACCTGCTCTTTCTATTCTTTTTGTCTATGCCCAGATTTTCCAAACAACCGAATCAATCACCATAGGCTTAGCGGGATTTGGTCTGATATTGCTAATTATAGGTTTTGTCTTACTTTATACATATAAGTATACATTTAGAGTAAAAGAAATTTTAGATAAATTCGACAAGATCGAAAGTGAAGAAAAGACCATTACCCTGAAAAAATATAAATTAAGTAATGCTATTGTATATCAAAGATCAGGTATATACGGAGTTCTTATTATACTTGCGGCAGCGTTTTTATTTGTTGCAGCATATAGTATTGCAATCGATCGTATACTTTGGAAGGAAATACAATCAATATTCAGTGCATTCCTTTCAATTAATATCTGGTTAAGATTTTTATTTTTTATTTCCATTAGTCTGGGTATGACAGGTTTCGGAACCTTGTATCTGATAGAAGGAGGAAAAGAGGCTGGTTTCAAAGAAACAAATTATCAAAAAAAGGTTTTACGATTTGCTGTCATATCTCTGCTCACTTTCCCGGTCCTGATGATATTTATTTTATTATCTCAATCAATATCCTCTCTTTCTGCGAGTATTTTCTTTTTCACAGGAATTGCAGGCTTACTATTATTTATTGCTGGACATTTTCTTTATGCCCATTATTCAAGAAAGAAATCATATGCAATAAGATATGGCTTTTATATTTTTATAATTGCAATAATGGTATGGATTGCCAATGATCATCTCGCCTTAAACAATGCCACAAAAGAAGCAGCCGCTCTTCTTGCAGTCAAGCATGAAAAAGTTGTCGAAGAGATGCGAACGAATCTAGGAATAGTACAAATTACTTTCACAGGTGAGGATATTTACAATGCAAAATGTTCTGCCTGTCATCTCATAGACCAGCGGAAAGTTGGACCCGCATACAAAGATGTACTACCTAAATACGCCAACGACAAAGCAAAACTGATAGCGTTTGTACTCAATCCACAAAAAGTTAATCCTGATTACCCCCCCATGCCAGCACAGGGATTGAAACCAGCAGAAGCGGATTCGGTTGCAACATATCTCCTGTCGAAGTTCTCCCAATTGCTAAATAAATAAAATAAAGACACAGGATTCTAAAGTATAGTGTAAATTCAATTTTGTAGTGGAACATTAATTACCTGTCATGTTTTTAAATTCAAACATCAATCGATAGAATTTAACAAATTATATTTTAAATAATAGGTCCGTTTTAAGATAGAAAATAAAATAGTTAAAATTTTTCACAATCGAATTAAATTTAAAATGCTTATATTCGGTTGAGAAATAGTAATTTTTGGGTATAAAATTAATTATGAATGGATTAAAAAATATTGTTTCCGGCGAATCTCATTCTCTTATTAGCGACTACATTGCTCTGACCAAACCGGGATTGACATTCGTTTCTGTATCGACATCAGTAGGGGGTGCATTTTTAGGTTTGCAAAGTTCGACAAATTATTTTCTACTTATCCAAGTGTTTCTCGGTGCATATCTTGCAGGTGCCGGTGCAGGGATACTTAATAATTATTTAGAGAGAGATTTAGATGCTCGCATGACTCGAACAGGACTTCGTCCGCTTCCTGCAAAAAAAATATCCTCACGGAATGCTTTGTACTTTGGTATCCTACTTTCAATTGCCGGAATTTTGTTTTTAACATATTTTACCACATTTAAAGCAGGTGTAATAACCTGCGTTACACTTTTTGTATACCTGGGGGTTTATACCCCCTTAAAAAGAATAACACCTCTGGCACTGTATATTGGTGGTCTTTCTGGTGCCCTCCCCCCGCTTATAGGCATCGCCGCAGTTACAAATGATATAACGAATGAAGGTCTTTTACTTTTTTTAATACTTTTCCTATGGCAAATCCCTCATTTTCTTTCTCTTGCCTGGATTCATAGGGAAGATTATGAGCGAGCCGGATATAAAGTGAGTACGGTCATAGATCCCAGCGGATCATTTACTTGTTGGCAGATTTTAGTTGCTTGCTTATTATTGGTACCTGTATCAATTCTACCAACATTAGTTAAAAGTGCTGGTTTGATTTATGCTATAGTCTCCTTGAGCGCATCTCTTTATTTTCTTTTAAGAGGGATTATTTTTTATCGCAAGAGGACAATTGCAAACGCAAAAAAAATCTTTATCGTTTCAATTATTTATATACCAATTTTGTTTTTAACTTTGGTTGTTGATAAACTATCTAAGCATTCTCTCTTTTAATAAATTTCTGTTGCTTTTCAATTCTGTAACGGTACCTAATCTCTTTTATTTTCAAAATATTACGAGGTGTATTTAATCTCCGGTGTATATACATAACGAGTACGAGAAGTTGAAAGGGATCCGAAAGAATATGAAAAAATAAGTAATATTATAGATTATATGAACTTGATTAGATATTAAATAAGTGGTTAATTTTTTTTAAAAAGGTCAGAATAAATACAAAACAACCTCCCTAATAAATCTTAAAATATTTTTCTCGCAAATCGTAGATGATTTATGGATGAGATTGCCACACTCTAAAATGCCTCGAATTCAGATATTTTTGTTTTACATGTTGGACATTCTTGGACATTCTTTATGTCAACAATGTATCCGCATTTGGGGCATACAAGATATTTCACGACGGGAATTTTACCGTTCTGAGAAATTGCGTATCTGAGAAGTTCTCCGTGCTTGCTGTCAGCATCCTGAATATTTGAAAATTGTTTCAACGCATCTTCATATTTTTCTGCATCTGCAGTTCGGATAAGATTTGGATACATCGATCCGTATTCAATTTCCTCCATACTTAATGCCATCTTTAGCGTTTGCAATGTTGTTCCAACAGTAATTTTTTCATCGGCGGGTTGAGGGGGCTGAATTCCATGATTCGCCAATAATTCACTGATTCGTTGAGCGTGTAACTCTTCCGATCTTCTTATTGCTAAGTAAAGTTTTTCAATTTGTTTCATTTTGTCTTTCCGTGCACGCTCTACAAATAAGTTGTACATTTTTACACGGTTCATCTCCTTTGCATATGCTGTTTTTAAATTTTCAATAGTCACTGTTGGTTCTTTTTTTACCGCTTCTTCTTTTTTTTCTTTACCGCATGATATTGCCATTATTGCAAGAATAGCTGAAATGGATAAAATAAAGAAAGGTGTAAAAATTTTATTAAAATGTCTAAATATCATTGTATGTTTCATACCCATATCCCCTTCATGGAATTGTATGAATAAACTAATGAATTTAACAAATATTTATGAAATTATACCTCCTAACATAAAAATAGTTAATGAAAATGTCAATTTTTTATAATCTCTTAAATTTACTTTTCCACCATTACCATTGTTTATCCTAATATCCTGTTTCGGTTGAAGAATTTATTTTCCCTCTGAATGAACGATAAATGTAAATAAAATAGATTGAAGTCAGAATTATTCCAATAATCCACCAGACCAATCCGACACGTAATCCATATTCTCCTGTGATTGTGTTGTAAACAGTGAGAGAATTATTCTCCTCGATTGATGATTTTAAAAGGTAGGGAAAAAGTCCAAATGCAGTTGCCAGCAGTGTAGATGCTATAAAAATCGAGGACGAAAAGAATGCTTTTCCATCCTGTTTTTTTGAAGTGAATATATAAATATACAGAAATGTTGCCATCCCAACGACGGGGAAGACAAACCCCCAGGGAAATTCAGAATAATTTTTCCAGAACTCTGGTCGTACATAGGTTGTTCCAACTATACTCAGTAAAGATGTAATAAAAGCGAACCACCATGCAAGTTTTGCAAAATTTCTTGCTCTGATCTGTAAATCGCCTTCAGTTTTCATTGCGATATAAAGGGAACCATGCATTGTTAGTGTTGAAAGGGAAACAAGACCCATTAATATCGTAAACCAGTCGAGTATCCCTGCGTCAGATGTGATTTTAAATGTAGTCCATAGTGGCAAGAAAAAATAACCATCCTGGTTTAGAGGTACTCCCCGAATTACGTTTCCGAGAGCTGCGCCGAGAACAATTGCAAGAAGGGTACTTGCGACCGCAAATACTGTATCCCAGAATGATTTCCATACAGGATTATGTATTTGATGCCGAAACTCTATGCCCGTAGCGCGAAGAATCAGCAGCCATAGAACTATCATTAATGGTAGATAAAATCCGCTGAAACTGGAAGCATATAATTTTGGAAATGCAAAGTACATTGTTCCTCCGGCAGCAAGGAGCCATACTTCATTCCCGTCCCATACCGGCCCGATTGATTTAATCAGTATTCCTCTCTCGGTTTCGGATTTACCTATGAGTCGGTGTATCACACCTACACCCAGATCAAATCCGTCCAGGATTACATACATTGTCAGCATAAAAGAAATAATACCGAACCAAAGAATTTCCATTTTTAATCTCCTCTGCTAATGATTACTCATCATTGGCGATGGACCACGTTGTATTATGCGGATCACCAGAAGTAGAAAGAGAACTCCAAGTACAAAATATAGTCCTAAAAATCCCAGAAAAGTAAATAGCGCGTTCCCACCCGATACTGTTGGGGATGCTCCTTCATGTGTGGTCATCAAGCCGTATACAAGCCATGGTTGGCGTCCGACTTCAGTGGTCATCCAGCCGGCAGTATTTGCAATATAAGGAAATGGAAAACTTAGCAACAGAATCCAGAGCATCGGTTTATAATCGTACAGTTTTTTTCTCCAGAGTAAGAAAATCGAAATTGCCGTTACAGCAATGAATATTGTACCCAGTCCGACCATAATATGATAACTGTAATATAAAAGTGGTATATTGTCGGGCCATTGCTCTTTTGGGATAGAATCCAATCCAACTATTTTCGCATTCCATCTGTAGTGTGTTAAGAAACTTAATAGTTTTGGAATATGAATTGGATTGTCGAGTTTTCTTTTTTCTACATCTGGTTGCCCTATTATGACAAGTTCAGCGCCGTCTTTAGTTTCGAATAATCCTTCCATTGCGGCAAATTTAGCCGGCTGATGTGTCGCAACATTGCGTGCTTCCATATCTCCAGTAGGTAGTAAAATCAGGATTGAGGCAGTAAATCCCGCAATAAGACCTATCCTCACAAATGTTTTACCATATTCCTCATCTCGTTTTGATAGAAGGTAATAAGAGCCTACTGCCATCACAACAAATGCCGCTGTAATAACTGCGCCTATCATGTTATGGGCATACTGGGATAGTGCCCACGGATTCAGGAGAAATTCCCAGAAGTTTGTAAGATAGACTGTTCCATCCGGACCGATCCCATATCCTACAGGATGTTGCATCCATGCATTTGTTGCAATAATAAAGTAACCAGATAACCATGATCCGAAAAATACAAGGAATGCTACAATAAGATGGCCGATTTTTCCCAATTTTTTTTCACCGAATAGAAAAAGTCCGAGGAAGCTCGATTCCAGGAAGAATGCGAACAGACCTTCCATAGCGAGAGTTTGTCCGATTACACCTCCTGCATAAGTTGAAAAGAAAGCCCAGTTTGTTCCAAATTGAAATTCCATCGGGATACCTGTTACCACACCCATTGCAAAGTTTATTCCAAATATCTTTCCCCAGAAACGAGCAGAGTCATTATACTTCTCATCATTTTTACGTAATGCAATTATTTTCATAATGACTATGAGAAGTGCAAGTCCCATGGTAAGTTGAGGAAACAGGTAATGGTAGGAGACAGTGAAGGCAAATTGAAACCGATTGATGAGAAATGCGTCAGCCATAACGTCAATTCCTTCTGTTTTGCATGGAAATATTAGCGATTGATTATTTTCATGTAAAGATTATTTGTGCGCCTGCAGATTTTTCGTAAAATTGTCCAACCGATATTATGTCATCAACCTGAGGGCAAAAATCTTCTTTAGTCAGATGAAACATATCGACGGTTGCTTTACACGCATAAATCTCGCAGCCTGCATCGTGAATCATTTGTATAAATTCACGGACAGGAGGGATATCAAGTTTTTCCATTTCCTTTTTCATTTTTGATGTTGCAAATGCAGACATGCCTGGGATCGCGCCGAGAATTGTTGGTATATGCATTGCCGGATTTCCTACTGTTGCGACTTTCAAATTATCCATACGTTTGTCTATAATAGCATCGAGTCCGAAGAATGTGAAAAAAAGTGTGGCATCAATTCCTTCCATACGGGCACCATTGGCCATAATAAGACCTGGATAGACACCTTCAAGTGATCCGCGAGAAATGATAATTGAGACTTTTTTAATTGATTCGTTTGAATTGCTCATAAATTTTTTCTCCTTTTTAAATACAGCCTTTTGGTTTAGGCAATCCCGCTATTCTTGCGGCTTTCTTGGCCGGACCTTTTGGAAACAATGCATAAAGTTCTTTAGTATCCACACCGCTTTCTTTTGTAAGTTTTCGTATAGACGGTGCGTCACCTTTTTGATCAAATTCTTTCTGCATATATTTTATTACGAGCCAGTGTCTATCTGTAAGATTATCAATTCCTTCTTCTTTTGCAAGTTCTGCCGCCACATCTTCATTCCAGTCGGTTCTTTTCAATAAATTACCATCTGCATCAAGTTCAATATTTTTACCTGCTATTAGTTTTGTTGGCATTATTATCCTCTTTTTGTTGATTTGACATATTTTTTAAAAACTGAATTGCGTAATATAAACCTCTTTTTACTTCAGGAGTATTAATTTCCTTTAATAGTCTTATTAATGATATCTTTTCATTTACATCAATATTTATATTTTTATAAACTGCAAGGGCATTGTTTGCTGTTTGTAATATTTCCGGCTGTGTGAGATTTTTTATAGTATTTATTATTGTTACAATATTTTCGCCGAATTTTTTTACATCCTCGGGTGAGAAGGAGGTTACGACTCGATCCGTTACCTTTCCCAGTTCTTTTGCAAATGTAAAATATCCTTTTCTATCGAATTCGTCAAGTTTGTTCATCAAATCGATAAATGATTCACGTGCCAAGGGCGCTGCATCCTGAAGAAAATCTCTTGCACTTTCAAGTTGTTCAAGTGTTTTAGTAAGTGTTGAAATATTTCGTAAAACTTTCTTTCCCAGAAACAATATTTCCCCTGTTGAGATATAATCGTGAACCTCGTCCAGTTCTTTGACTGTTGTTTGATATAAATCTTTTCCTACTCTGAGCAGATCATCTTTTAAATCTTCCATCTCACGACGTTTACGCTGGAGATATTCTATTTCTTCAAGGATTTTATCTAATTTAAGATTGATTTCATTTATTTGATTCTGGAGTTTATTTTCTTCCATTTTACAATCTCTTTCCTGCCATAGACATATTAGATTCAATTGGAAGTTCCAGGCCTTTAAGCAGGAAATTCCAGTACATCCAGCGGAACATAATTTTTCCGTAGTGGTTCA
>Ga0101944_10004730_pt1 | contig 16388 bp, 17 predicted proteins | sample DewCreD2012metaG_FD_75245 | JGI IMG/M metagenome (GOLD analysis project Ga0101944, IMG submission 75245) | Hot spring sediment bacterial and archeal communities from British Columbia, Canada, to study Microbial Dark Matter (Phase II) - Dewar... ...
CCTTGTGCTGGGAGCGCGTTTCACCAGGGGGTATCACGGGCTGCTGGTGCATAGGCTCGGCAATAAATTCCTTACCTGGCTGATGAACTTATTTTTTGCCGCTTCGCTTAACGATTGTTTTACCTGCTACAAGCTTTTCCGCAGAGAGTCGGCCCTGCTCCTTTGTTTAAAATCACAGAAATTCGACATCGACACCGAGATTATCGCCAAGGCCCTGTATCATAAGTGGCGCATCATAGAGGTGCCTGTTTCGTATCATCCCCGCACCTATTCCCAGGGGAAAAAAATCCGCTTGCGGGACGGCCTCAAGGCTATCTGGGCAATACTTAAATGCCGCTGCGCAATCCATTAAACCAGAAGACTATGCTGTCGTTGCTTGAACGGACGATCTTATTTTGCATCGTCGCTATTCCTTTTTTCCTTGCCATTGCCCCTGCGCCAACCAATATCTTTATGGGGGCGCTTATCGCCGCTTTTATCGCCAAAAAGATAATCAAAAAAGAAAAGCCTTATTTACAAGACGGCGTCACGCTGCCGCTTTTTTTATATTTTTTGACGGTGTGCCTGTCTTTGTTCAATTCCGTCGATTATTATGATACCATCAAGGGAGGGGTATTGAGGCTGCTGCAGTATATGCTTGTTTTCTGTGCGGTTGCCCAGGAGGTAAAGGGCCTGCGCCAGGCGCGCAGGGTAGTTTTTGCTATGGCCATAGGGATCGCATTGGCGTCTATGGATGCGGTCTGGCAGGTCGTACACGGCAGGGATTTTATCCGCCAATATGCGCCGGTAGTGAATCTCGGCCTGGTGCGCGCAACCGCCTCTTTTAAGGATGCAAATCTCTTGGGCATTTATCTGAGCGGATTTTTTCCCCTGGTTGCAGGGTTGGCGATTTATCATAAGAAATCCAGTATCAGAGCAGTGTATATACTCTGTTCGCTGCTGGGCCTGACGGGAATTTTTCTGACATACTCAAGGCCGACATACCTTGCGCTTTATGCGGCAATCCTTTTTATGGCAGTTATCATGAGGCACAAGACGCTGCTGGCGCTTTTAGTTGCGGCGGCAGTCGCCCTGCCGATCCTTGCTCCGCGCCCGGTAAGAGACTGGGCAAAACAGATGGAGTATAATCCGTTGCGCATGATGTGCAATGACGACCGTATCGCAGCCTACCGGCATTCGCTTAATATGATTAAGGCGCATCCCTTCCTCGGAGTCGGCGCCAACACTTTCATGAAAAATTACAAGCGCTATAAGGAGTTTCCCGAATACCGCAATGTGGTTACCATAGACCATATGTATGCCCATAATAATTTTCTGCACATGGCTGCTGAAGTCGGGCTGGTCGGTTTTTCATTCTTTGCCTGGTTTTTATTCCTTCTTTTTAAAAAAGGAGCGAGCCGGTATAGGAAAACCGTTGATCCTTACCAAAAGCTGCTGCTGGCGGCAAGCATTGCCTGCCTGATTGCCTTTCTGGTCAATGGCCTGACCGAATCGAGCCTTTTTTATTCCCGGGTAGCGGTGATCTTCTGGTATTGCGCGGGTTTTATGCTGGCTATCGGCAGGATGGGGGAGGTTGAGGATGCGGCCATTTAAAAATATCCTGGTAATACGCACCGACCGCTTAGGCGAATTCCTCCTGACCACCCCTGCTTTTGTCGCCATTAAGAAAGCCTTTCCACAGGCGCGGCTTGTTGCGGCAGTCGACCCGTATCTGCGGGAACTGGCAAACCGAATTGATTGCCTCAACGAAGTCATAACCTTCAGCAATAGAAAACATTCATTGGGCGAGATACTGCATTTTGCTTCTTCTTTACGCAAAAGGCGCTTTGACCTCTGCGTCATTTTCAACCCTTCGGCAGAACTGCACCTGGCAGCTTTCCTGGCAGGCATACCGGTGCGCGTTGGATACCGCAGGAAGATGGGATTTTTGCTGAACCGCACCATTGAAGACAGGAAATACCTTGAAGAGAAACACGAAGTAGAATATAACCTTGACTTGCTTAAGCCGCTTGCAATCGCTGCGGCCGATACATCTTTATCCCTCAATGTTGGAAGGGATGCGGCGGATATCGAACGTAAGTTTAGCCTCGATGCAGGCGATAATATCGTGACCATCCATCCCTGGACTAGTGATCCCCTTAAGCAATGGCCGGTAAGGAGATTCTTTCAACTTGCAAAAAGTCTCAGTATTTATCCTGGCGTTCGCGTTGTGATGGTGGGCAGGGCGGAGGAGACGCTCAGGTCAGATGAGCTTTTTCTGGGGCACGCAAAGAACGCAATCGACCTTTGCGGGAAGACTAGTCTCGTTGAATTAGCGGCTATACTTAAAAGAAGCAGGGTGCTTGTTTCCGGAGACAGCGGGCCGGTGCACCTTGCTGCTTCCCTGGGGACGAAGACAATAGTTTTGTTCAGGAATGATATCCCGGGCAAAAGGCCGAAAAGATGGGGGCCCTGGGGAGAGGGGCATACGGTTATTGCAAAGCAGGACCTCGCGGATATATCGGTTGAAGAGGTTTTCGGAAAGGTAAAGGAGGTGTTAAGCATATAATGCGTTACGCGCTTATATTATCGGGAGGCAAAGGCGTGCGTTTCTGGCCGGTAAGCAGGGAGCTTAAGCCCAAGCAATTCCTGGCGATCTGCTCCAACAGCCCCATTATAGAAGAGACGATCAGGCGGATTTCTCCTTTAGTGGGCGTACAACACGTTTTTGTGGCTGCAAACACCATGCACCGCAGGCACATAAAAAACAGCACACAGCCTTTAAGGATCCCCGCATCCAACGTGTTCTTCGAGCCTGAGAGCAAGAATACTCTTGCGCCCATAGCTTATATGAGCGCCCGCCTCTGCGAAGAGGACCCGAACGCGATTATTGCGGTTTTTCCGGCGGACCATTTTGTCAAAGACAATGCCCGTTTCCGCGCGCTTATCCGTAAAGGCATGGATATCGCGCAAAAAGGTTTTATTGTTACCCTGGGCGTTCCGCCATCAAGGGCAGAGACAGGCTACGGATATATAAAAACCAGGCCTCCAGGCAATGACTTTTGCCTCATTGAGAGGTTTATCGAGAAGCCCAGCCTTGAGCGCGCCAGGAGGTTCATCCAGGACAGGCGTTACTACTGGAATGCCGGGATATTCATTTTCAGGGCTGATGTTATGCTTGCAGAGATAAAGCGTTGTTGCCCCCGGGTATGGCCGCTCCTTCAAAGAATCGAGAAGCCAGGCAAAAGACTGGTGCGCCTCTGGCGGAAGATGCCCTCCGTATCTATCGATTATGCGGTTATGGAAAAGAGCTCAAAGCTTGCGCTCCTGCCTCTTGAGTGCGGCTGGTCGGATGTGGGGAGCTGGCATTCCCTCGGAGAGGTGGGGAAAAAGGACAAGAGCGGTAATATTTTTAAGGGCCAGTGCGTGGACATAGAGAGCAAAAACAGCTTTGTCTGGTCAGGACATAAGCTGGTGGCAACCGTGGGGCTTAAAGACACCGTCGTAGTCGATACAAAAGACGCGCTTCTGGTTTGCGCAAAAGACAGGGCCCAGGACATCAAACAGATCGTTCAGGTCCTCAAGAGCAGGAAGCTGCACAAACAGATTTGAAAAAGATACTGCTCATCAATCCCTTCGGCATAGGAGACGTTCTTTTCACTACTCCGGTCATAAGGGCGCTGGCAGAGGCCTTCCCCGGCGCGCGGCTTGGGTACTGGTGTAATGAACGGGTGCAGGAGGTGCTCAAAAACAACCCCCGCCTTGCCAGGATTATTGCCCTTTCCAGGGGGGACCTTAAAAAGAAATTCAGCGTATCTGCCATGTCTGGGGTTCGTTCTTTCTGGGGGCTCATGTCGGATATCCGCAGGGAGCATTTTGATATTTCTCTTGATTTTTCCCTTGAACACCGTTATAGTCTAGTATCTAAATTATGCGGTATCCCTGAGCGTATCGGGTTTGATTACCGGCAGAGGGGGAGGTTCCTTACCCATAAGTTCCCCCTGGAAGGATACCGCGGAAAGCATGTCATAGAATATTATCTTGGCCTGCTTGAGGCGCTGGGCATCTCGCTTTCAGGCGCCCCCAGAATGGAGCTTTTTCTTTCTCAGGAAAGCCGTGATAGAGCGGATCAATTACTCGGGAAGGCGGATGCTCCTTTTGTGGGAATTGCCTGTGCAGGAGGCCAGAGCTGGGGGAAGGATGCCCGGTATAAATACTGGGGAGCGCAAAAATTCGCCATACTTGCCGATATACTGGCACGCAGGCACAAGGCCAAACCGCTGATCCTGGCCAGCAAAGAAGAAGAGGCTGTTTCCTGCCAGGTGGTCAAAGGCATGCAGGAAGAACCTCTTGATTTAACCGGCAGGCTTTCGCTCGAAGAGCTTTGTGCCGTTATCGCAAAACTTAAGCTTCTGATTACTAACGACGGAGGCCCCCTGCACATTGCGGTGGCGCTGGGGGTACCGACGGTTTCTTTGTTCGGCCCTGTTGACGAAAGGGTGTACGGCCCGTATCCTGAGTCGGATAAGCATGTGGTTGTCCGGCGCCGCCTGTCCTGCAGCCCCTGTTACCGCGATTTTCGCTTTGCCGGCTGCTTTAATGAGCGCCGCTGTCTGGCTGACATCACCGTAGAAGAAGTTTACCAGCGCGCAAAGGAACTCTTATGAAACAAGTAAACTTTTTAGACCTTAAAGATCAGTATGCTGCGATAAAAGAAGAACTGCTTCCGGCTTTAAGGGAAGCGCTTAGGCGTTCAGATTTTATCCTGGGTAAAGACGTCGCTTTATTTGAAAATGATTTTGCCCGTTATTGCGGAAAGCGATTTGCCGTGGGGGTAAATTCAGGGACTGATGCGTTGTTCCTGGGGCTCCTGAGCCTCGGTATCGGGCCAGGTGATGAGGTGATCGTGCCTGATTTCACTTATATTGCGACCGCCTTTGCCGTAAGTTATACCGGAGCAAAACCGGTTTTTGTGGATATTGACCCGCGGACGTATTGCCTGGATAACGCAAAGGTGAGGGAGGCAATCACCAGAAGGACTAAAGCCGTCATCCCGGTGCATCTTTACGGCCACAGCGTTGATATGGCCGAGCTTTGCAAGATCGCAAAGGCCCACCGGCTTAAGGTTATCGAAGATACTGCCCAGGCGCATGGCTGCCTGTATAGATACAAGGGGAAAGCCAGGAAGGCAGGCAGCATGGGGGATATCGGGTGCTTCAGTTTTTACCCGACGAAGAATCTGGGCGCTTTCGGTGACGGGGGTATCGTGGTCACGGACAACCAAGAGGCCTACCGCAGGCTCACCAGGCTCAGGGATTACGGGCGCAGGTCCCGCTATGAACATGTAAGCATCGGGTATAATTCCCGGCTGGATACGGTTCAGGCAGCAGTATTAAGGGCCAAGCTGCCCCACCTTGATTCCTGGAATACCCTGCGCAGGAGAAACGCTTTCTGCTACAACCGCCTCCTTAAAGGTGTCCCTGGTATCATAACCCCCTTTGAAGCGCCCTACACAAAGCATGTGTATCATATTTATGCAGTCAGGGTGCCTAACAGGGATGAGGTAGTGCAAAAACTTTCGGAGGCCGGTATCGGTGTATTAATCCATTATCCGGTGCCCCTGCACCTGCAGGAGGCATACGCATCCCTGGGGTACAAAAAGGGCGATTTTCCGGTTTCTGAGCGTATTGCAAGCGAAATCCTTTCCCTGCCGATGCATCCGCATCTAAAAGAAAGCCAGATTAAAACCGTCTGTTCGGTATTAAAAAGAATAGTCAAGGGAGACTGTTAACATGCCCGAGGCTGAGCCGCTTTCAGTGGTGATACTGACGAAGAACGAGGAATCGCGCATCGGTAAGTGTTTAGAGTCTGCTGCCTGGGCGGATGAGATCATTGTGGTTGATGACGAAAGCACTGACAGGACTGTTGATATCTGCAGGGAGCATAATGCAAAAGTATTTGTGCGCAAGATGGATGTCGAGGGAGCGCACCGGAATTGGGCCTATGCGCAGGCAACTCACCCCTGGGTGTTGAGCCTTGACGCAGATGAACTTATTACCCCGGAATTGAGAGATGAGATACGCGGCATCCTGGCAACTCAGCCAAAAGAGAACGGGTTTACCATCCCCCGCAGGAATTACATCGGCAATTACTGGGTGCGTTACGGAGGGTGGTATCCCAGCCCGCAGCTGAAGCTTTTCAGAAAGGATAAATTCCGCTATGAAGAGGTTGCGGTGCATCCGCGCGCATTTATGGATGAGCCTTGCGGCCACCTGAAGTGCGACCTTATCCACTATTCGTACCGCGATATAGAGGATTTTGTGCGTAAGCTGAACAATCAAACCACCTGGGAAGCAGCCAAGTGGTTCAAGCAGGACAAGCCCATGCGCCTGGGGAGGTTCCTCTGGCGGACGTATGACCGCTTCATGCGCAGCTATTTCGGGAAAAAGGGTTATAAAGACGGCTTTATCGGTTTTGTTATCGCTTTTTTTGCGGGGTTGTACCAGTTCTTAAGCTACCTTAAATACCGGGAGATCGTCATGATTAAAAAGGAGGAGAAATGAGGATTTTGGTTACTGGCGGGGCAGGGCTGGTGGGAAGCCATGCAGCCGAATACTTTGCTGTGAGCAATCCCAGAAACAAGGTGGTCGTGCTTGATAACCTGATGCGTTCGAAGATATTCGGGTATGACAAGGCATCGGTTGAGTTTAACTGGAACTATCTTAAGAAATTTAAGAATATCCAGAGGATTAAGGGCGATGTGCGCAATGACCGCGACGTGGCCAAGGCCGTGGGCAAGGGGGTTGACGTTGTCATCCACACCGCAGGCCAGCCGGGAGTGCCTTCCAGCGTTCGCATGCCCAAGGAGGATTTCAGCATCAACGCCTACGGCACGCTTAATGTCCTTGAGGCCGCGCGCAAGAAATCCCGGGATACGATCGTGATATATTGTTCTACCAACAAGGTGTACGGAGAAAACGTTGATAAGCTTGCGCTGGTAGAAAAGGAGAAGAGGTACACCTTCAAGGACGTTGCAGGCGTTACCGAGGAGATGTGCACTGACCTCACCGGCCACACCCCTTACGGGGTCTCAAAGCTGGTGGGAGACCTGTATGTGCAGGAGTACAGCCACATCTATAAGATGAAAACCGCGGTTTTCCGCATGTCCTGCACGTACGGTACCAGGCAGTTTGGTTTTGAGGACCAGGGGTGGGTTGCCTGGTTTATCATCGCCACGCTTTTCAATAAGAGGATTACCATTTACGGGAACGGCAAACAGGTGCGCGACATGCTCTATGCGGATGACCTCATCGAGGCCTTCAACCTCTTTATTAACGGTAGCGCCAAGAGGGCGCTTTACAATATCGGCGGAGGGCCAGAGAATACCATTTCTCTCCTTGAGTTCATTGACGAACTTGAGGCCCTCACGGGCAAGAGGCCAAAGGTGAATTTTTCCGACTGGAGGCCTTCCGACCAGAAAGTATATATAACCGATACCTCAAAGCTCCAGAAGGAGCTGGGCTGGAGCATTAAGACGCCCGTCAAGCAGGGGATTAAAAACCTGGTTGAATGGGTAAAGGAGAACAAAGAATACTTTGCGTAGTGTGCGCTCCGTGCGCGCGGTATTCCTGGACAGAGACGGCGTCATAAACCGTTATCCAGGGCACCGCCGTTACGTTACCTCATGGAAAACTTTTCGCTTCCTGCCGCGAGTCAAACAAGCGCTCAAAACTCTGCAGCAGGAGGGGTTTAAACTTTTTGTCGTTTCGAATCAGGCCGGGGTGGCAAAGGGGCTCTATTCCAGGAATACCCTCAAGATAATCACCCGTAATATGCTCAAAGAACTTAAGGGCTCCGGTATCAGCGTTTCCGGGGTCTATTATTGCATGCACACACGGGAAGAAAATTGCTCCTGTAGGAAGCCCAGGACCGGTCTGATCAAAAAGGCAATCAGGTCCCTTGCCCGCAGGGGCTTGCGCTTGAGGCGCAGCGAAAGCTTTTTTATCGGCGATTCCATGATTGATGTGGAGGCCGGCAAGTCCGCAGGACTCAAGACCATCCTCGTATTTTCCGGAAAAGAAAAACCCTACAACAGGAAGCAATGGCAGCAGAGGCCTGATTATGCCGTTACGGATCTGGCTGCCGCAGCCAGGTCGATTACCCTCAGCCAGCCTAAAAAATGAAGATACTCGTTACCTATGCCTCTGCCGGAGCAGGCCACCGCCGCGCAGCAGAGGCATTGTACGATCTTTTAAAAGAACGCGCTGTTGGCTCCCAGGTTGAGCTGGTTGATGCCCTGAAGAGGTCTTCGGCGTTCTACAGGTATATCTACCAGAGAGGGTATTCGTTATTAGTCAACAGGATGATATGGCTGTGGGGGCTGCTTTTCTGGATGACCTCGCAGCGCTGGGCTGAAAGATTTTTTTCTTTTTTGAACGGCCTGGCAAACCGGTTTCTGGGGAGAGGGTTTGACCTTTATCTGTCTGAGATCAAGCCAGACATTATCGTTTCCACGCACTTTTTCCCTTCAGAGGCCGTATCAAGGCTTAAAACAAAAGGCTTTATCAGCGCTCGGCTCATTACCGTTGTTACCGACCTTGCGGTGCATCCTTTCTGGGTATATCCGGCAACCGATACGTATGTGGTCGCTTCTTCTTTTGCCGCCGGTCAGCTTTCTGCAAGAGGTATTTCTTCTGAGCGGGTTAAGGAACTCGGCATCCCCGTCGATAAGAGATTCCTACTTTCAGAGGACAGGCAGCGTATCGCCAGGGACCTGGGGATATCCGGCGATGCCTTTACCGTGCTTGTGGTTACCGGGTCCTTCGGTATCGGCCCTATTGAAGAGATCGTATCGTGCCTTCGCGGGGAAGCGCAGCTTCTGGTGGTATGCGCCGCAAATGAGAGACTGCGCCGCAGGCTTGCAGAACGAGCTTGCCCCGGCGTAAAAGTTTTCGGTTATGTCGGTAACATCAATGAGATGATGAGCGTTTCCGATCTCATTATTACCAAACCCGGAGGCCTTACGGTCGCCGAAATACTGATAAAAGGGGTTGCGCCGGTTTTTATTTCGCCAATTCCAGGACAGGAAACAGCCAATGCAGAGGTTCTCAGCCGCCTGGGCATAGGCGAAACTGCGTTAAGCCCGGATGAGCTCAAGAAAATAGTCCTCGAATATAAGGCAAACCCTTCCCGGATGCAGGAGCTTAAAGAGAAGATGCGGAGTATTTCCAGGCCGCAGGCCTCTGCTTCAATCTGCGACCTGATACTGGGGTAAGCCCCTGAGCCTTAGGCAACGATCATGTTATACGCGCAAATTGTTTTTGGTTTGCCTCTTGAGGGCCCTTTTGATTATATCGTGCCCGAAGGCCTGCGTGGCCGCATACGCCAGGGGATGCGCGTGCGCGTTCCCTTTGGCCCTGCCAATCGTATCGGTTATGTCGTCGGCCTTTCCGGAAAAAGCAGCATTGCAAGCCTCAAATCCATCCAGCGCCTCCTCGATGATCAGCCGGCAATAGACAAAAAAATGCTCAAATTTAGCAGGCAGGTTTCTGAACGTTTCTGTTGTTCCTGGGGCGAAGCTATCGAGACCGCTCTTCCCGAGTCAATCAGGAGAGGCAGGCGTATTGAACATATTCCCGGAGAGGTTTCTGACGGAGCTGGCAGAACGCCTCAGTCAGTGCTTTCCAAGCCTCTGCTTATCCATGATCCCGGCGGAGAACAGCGCTGGGATATTTATGCGCGGGAGATCAGGGCAGCGCTGGATGCCCGCACAAAGGTAATTATGCTTGTGCCGGATATCGCTGCGCTTGATAGAGCAGAGCATTTCATTAAGCTTAGTTTTAGCGGGGTGGCGTATGCGGTAATGCGCAGAAGAGATACTGCAGATACGCCCAGCTGGGAGAAAATAAAGAGGCAGCAGGCGGATATCGCCGTGGGAACTCGTTCCTGTATCTTTGCTCCTTTTCAGCGAACCGGCCTGATCATAATCGACGAAGAGAATGACCCCTCGTATAAGCAGGAGCAGGTTCCGCACTACCATGCCAGAGACGCTGCTTTTATGCGCTCCTCCCTTGAGAAATCGCGGCTCCTCCTTTCCAGCCGCGCGCCTTCGCTTGAATGTATGCGTCTGGTCCGTAAGGGCAAGATCGAATACCATTTGTGCGTTTCCGGCGCCAAGCCTGCGGAAGTAAAGATTATGGACGCGGGGGCAGGAAGCCCCAGGGGCACGGTAAAGCCCGCGTTTATCCCCGGATACCTCCAGGCGATGATAGGGCAGACCATCAATGCTTCGGGCAGGGTGCTTATTTTCCTGAATCGCAAAGGGTTTGCCACCCACTGCAGCTGCGCTTCCTGCGCCGCAGTGCTTAAATGCCCGCGCTGCAGCATTAATCTCGTGTATCACTTTGCGAATAGGGCCCTCAAGTGCCATTATTGTAATTTTTTCATGCAGGTTCCTCAGATTTGCCCGGCCTGTAACGCCGGCTACATAAGGCTTGCAGGCGCCGGGACAGAGAAAATCGAAAGCGAGCTTGCCAGGGTTTTTCCGCATGCGCGTATCGCCATGCATGACGGCTCTGATAAAACCGCCGTCACTAACGCCGACATCCTTATTGCTACCGAGTCCGTTGCCAGGCAGGCAGGAGGCAGGTTTGAGCTTGTGGTGGTCTATTCGGTGGATAACCTGCTTAATCGTATCGATTTCAGGGCAAGCGAGAGGGTATTTTACCTGCTGACATCTTTGAGCGCAATGGCGGAAAAAACGCTGCTCGTGCAGACGCGCATCCCCAGGCATTATGTTTTTGAAGCGATTGCTAAGGCAGAAAGCGCGCTTTTTTATGATAAAGAGCTCAAGCAGCGAAAACAGCTGAAATTCCCTCCCTTCAGGCATTTTGCGCTGATAAGGGTGCGCGGCAGGCAGGAGTCCAGGGTCAGGGATGCGGCTTCGGCCCTCGGTAAGCTGCTGAGCAATGCTCTTGGCTCAAGAAAGGATATCCGGGTAGTTTCAGTCAATCCCGGCGATCCTGCCAGGCTCAGGGGGAATTTTTATTGGCAGGTCCTGCTTTCGGCGCAAAACGCCCTTATCCTCAGCAGGTTCTTAAAATTGCATTTAAGGAAATTCAGGTCTTCGGGTATAATAGTTACCGTAGACGTCGATCCACAGTGAGAGAACCCATGCAACCGTTAAAAATAGTATTTTTCGGAAGCTCTCCTTTTGCCGTTCCGTCCTTACAATGGCTATTGGAAAGCCCTTTTGAGGTCTGTTGTGTCGTGACCCAGCCGGATAAAAAAAGAGGAAGAGGCATGCATCTCGGCGGAACGGCCGTTAAAACCATTGCCCAGCAGGCGCACGTAGAGCTTTTCCAGCCTGAGTGCGTGAACTCATCGTTCTCTCTCAGGCGCCTCAGCGCATATTCTGCCGACCTGTTTGTCGTGGTTGCCTACGGCCAGCTGTTCTCAGATAAGCTCCTTAAGGTACCCGGTATCTGTGCGGTTAATCTGCACGCATCACTGTTGCCAAAGTACCGGGGAGCTGCCCCTGTTAACTGGGCCTTGATCAGGGGGGAGGAGGTGACCGGCACCACTGTTATGCGTATGGAAAGCAAAATGGATGCAGGGCCGTTGATCATACAGAAACCTGCGCCTATCCTGCCTTTTGACAATGCGCTCACCTTAACCGAGAAACTGGCTGGTGAAGGGGCTCAATTACTGGGTGCTGCGCTTACAAAAATCGCCAGGAAGGATTTTACGTTGACCCCCCAGGATGAAAGCCAAGCTACCTTTGCGCCCAGACTTAAAAAAACAGACGGCCTCATTGATTGGAGCGCACCAGCCACCGAGATACATAACCTGGTAAGGGGGTGCCTGAGCTGGCCTGGCGCTTATACCTTTTACCGCGGCAGGATGCTTAAGGTCTATAAGACCAGGCCGTTGCAGCAGTTACCCGGCGAACAACCGCGTTATGGCGACGGTGAGGTGGTGGAAGTCAGGAAGGATGCGATAGTGGTCTCCTGCGCCGCTTCACTTTTGTCCATCGAAGAGCTTCAACCAGAAGGAAAGCGCAGGATGAGCTGCAGCGAGTTCATCTCCGGACACCGCATAGGCGCAGGGGAGAGATTTTCAAATAAATAGTTGCATTTTAGGGGCGCTGTGTTAAAATAAATGCTCGTTTACCTTAAAACTGTCTTAATCGTCTATGCCTGAATTAAGAAAAGACCCTGTGCTTGGCCGGTGGGTTATCATTTCAACCGAGCGCGCCAGGCGGCCAGATCAGTTTTTAAGCCAGCTCCAGGAATTCCCTCCTGAGAAACCCTGTCCTTTTTGCGAAGGCAACGAATCAAAGACTTCTCATGAAGTGTATTCCCTCCGCCCCCAGCATACTCCTGCCAATACCCCGGGGTGGGAATTAAGGGTAGTGCCCAGCATTTCGCCTTTCCTGCGCATAGAAGGAGACCTTGACCGTCGGGGGAAGGGCCTTTATGACGTTATGAACGGGGTAGGCGCGCATGAACTTGTTATTGAAACTCCCAAACACATAGCCAATATGGCTGATTTGAGCCCTGAGCAGATTTCCAAGATTATAACCTGTTATATCGACAGGATGACTGACCTTGAAAAAGACTTTCGCTTCAAGTATGTCCTGGTTTTTAAGAATTACGGATGGAGCGCCGGAGGCGGGACCACCAGGCATTCCAGGACCCAGATTATCGCTACTCCGGTTAACCCCAAGCGCGTTAAGGAGGAGTTAATCGGAGCGCGCAGGTATTTCGAATACCACGAACGCTGCGTATTCTGCGACGTGATAAGGCAGGAGATCTCCGTCAAAGACAGGCTTATACTGGATATCGACGGCTTTATCGCTATTGCGCCCTTTGCCGCACGGTTTCCTTTTGAAGTGTGGATCTTGCCTAAGAAGCACTCCTGTGATTTCACCCGCCTTGATATGAGCAGCCGCTATGACCTGGCGATGATCATGCAAAAGGTCCTGCAGAAGCTCAAAAAAGGCCTCAACGACCCTCCGTATAACTTTGTGCTGCATACAGCGCCTTTCCGAAGGCCTAAGGTAGGCTACTGGAAGAGCATTGACGAGGATTATCACTGGCATATAGAGATTATGCCCAGGCTTACGCGTGTTGCCGGCTTTGAGTGGGGGACTGGTTTTTACATCTGCCCCCTTCCTCCGGAAGACGCGGCTAAATTCTTAAGAGAGGTACCGGTATAATGTCCGAGTTACGCAGGGATCCTATCGGCGGAAGATGGGTTATTGTTGAATCAGAGCATCCGCGCCTTCCCGAGGACTTCAAATATGAGCGCCACGTCTTTCAGGGGGGGACCTGCCCGTTCTGCTACGGGAACGAATCCATGACGCCCCCGGAGATAGAATCAGTGCGCGATGCAAGCACCTCTCCTAATACCCCCGGCTGGCAGGTGCGCGTCGTTTCCAACAAATTTCCCGCCTTGCAGGTCGAAGGCGACCTTGAGAGGAGAGGGCTGGGGATATATGACATGTCAAACGGGATTGGCGCCCATGAAGTGTTGATCGAGACGCCGTATCATCAGAAGGACATACCCGATTTGCTGAACCCGGAGATCGAAAGTTTCTTATCGATGTACTGCCGCAGGGCGCTGGACCTGACCAGGGACAGGCGTTTTAAATATATAATGGTCTTTAAGAACTTCGGCGCAGCAGCAGGGGCATCTTTAGAGCATCCGCACACGCAGATAGTCGCCCTCCCCATGATTCCCAAGAACGTGATGGAAGAGATTAAGGGAGCGGAGAACTATTTTGAGTACCGTGAGCGCTGCATTTTCTGCGACATTATCCGTCAGGAACTCCAGGAAAAGGAACGCATCGTCCTTGAGAACAGGCATTTTATTTCCTTCTGCCCGTTTGTCTCGCGCTTCCCGTTTGAGGTCTGGATTATACCCAGGAAGCACAACGGATATTTCTGCCACATGTCGCTGGAAGAGATCCCGTCTCTGGCGGCGATCCTCAAAGAAACGATCGCAAAATTAAAGACCATCTTTCCGGGGCTATCGTATAATTTCATTATTCATTCCGCGCCGGTGAACAGCGCAAGCGATGACGGAGCCGAGTATTATCATTGGCACATCGAATTCATGCCTAAATTGACGCGTGTGGCAGGGTTTGAATGGGGTTCGGGCTTTTACATAGTCCCGACGCCGCCTGAACTGGCAGCAGAGTATTTACGAGGAACAGAGGTAAAGAGTTAACGCTAACCGCAGTTGCAAAGGAGGGAGCACCATGGCAGTAAAAGTCGGTATCAATGGTTTCGGAAGGATAGGCAGGCTGGTTGCCCGCGCAATTTTGGAAAAAAAAGACACAACTTTAGAGCTTGTTGCGGTCAATGACCTGACGGACGCAAAGAGCAACGCCTATCTTTTTAAATATGATTCTGTGCACGGGCAATTCCCCGGCGAAGTAAAAGCCGCAGGGGAAGACGCGATCTCAGTGAACGGCAAGAAGATCAAGGTCCTGATGAAAAAGGACCCGGCTGAGCTTCCCTGGAAGGACCTGGGTGTTGATATCGTGGTGGAATCAACCGGGCTTTTTACTGTCAAGAAAGACGGCGTGAACAAAAAAGGCAAAGAGGTACGAGGCGCCGAAAACCACATTACCAAAGGAGGGGCCAAAAAGGTCATCATCTCGGCTCCTGCAGAAGGAGAGGATATTACGATTGTCATGGGAGTAAACGAGGATAGGTATGACCCGAAAAACCACCATGTCCTTTCCAACGCCTCCTGCACCACCAATTGCCTTGCGCCGGTCGCCAAGGTAGTCAATGACAAATGGGGTATCGTAAAAGGCCTGATGACGACCATCCATGCTTACACTAACGACCAGAGGGTGCAGGATATGGCGCATTCAGACCTGCGCCGGGCGCGCGCAGCAGCGGTTTCCATGATCCCTACCTCAACCGGCGCTGCCAAGGCGATCTCTCTAGTTATCCCGGAACTCAAAGGCAAGCTTGACGGTTTTGCCATGCGCGTCCCTACGCCGAACGTTTCCGTGGTTGACCTTTCCTGCACGGTGGCAAAGAAAGTCACTGCCGAAGAGCTCAACGCCGCCTTTAAAGAGGCATCGGAAGGGGCGATGAAGGGGATCCTGGGCTATACCGAGGACCCGGTGGTTTCAGTCGATTTTAACCACTGTGTCTTAAGCTCTATAGTGGATGCCAAGAGCACCAAGGTCATCCAGGATGACTTTATCAAGATCCTCTCTTGGTATGACAATGAATGGGGGTATTCCAACAGGGTAGTGGACCTGGCAGAATACATTGTTAAGAAGGGGCTTTAGGCCTTTTTTAAAGGCAGCAGAAGGGGCGTTTCTGGTTTTTATATAAGGCAAGAAGCGCCCTTTCTGTTTTTTCTGGATGAACAGGTTAAGAACAGTCCTCTTTGACTCGGTCGCCCTGATGTTTGCTGGCTTTCCGACTATGTCAGGCACGACCGGTATGATAAAAAACAAATAGCTTTTCCCTTCCAACCTTTTCTATTGTACTATCCAAATTATCTGTTTTTTAAGCGCAACTGCTTCGTTTTGTCGAATATGTGCAGTAAGCTTTCTAATGTCTTGCTATCAGAGAGCATACTGCTAATTATCGGAAATAAATGAATCTCTGTTTTTAAAGATAAAAACCTTGACAACAGGCAAACTTTTGCTACTATATGTTCAATATTTGAACAGGTTAGAAAACCGCACGTCTTTAAACAAACCCGCGTAACTTACAGTATTACTCCAGGGTAAAACAAAGGCCCCTTATGAAAGGGATTATCCTTGCGGGCGGAAAAGCAACGAGGCTGCGCCCGATTACCTCAGTAACCAGCAAACAACTCCTGCCTGTTTATGACAAGCCGTTGATCTATTATCCGCTTTCGGTTTTAATGCTTGCCGGCATCAGAGAGATTCTGGTTATCTCTACACCCGATGATCTGCCCAGGTTCAGGGAGCTTTTGGGTAGCGGCGGTGAGCTGGGCCTGCGTTTTTCCTGCATGGCACAGCGCAAGCCGCAGGGGATTGCAGACAGCCTTCTTATTGGCGAAGGCCTGGCCATGATTTCGGATATACGCTTGATTCTTCCGCAATCAGGCGCCTGGGATGGAGGCCGCTTGCATCCTTTAAGGATGGCTTGCAGGAGACGGTCCGCTGGTATATCCGCCATCAGGGATGGCTTGTGGAGAAGCTTAAAAAAATTGCAGAGGAAGGATTATGCTGAGCGATATCACGCGTGAGGAGATCTTTGCGATCATTTCGGAAATAGCGAGTGTGCATCTTCAGCAACCAGTGGACACAAAGGGGTTATTTTTAGTTTGTAGTTTTTACTCTTGGCCTAGGTGGAAAGCAGGCTTATAATAGCCTGAGGAAAGGAAGAGAAGAATGGAAGACGCCA
>Ga0101944_10004733_pt1 | contig 16383 bp, 21 predicted proteins | sample DewCreD2012metaG_FD_75245 | JGI IMG/M metagenome (GOLD analysis project Ga0101944, IMG submission 75245) | Hot spring sediment bacterial and archeal communities from British Columbia, Canada, to study Microbial Dark Matter (Phase II) - Dewar... ...
CCAAATTCAATAAATTCTTCACAAGCTAGTTCAATTATGGGTGAGTGTCTTCGAAAATATGCAATAAGAACCCATCATCATGGCGTTGCTATTATTATATCGGATTTCCTTGTTCTTCCAAATATTTATGAAGCAGGATTAAAATCTCTTTTATATAAGAATTTTGATGTTAAGGTGATTCAGATATTGAGTGAAGATGAGTTAAATCCAAGCTTATCAGGTGAGTTAAAGCTTCAGGATTCCGAGACAAATGAGACTAAGGAAGTAACAATTACTGATAGTATGCTTGCGAGATACCGTTTAAGATTAACTAAATTTTGTAATGACCTTAAAGAATTTTGCCTAATAAATAATTCTACCTATATACTTATTAACACAGCTTCGCAATTTGATGATCTTATATTACACTTACGGAAAGAGAATTTGTTTATTTGATAATGCGTGATGTCAAATTCATCGCCGTTCACGAATTATGAATAAAGCCTTAACCTAATATCTTATCAACCTCAGCTTGATCTGAATCCATGATGTAAGGAATACCTGTGACTTTTGTGCATTCCTCTGTCGAAGAAACAGAGATTTTTATTGGTCTGTAAAGGAAATTAGTTTTTTATAAAAGCATGTTCGTTCGCCTGTATGACATGCTGGTCCTAATGGCTTCACCTTAAAAACCATTGCATCACCATCACAATCATAAAGTATCTCTACGAGTTTTTGCACATTTCCAGAAGTTGCTCCTTTATGCCAGATTTCGTTCCTTGATGTGCTCCAAAAAACGCTTTCTTCCAGTTCTATTGCTTTTTTTAGCGATTCTTCTGTGGAATAAGCAAGTGTGAGTATTTCGCCTGTATCTGCATCCTGAACTATCGTTGGAATTGTTCCTCCACGATGTTTAAAATCAAGGTCATCAAGCTGAATTTTTGGCATTAGTCATTCCCTTCTTATATTAATTTACGCTTTTTCACCTTCAAGAGAACCAACTTCTAATTCAATGTCAGCGCGCTTGCCAACTTTGTCAACTCTGCCATCTCTGATCCAGAATATACGGTCAGAAACGTCAAGCATTTTTAGATCGTGAGTAGCTGAAATAATGGTAACGCCGTTTTCTACATTTAGGCGTTTCAATAAGGCAATAATTTCCCTTCCAGTATTAAGGTCAAGGTTACCAGTAGGTTCGTCAGCAAGGACAATTGCAGGATCGTTTGCTAATGCTCTTGCAATGGCAACACGCTGTTGCTGACCGCCTGAAAGCTCAAGGGGCTTATGCTGGATTCTGTCGCCCAATCCAACCATTGTAAGCAGTTCAATGGCTTTTTCTATGCCTTCGTCTGTCGGAACTCCAGCAAATATCATCGGCAAGGTAACGTTTTCCAATGCGGTCATGACTGGAATAAGGTTAAACGATTGGAAGATATACCCAATCTTTCTGCATCTTAGCCACGCTAATTCATAGGCGTCAAGCTGTGCAATATCAACTTCATCGATATAAACACGTCCATCAGTGGGCTTATCCAATCCACCGATCATATTAAAAAGCGTGCTTTTACCTGAACCAGATGGCCCCATGATAGATATATATTCGCCTCTTTGGATTTCAAGATTAATGCCTCTTAGGGCTTCTACAATGACCGTTCCCATCACATATCTTTTTATAACATTTCTAACTCTAACTGTATTTTCTGCTGGCATGTTTAAAACTCCTTATACTACAAGAATAGAATATTTATATAATCACTAACCTTTTTGAAATCGCTATCAAGTGTTACTATTTCTAAACCATATTCATTGGCAACCACACATTGATATGTATCATCAAAATCTAATCCATATTTAACTTTGGCTTCAACTAAACGCCTATCGAGTTTTTTGGTAGTGTGATAATATCAATATTGGGGACAACATTAATTGTAAGCCTTTGGAAAAAATCTTCCTTTTTATTTCTGAGCAAAACCACTCCAATTGAATGCAAAGAAAAATCAGAAATATAGAGATTGCCGATATTCAAGTCAAAAAAATCTTTACAAATTTTGCATTTCTCTTGAATCAATAACACTTCGAGAAAAATGCTTGTATCAACTAAATACATTATCTCCATTCCAAAGCCTTGTGTTGAAGCTCAACTGATGTGTATTTTCATTTTGCAATTCCACTTTTTTATGAAACAAAAACCATCTTCTTTAGAGAAGATTCTTGAATTCATCAATAGTCAAACCAGCATCTTTTATAATTCCAGCCATTGTAAAGGAGTTAATCGGATTTTCTCTTGGAATAGTAATAATTCTTTCTCCGTCATTCATGGTTATATGTTTTCTCTGCCTTATAACCCAAAAGCCGACTCTCTTAAAAGCCTTTACCGCCCCTTGATGATTTATGCCTGACAGTTTAGGCATGGCTTGCTATTTCTACATAAGTGATTCTTTGTTTTTTGTCAATTCTTCAACAGCATCCAAATAATCAACAATAGCGTCTTTTATATTTTCCAAAGCTTCTTTTTCAGTTTTGCCCTGCGACCAACAGCCCGGCAGACCTGGGACCCAGACAGCATAACCTTCTTCCGTTTTTTCCAGATTCACTTTGTAAATCATATTTATTCTCTTAGCCCTTTCTAAATTCCAACTTTTACTGAAATGACATTCTTTTATGGCTAATCCTTCTTTTCTATAGCAAACCCTATTATTCCCCTTTTGCCAAGCATACGGAAATATTCCAATAATGATGTTTCTGCTTCTTTGTGTGTCAATTTGTATTTATTGGCTAAGGCTTTAACTATCGTGTCTATTGTGTTATACCCATCACAGAGAGTCCAGACAAAAGAGCCAACCTCATCAAGAGCAATAACCCTTGAATTTGGAAGTCTAAATATCTTGGAGACAACCTTAACCCAAAGAACCTCTTTTTGAGGAACAGTAAGAGCAACTAAGTTATTTTCGGGATTTTGTTCCCATTTCACAAGCGTATTTCTAACTGGTCTGGACTTCAAAACGTCATCTCTTTTGAATTTTAACCCGGATTTTTTTTTTGCTCTCTGCGCAATTAGACGACGTATGAAGTTCATTATGCTATTTCCTGTATATCATTATGGCAATTTATACTTGACGCCACTTGTGTTACTAATTCATCTGCGCCCTTCTTTGACATTGCGGTTACTATAAAAACTCTGTTTGATTCCTCACAATGCCAAAAATATGATGCGATCTGCTTTCGTCTTAGGAGTTTATCAATGGCAAATAAAGGAGAAAAAGGGATTTTATCAATGAATCTTTTTGCCTGTCCTGTCATTTTAAGGCGATAATCTCTTTTTAAATCAGGTTCTTGCTGGCTTATCTCGTTTATAGAAAAACCATATTTTCGTAATTCTTTAGAATAATAAGACCGAAACCAAGATTCAAGATCAGCATTTTTTAAGATTACATCTGCAAGCCCATATCGTTCAACATTAAGGGTTCGGCTACCGTCAATAAAAGAGAATGAAATATAGCCAGACATTAGCTTGCGTTTGTCCATCTGGTATCTTCGTGGAACTTCAACAGAGAAGTTATAAGCACTCCAAAGATTATTCTGTCCTTCTGGATGATCATGAACCGATTCGAGAATTCTAATTGTATCAGAAAGTATGTTTTCTTTGAGGTAGCCCATCAATTGAATGACTACTACCCGTTTACATTCCTTACAATACCAGATAGCACCGTTGGCGCGGACATCAGTTTTCCAATTATAGAAAATTACATCCCTATTTTTGAAGAAATCTTCAGTCTTTATAAGGTCAACATCCCGTTTTATTTTTAGCCCGTCAGCACTTGCACCCAAGCGTTTCCTCATGCCCTTAAAATATTCATCTAATATTTTCTGAAGATCAGGCTTTTTTTCTTTTGTTTTTGACCATTTTAGCTCCATACGTGATGAGTTTTCATCATCCATTCGTATATAGCCATTATCATAGTCACCAGACAAGGCACTGAGTTCCCAGTTTGAAGGTATTTCCATTGTTATGCCTTGCCAGCCGAATTTTACAAAGTCCATAAATCAGATAACCAAATAGGTGGGTATCTCCCCACATCAATCAATGCTTGTCTTTCTAAAATTCGACAATCATCATTGATATTTAAGATTCTAGCTGTTACTTCCCCAATATTAGTAAGTGGTTGGATGAAACTTCTATTTAATTTGAAATGATCCACCCAAAAATCCTTGTGCGGATTAAAAAATCGAATGAATTCACCAGTTTCGTGCAAAAAAGAACCAATATCGCTACCTTTATGACGATTACATAAAGCACAGGCATAAGCTAAATTATCAAGATTTGTAGAACCACCATTTTTTATGCTAATTATATGATAAACTTCACAACCGAAAAATGTATCTTCTTCATAGATTAAACAATATTCACATACATTTTCAGCACGAGAAGCGACAAAATTTCTAATTTCATTACTAACATATCTGTTCATTGATTTAAGTATTTACGCGCTCTAGCTTTTGCAAGACGCATTAGATGCTCTAGTTGCATATAATGATCAAGTTCAGACTTTTCATCATAGGACAAAGCAGAAGTTTTTTCCTTGTAGATAAGATCGTTAACTCGATCTTTTGCCAAATCCGATGGTTCAAAAGCAATAAGCTTATTCGGATTTGAGCTAGTAGCGATAAATTCTATTACTTCTTCGTAAGCTCTCAAAAAACCTCACCCTCTAACATCATTTCACCTTTAAGGTAACTAATCATCCATTATCATTTTGGGCTTGATCAGCATTTTTTAAGGATTAGAACGGCTTAACGATAACAGCCCTTGATACAAGCGCGATTGCAACAGTCGCCATACCAACAAGACCGACTCCGCATCCAAAACCAGCCATCATAACAGGGGTATATCTATACCACTTTTTGAGACCGAATCGTCTAATCATGTAGTATTTGCCAAGCAATGCACCGATAAGAAGCCATATATCTCCACCGGGGTCGCCACCGATTCCGCCAATGAAGCCATAGAAATACATGCTGTGTCCACCGGGGAATATGGGGTTAGCAGCCCACATCAAAAGATAAATAGTAATACAAGAAATGAATCCTAGTAAAACGTATTTCCCTCTAATAGCTTGAAGCATCAAGCTATTACCATCTCTAAGAGATGTAACCCACATTGCTCGACCAGTCGCTTCCATAGGCCACATCATTTGTGCATGTGGATAAACCGCTGATGGAATAGGGGCAATCTTCCAGATAAAATGCCATACTAAAAGCCCTGAAATTAGCAGGACAGGCAAAGTAATAAGATTTGCAGCAATTGAGCTTGTAAATGTTGTTCCTGTAAGTTCAAGGACACGCCATCCTCCTGTTCCTGTGCCATAGTCCTCTTGAGGAATTGGAGCAAACCATATATCAATTTCTTCATATCTGCTTAAAATATATGTAGCCTGTGTCAGATATGGAATATCAAATAATGCCCTATTAAGTATTGCATAGGTTCTTGCGTTTATATATGAGTTTAGCGGAGTCCATACAAAACCGAAGAAGAGCAAGAATCCCAGTGGGAAAAGCGGAACAAGAAAACGATGAAGTATATAGATATGTGCAGACATGCCAACAACCCAGAAAATAACAGCAAGCCAAATAGGAAAATCGCCTCTGCCCGGAGGAGTCGCCCACGAACCTCTTTCACCAACCTGCTTTTGTTTTGCTTTTTTCATATTAAGTAACATGGGAAGAGTAACAGAAAAACCTATAACAGCAATGCTGAATGCCTGTCCCATACCATAGCTCATCCAGAAGTCAATGGAGTTTGCAAAACCTGTGGCACGAACATCATCTCCCGGATGCCAAGAATGGAGTATCTCCATACGATGAAGTATCTGTGGGTTAATAACAAATTGTGTAAGAACCTTTGCTATAAACTGTGCAAGCACCATCGGGAATGGCAAGACAAAACCTGTAAGAATGGCATCCATGTTTGTTGTAAGAGCAAAAGTTCCTGTTGGGGCGATGCCTTCTATATTCGTAGTAAAATCAATGAATGGGATTTTCAATATCTGTATGGGTTTTGACATCATAACACCAGTAAGAGCAGGAACACCAATGTATATTGCACCCCATATAAGCCCTAACATAGATGCAAGACTGAACACCCTCCAACGCCATGTTTCACGCTTTCCTGTTGTTTCTGCAAGTGCAGTTGCACCTTGTGCTGAAACAGGGGCAAGCGGGAAAGGCAAACGTTCAAGGTCTGCTGTCAATCTAAAGAAGAAGTATGTTCCACCAGTTCCTCTCAACCATCCAAGAATTGTATTTGAGAGCATAAGCAGTATTGGCCACATCCAATCTTTATGTATGAGGCTTCTTTTTGCAATAGCTTCGGAATCAAGAGATGGGACAACCCAAGCAGGTATTTTATCAGCGATCTCAAACTGCAAAGCCTGTGGAGATTGAATAAAATATTGATCACGTATCATACCCCAAAAAGAACCACCAGCACCGACAGCTGCTCCAGCAAGACCTAGCAGAATATACAATTCCTGCCTCTTGACCGTAGTAAACGATCTACGTGCTAATTCTGTAAAGAGAATAACAGCGACCCACGGAGCCGCACCTGCACCGCTCTGTCCTGCAACAAGGGTCAAATAAATAGAACCCGGCATCATCAAAAGACCAACGAATAATGCCCCCAGAATAACCTTAAGGCTTAAGCCAGATTCGAATTTTCTGACACCGCCTTCTATGTCATATCTTTTAGCCCATGCCTGCCATTCTTCAGCCATAGACACTCTTTTTCTAGCCATATCAACCTCCGTTTTAGATACTAAATACTAGAAAATTAAAACTAAATCACACTTTTAAAAGGTTTATTACAAATTTATAAATAATTTCTGCTGTATCAAAAGCCTCCCTCGCTTCTTCAAATGAAATTTCATCTGCTCCCGGATAACGAGTCTCAACTGCATATGATGTTAAAATTTCTGCTTTAACTTTTATATAATCAAATATAAATCCATGATTCTCGCAAAGCTCAAGAAGGTAGCCTATACTATGAACTTTCTAAACGTTGATCTTTCCAAGTTAATAAAGCTTTTAATGATTTTTCAACAGCCTGTTGACAATGAAAACAAGCGGTTACAAGTATTGGGGGATCATTGCCTAAAAGAATTTTAGCAGAGATCAAGTCATCTTCAGCAACTTTAAGCCATTCCTTTATCTCATCCATATCTGACATAAAGAGTTTTTCCCTTTTCTGAGACTACCCTCTCAATAGAATTAAGCCATTTTGATCTTTTATCAAATTCAGCCTGTTTTACCACTTTGATTTCAGCAGGCAAAAGAAGACCGCTCAAAGCATGATAGCCATCATCAGCCTTTTTTCTATTGGGTATATCAGTATCTTCAACGACAATCAGTAAATCAACATCACTGTCATCATTAGGCTGTCCGTAGGCATGAGAGCCGAAAAGATAAATCTTCTCTGGCTTCAAGGCATTTACAAGCCTTTGGACTATTTCATTTATTAATTCAGGATCAAGATTTTTCAATATAATCGCTTCTTTTCAAAGTCATCAATTAGTAACCATCAACCCGCAATTTTTTATTAAAATTTTGGTTTCAACCCAGCTTGCTTACATAATTCGTTGGCTGTTATTCTGTCAATTGTTCGATGTCTCTTTATCGGTATTGTTTTATTATTATTTGTGTAAATAGAGTGTTTGTTACCTTCACGTAATAGAAAAAACCCATTCTCTTCCAGATATTTTATTAAATCACTCCGCTTTATTGACATTTTATACCTCAACAGGTATCTGTTCTAAAAGCGAACCTCCAAGGGGAATTTCTTTATCTTGCTGATGATAAGCAATTATCATTTCATTTAAAGCATCTTGAAGCATTTCCCGACATTCTTCTATTGTCTTACCCTCAGTTATAACCTCAGGCCATTCTATCAACTGCCCCATGTAACCTGAATCTATTTTCGTATATTTTGCAGTATAAACGCTTAACATGCTCATTAGTCCTCAAGGAACTTTATTTTATCTATCTATTTTCTGGATTCCAGCCCGCGCTGGAATGACAAAAATGGACTAATTATTACTCTTAATATTTCCCCATGTTGTTGTAATCTTGCCTCTGGAGTCAACAGAAACGACATTTAGACCGCCTAGCATTGCCTCAACAAGGGCAATAAAATCAATAAACTTCGCTTCTATGTCCTATTTTTAGAATGTAGATAATCCTTTCATCCCAATATACATCAAATAAAACTCTATATTCTCCTACTCTTAACCTATAATCTGCCAAAGGATGAGCAGATAACTTTTTGGTATTTGAAATATTTGGATACTCCATCAGATTTTCTATTGCCTTTTTTATTTTTGCCAGATTTTGCCTATCTATTTTCTCTAAATCTTTATTTACACCTTTGGCATATTGTATCTCAAACACCTTTATCCTGCCATATTTCTTCGTGAGATAATACTTCGCCTTTTTTTATTTCGTTTCGCCTAGTCTCTATTTCCTTTCTCAACTTATTATATTTATTCTGTTTCAGAAGAATATTAGCAAGTTCCAATATCTTATCTTTGTCCTCATCATTCAATAAAGATACTGTTTCTATTACCTTTTCCATTATTATCACCGCTTATTTTTCTGGATTCCAGCTTTCTCTGGAATATATTTATTCTTATTTTCACCAGATTTCCAAATCTATTAGATCGCACATATTGGCAAAATGTTGATCACGAGTTGCTATAATAAGATTATGTTGTTTTGCAATAGCAGATATCCAGATGTCATTATCAGGTATCATTGCCCCTTTTTTTCGTAAGTGATTTTTTATAAAACCGTATTCATTTGCGGTATTTACATCACAATATAGAATAGAATTACCTATGGCAAATTCTTCCACCTGATTTATGTTTTTCATAACTTTTCCAGACTTATAAGCACCATAATATAATTCACCGATGGCAATGCTCGGAACTAGAATTCCATTGGCTTGCATGATATTTTTGGATACGGAATCATCACCGCCAAAAATTGCAATAATAACGCTTGTATCTAATAAAAAACTACCATCCGCTTTCATCTATCTGTTCGCATCCATCTTCTATGGCTTTTGCCATTTCTTCGGCTTCTTCTGGCGTCATAATACCCACAAATTTTAGCAAATCTCTACCGGGAATGCTTTTGGGTTCTGACAAAACAAGAGCATGAGCAAAATCAAGCACCCGTTTTTGTAGATCAATTGGCATTTTATCAATCTGTTCTATGATCTCTTGTTTAATCGAAGCGGACATCCTCTTTTTCCTTCAATCATTTTAACTCAAATAAGCTAATTATTGCTCTTAATATTTCCCCATGTTGTTGTAATTTTGCCTCTGGAATCAACAGAAGTAACATTTAAACCGCCAAGCATTGCCTCAATAAGGGCAATAAATCTCTCATTTGTATAATCCATATGATCTCCGGGCATTTCCATACGATTTACGGGAATTCCTGCTAATTGCAAAAGTTCAATAAAATATTCATTCTCACAAGCAACTGTAGAAAAATCAGGATTTTTATTAACAACAGTAATGTTTAAAGAGAGTTGACTAAGTTCATTGCGATATTTCTCTATCACTTTTGATTCTAAAATACTGAAATCACGCCATTTTTGCCTAACCTCAGGGACCCATTTTCCATCTGCAGTTACCGGAAGATCAACCCCATTTAGATTATTAGGATTTGGGCTAATTCTTGAAGCAAGTTCCCAAACCAACCTTATCCAATTACCTTTTTTAAAATAATCATCAATCTTTGATGTTAAAATATCATTAAAATCCGCCATTCTAAAATTAGAAATCCATGAAGAAAAAGTATTTTTGATTGGTGCAAATGCTTCTGGTATTTCCTCTACATCAATGATATATTCCCATGGAACCCATATAGCGGCATCATTTGTTCCCACTGCGCCCCAAATTCCCGGATACCATAAAGGGAACATGATAGCAGAAAAACCGCCTGCTGAATGTCCACCAATACCACGCTTATCCATATCAGGTAAGGTGCGATAATTGCCGTCTATATAAGGCACAAGCTCTTTTACAAGAAAATCTTCCCAATAACCAAAAATTTCGGAATTTAGAAACCACGTTCCCTCAGGTGTATTAATAATAACAACGATTACAGGGGCAATTTTGCCATTTTGTATAGCATCATCAAGCATCTTGGGGTAGCTATAAAGCTTATCATCCGTATATCCACCTATCCAATATATCGTAGGATAGCGTAGATTGCTTTTTTCATAGCCAGTTGGGATATATATGTTTATCAATCTAGTGCTTGAAATACCGACCTTGTTCTTTGCAATGGACGGGCTTTCAAACTTGATGTCTAGTATGCCCCCCCCACGCAAAACTTGTTGACAAACAAACTAAAGCTAATACTAGAGACCAAGTTTTAAGATGCTTCATTTTGCCCCTCCTGTTTCAATGAAAAATAAAGATTATAGCCCAGCCTTCTAGGCTGGATTTTCAAAAAAACCAAGCTGAAAGCTTAGGTTACATACTACAAGAACCGAACATTTATAAATCACTAACCTTTTTGAAATCGCTGTCAAGCGTTGCTATTTCTAAGTCATATTCTTTAGCAATCATATACTGATAAGTATCATCAAAATCTAATCCAAACCTTATTTTAGTTTCAACCAAACTTTCGTATGAACTCTTTGATAATGTGATAATGTCTATATTTGGAATGACATCAACTGCAAACCTTTGGAATACATCATCTTTCTTATTCCTGATCAAGATTACCCCAATAGAATGCAAAGAAAAATCAGAAATATAAAGATTATCAATATTCAAGTCCAAAAAATCTTTACAGATTTTGCGTTTATCCTGAATTAATAACACTTCAAGAAAAACGCTTGTATCAACTAAATACATTATCTCCATTCCAAAACTTTGTGTTGCAGTTCAACAGATGTATATTTATCTTTTAAATCCGATAATCCACCTTCCCAATCAAATTTTAGGCATTTTCTTTCTGTTTTATTACCATATTTATCTTTAAGAAACTTAATTCTACCTTCTTTATAGTCCTTTCTTGCTTCCCTAATTGACTGTATATATTCCTCGTTAGAAAGAGCAAGCATATCTTCAATCAAATCTTCCAAAGTGCTTTTGATAGTATCTGATATTAAAGATTGCAATTCCTTAACAGTCAAGTCTTTTACTTTCGCTTCCATAAAACATAACCTTCTTCTGTTTTTTTAAGATTCACTTTGTATATCATTTCTTTTTTACATTTTGGATTTCAGCTTTCGCTGGAATGACATAAATTTATATGAAGGGCGTATGTAATACGCCCTTACAAATATATTAGGCTGTTTGAGTTTCCATACCTGTTGTATCGCCTGTTCCTGATTCGGTAATACTAAGCGTTTCTTTGCGTCCACGTTCATGGAACTCGTTGCGGACAGCAACATTGAACGTTCTCCAAAGAAGGAACTGCTTCCTAAGCAAGTTAAGGAATCTTCTATTAACACGCTTCCATGACGCAATCTCCCCACTCTCACGATGGACGTTGAGGAATATCCTGTAAAGGTCTTTTTCCTCTTTCTCATGTGCAGGAGTAGTAATAAGCGATATTCTCTGACTAACGCCTAAGTCATAAGGGGCAAGCCAGACCATCATGTCAATTTCATATTCTTCCTCGCCCTCTTTGTTTTTGGTGCGATGGAATGTTACTTTATCAGTATAGAAATCACTTGCGGATTCGTCTGCATGTGCATCAAAATAATCTCTGAGGAAGATATTCATACCAAGAGATTCTTCCAAAAGGACTGTAAATGGTAGATCGAAATGCCATTCGTCGCCATCAGGTTCTGGAAGCTTCCATTTTCTTTCAATATCAGGCACAGCCATACGAGAAGCTTTAACAGCAGGATATATCGTAGAACCTAAGACGACTACCATGACGATTATTGTTGATGTAACTGTCGATGTTGACGAGTAGTTAAGCGTTAGCCCTCCCAGCAAGCTCCATTTAACCAAAGCCCATGCGGTCATCTGACCAATCAAGTAGCCAAGAATACCTCCAATAACCGCATAAACGCAAGCTTCTGCAATGAAGAGGAACGCTACATGAACAGGTGCAAGCCCAACAGCGCTATAAATACCGATCTCTCGGACACGTTCATAGACCGCACCCAACATAGTGTTAAGAACGATTAATGCGGCGATTAATATCGGGATAAACAGGTTGCTCATACCAGAGAACGAAGTCATACCGATTGAGCTATATAAGAACGCCTCATTAGATTCCATATTGCCAACAAAGACATCAAGAGCGATTCTCGGCATAAGATCAGCCATGATTTTTTCTAGTTGCTTTTCAGACGTTAACTCAACGTCTTCCATAGAACCCATCATCTTGACAGCCACAGATTTAAGATTACCACCCATATTTATAACAACATCATAAGGTAAAATGGCTATTTGTTGTGGTGTTAGATGTAGATATTTCTGCAATTCACCCTCAAGGGTTTCACCACCCATCTGAATACCTCTGGCATGTTGTTGTTGCATAAGGAGATAGTCAACAGGAGTTAGTTCCTCTCCATCAAGGTCCTTTACGTCCTTAAAGCTAGTATCAAGGACCCCAACTACAATATAACTTCCACCACCGATTTTAACCTGCATTTTACCAACATCATTTTCGGTAATATCCAAAGCGTCAGCAATACCTGCGGGAAGTATAACAGCATAAGTTTCACCGGGTTTGAACCATCTGCCCCATTTAAGAGTCTTATCAATTCCTGTAATTTCAGGTTCGCTATCGGTCATTCCTAAAAGTGCAGTAGCAGTGAATGATTTTCCATTATCCGCAGTCAGATCAACAAATGACTGATCACCAAGTGATGATGAGAAATACCAAGCACGTCCAGCGACGGGGTTTTTAACTTCAACGTCTTTATTGTCAATATTGATAACTGTAGTCTGTAAATCATTCTTTATAGAGGCATATAAAGGCTCTTCAAGGGAATACCAATATTGGTTTCTAACAAGCATACCTGTATACGGTGGTCTGACAGAAGGTAACCTCGTTTTATTACTCTGCATAAACGTTCTAACAGAAGTGAACGATATGACCGTAAATGTCAGAATAACAAGTGTTCCGCATGTCAATATTGTTCTACTCTTTCGTTTTCTCATATTTGAGATGCCAAGAGCAAATGCGGCAGCACTTGCAGAAAGTCGTCCAACATCGGCTTTGTGAATCTTGGAAGTCTCCCTCTTAATCTTTTCTAATTGTTCCTCAAACTTACGAATAATAATCGATATAACCAAGATTGATAACGCAAGAACAATAAACGCTAATAGGATAACAAGCGGTGTAATTGTAATCTGGAATGCAGGATGCACCTGAGAAAGCAAAATAAACACACCAATAAATATCAAGAAGGTCGCAAGAACCTGCTTATTAATGCTTGCAAAGTGGAATAAAAGCCTTTCCATAAAGAAAGCAAAAGGCATTAGGATTGCAAGATAGAACATAACACCCTTTACAACATCGTTACCTGTTCCCTTTATATCTGGATATGCTCTTGATTCATAACCCCATGCAGCACGGGCAAGTTTCATGGCTTCGTCATATTGTTTTGCACCCAAAAGCATCTGTGATTTGATAAGATAGGCGTTAGCCATTCTGTGTAGTCTGTCAAGACGATCATTACTTATTCCATAACGTTTATATAAATCGTCTCTTGCTTCATCAAGCGCCCACATGTCCCTAACGACAACATAAGGGGTAACTCTTATTGATCCATTTTCTCTGACAATGAATCCTTTTCCAGTATATAGCGTTGGTTTGCTTTCTGCTTCTTCATCAGTAGCGTCTGCTTTAACAAGAAGAAGCCTATTTCCAAGAAGTCCCGCACCCATACCGACCTTTATTCTACTTCCGGGTTTTGAGTATATAAGGGCAATAGGCTCAACATAGGAGACCATCGGTTGTGGCCATGGCTTTGAGAATCCATATTGCATTGGTTCGCCATCTGTATCAGCATCGTAAACAGATAATTCACGCAAGGTTCTATAATATCTTTGATCAACAAGATCATATATTGTTGTGCTAACACATGGAAAAACAACGATACGTGCACCTTTTCTACGAGTATTAACGGGAATTCTGTTACTAAATATTTTCGCACCATAGACACCCTGATCGGGAGCATAGGCAATATCACCTGATTCTGCATCAAGTTTATATGCCTCAACTTCCTGAACACCACCGGGTCTATAGACAGCTCGCCCCTCCATACCAAGACCAGACATCTGGAACTTACCTTTGCTATCCGCTGTGGTAAACAAGTCACCACGAACCCCCATAAGAGATTTATTCCTGCCTCTAATAGTCACAACGGTATGCGGAACAGGTGTATTTGGTATAGGGCTTTCTTTTGCATCAAATTCAACGACATTTCCAAATAATGTGCAGTAGTAGTTACCAACTTTTGCAGCAGTTGGCATATCAGGGTCTCTTAAGGCTTGTATCAATATTGATGAAAGCACTCTAGTTTGAGTTAAAAGATTATCATAATTTACTCTATCAAGTGTATCTAAAGGTGTATCAGTCAAGACTCTCGCATCATCGGTAGTTGCAAAAGCAATACCTGTTCTTCCTGCAAGAGTTGCAACCTCGCTATCAAATGCAATTTTTCCGGGAATATATGTTCGCCATGTCTTTCCACCAGTAGCACTTATTGCATTAACAAAATTAAGCCCTCCGCCAGCGCCAACCAATCCAATTAAAGTATTGACATCATCAACTTCATCGGGACTTAATTCTTCTGGCTTAAGATTTTTGAGACCTAACATATCATCAAGTTTTCTATATAAAGAAATGCTGGATTTTCTGGCTTTGCGTTGATCCCTAACAGCACTTCTTATAAAGCGAGCAACTTCCTTACGCAAATAATCCATATCCTTGAGCATCTCTTTGGAAGGTTCGCCTCTTTCTTTCATATCTTGGAATTGTAGCTTCATCAACCTATTTACTCCACCCAATCCAACTAATGTATCGAAATTATCGGAAACAAGGCTTTCAAGAGTTTTTCCTTCTATTGCTTCGATTGATTTTGTTGCAGATGCAGCTCCCCATTGTCCAGCTATTGCAGCACGTCTTATTTGATCATCTGTGAAATTTTGTAAAGTTAGCATATTTCTGCCAAAGTTTGCATTTGTTGCATATTCAGAACACTTATTGCCTATGGAAGCAAACTCTCTTCTGAGAACAAACTCTGGCTCTTGGTCATAGAACCAACCTTTTCCAAAGACACCAAGTTGGCTATTTTGACTAGATAGATCAATAGATATGAATAATGAGCTATAATATTTATTGAATTTATCTTGAAGACTGGCGACTTGCATCAATTGAGAGATTCGTCTTTCATATTCATCTTTATCAAATCTAGAGAGTATTCCCACTCTTTTATGAATATTCTGAATACGAGAATTTTTTAGGGTTGGTAAATTGTTTCGGAGTAAATCCCTTTCTTGTTCTGTCATTGGTCGATCAAGTGTATCCAAATTAGCGAGAAAACCTTCCAGATCAGCGACATCATTGATCGCCCTTGAACGAATACGCGCAAGTAAGGTTGTTTCATCATACTTGGCAAAGAGTTGTTCTCTTGCAGTCATTATTTTTTTGTATTCTTCTTGGGATAATTTATTTATTTTTCTGTTATAGTCTAAGATACGTTTTTCTTCAACGGTGTAGTCTCTATTAAGCTGATCATTTTTTGCCAAATCAATAAGCCTTGAGATAAGGATTGGCTCATTTTGGGCATTATATCTTGCTAACATTAAGATGTCTTTTTCTTTTGCAATATATTTAAGGTTAGAATCCCCTTTTGCTTCGATTATTTGTTTCCTAAATTCTTTTAATCTTTCTACCTTATCTTCAGAAAGGTGTGCAGAGACAAGAGCTATTTCATCTTTTGTATATCGTTCTTTATAGGTTGTTGCAGAGACTTTTTTAATAAGTAAATCAAGCTTTGCAACATCTTTTTGTTCTTCGGATACGTTTTCTTGAGAAACTATTTTGTATAGTTTCTCTAAACCAGCAATTTCTTGGTATTTATAATCAACATTTTTTCCTCTTTCACGATAAAGCGCTTGGCGCGCTTTTCTTAATCTAAGAAATTCCAAAGATCCTAAATGTCGATCAGCTAATTTGCCGTATGAGTATTGTTTGGTGAATTCGTCAACATGTCGGACTTCTAAATCTCCGCCATATTGTTGAGCATAGGATTTCAATTTTGATATAAGTTCATCCTCTCTATCTTTGTCAAACATCCATGGCTGGAATGAAGAATAATCTTTTAGATTATCATGCTCTTGTATAAGTCTTTCAACTGCC
>Ga0101944_10004734_pt1 | contig 16380 bp, 14 predicted proteins | sample DewCreD2012metaG_FD_75245 | JGI IMG/M metagenome (GOLD analysis project Ga0101944, IMG submission 75245) | Hot spring sediment bacterial and archeal communities from British Columbia, Canada, to study Microbial Dark Matter (Phase II) - Dewar... ...
AGTTTGACTCTTTTCGAGAAAATGCCCTTGTATCAAGCCTTCGCGCAGGGAAGCTTCAAAACCAAAATTACTAGTCCTGACAACCAGCTGAAATTGTTTGATTCTTAACCGGACAGTACTGATCCCACCCATCAGGCTGTCCAAACAATGGGGTCCACCGCCGGTTCGCTGTCCAAGAGTTCCGGGAAAGCCGACCAGTGTTTGCTGCGCGGCGAGCCGACCTCTATGGAAATCTTTCGCCTAGGCGAGGGAAAAGTTGCAGGCCGGTGTGCACCCGATGGAATCCGCAAACCAAGGCTTCAATCCGCCTGACTTGGATCAAGCCATAAACCAGGAGAGAACAGATGGAAATCCGCTTGCACCATGTGGCCATGGCTGTTGAAAACATGGACCGGATTCTTCCCTTCTACCGGGATCTGCTCGGTTTCGAGATCGAATGGGAAAAGCCGCAATATACTGGAGAGGGCATGGCGCAGGTCGTGGGCTTGAAGGGAGCCAAGGCGCGAGTGGTTATGTTAAAAGGCCACGGTGCACGAATGGAACTTTTCCAATATTTGCATCCTATGGGCCGGCGTATGGGTGCACGGCGACAGTGTGATTTTGGCCTGACCCATCTTGCTTTGGAAGTCAAAGGGATCCATGCTCTCTACGCTCGATTGCTTGAGGACGGCGTCCCCTTCAACTGCCCGCCCCAAAACCTTCGCTCCGGCGTTTGGGCTACCTACATGCAGGATCCCGAAGGGAACACCGTCGAGTTGGTTCAATATGATTGAGGGTCCATCATGATACTCAAAAATCAAGTCGCCATAGTAACCGGCGCCGGCGGAGGGATTGGCCAAGCGATTGCCGTCGCACTCGCTGCCGAAGGATCTCATGTCTGGGCCTGGGACGTCGATGGAAAACGAGCGGCGGCCGTCGCTGCCGAGATTCAATCCCGAGGGGGCCAGGCCTTCTCTGAGGCGGTCGATGTGTCGCAAGGGGAAGCGGTCCGCGCTGCGGTCGCGGGGATTTACAACAAACATGGCCGGATCGATATTTTAGTAAACAATGCAGGCATCTGTCAGGTAGCGGCCATCTCCGACATCACCGAAAGCGACTGGGACCGAATACTCGCCGTCAATCTCAAAGGAACCTTTCTTTGTTCGCAAGCCGTGATGGCGATCATGAAACGGCAACGAAGCGGTAAAATCATTAACTTGGGATCGGTGGCAGGCAAAGTCGGGGGCATCGCCGTCGGAGCACACTATTCCGCATCCAAGGCGGCTGTGATGTGTTTCACAAAATCTTTGGCCCGCGATCTTGCCCCTTTCAACGTCAACGTCAACGCCATCGCGCCGGGTGTCATAGCCACCGATATGACCCAGACGATCACCGGTGGGGACTGGGCTAAATACCTGGAAACCATTCCCTTGGGCCGCATCGGGATGGTGGAGGACGTGGCGCATGTTGCCATTTTTCTGGCGTCACCGCGCGCGGGATACCTCACAGGGGAAATCATCGATGTGAACGGCGGCCAATTGATGGATTGATAAGAAAAATGCCTGCCAAACAATTCTCCTCCACACCCTTGAAGGTCCCCCAGGCGATCGCCAAGGTACTCCGAGAGTGCGGGATCGACATGATCTTCGGCGTGCCAGGCGGCAACAGCATGCAGATTTATGACGGTCTATACGACTACCGCGATGAAATCCGTTCGATTCTCGTGCGGCATGAATCTTTGGCCGGGGTGATGGCCGAGGTTTACGGACGATTGACGGGAAAGCCGGGAGTCGCCATAGGCCAAGGCCTGTTCATGCTCTCCAACGCACTTCTGGGAGTCCTGGAAGCCAAGCTCGGCAGCTCCCCATTGTTGATTCTCACCGACCTCACGGATGGTGCCCCGTTTTCACAGCATGCTCCTTACCAATCCGGCACCGGCGAATACGGCAACTGGGATGCCAGAGCCTCTTTTTTCGGAGTAACAAAAGCTGTTTTCGAGTCGTATCTTCCCGTTCAGGCGATTCAGCATACGCAACTTGCGATCAAGCACGCCACTTCCGGCCGGAACGGTCCTATTGTCGTCCTCTATCACAGCCAGGCGTTGTCAGGGTCTTTGGATAACGACTCTGCACCGCGAACTTTCTCCACGCCGAATTATCTCATTTCAACTGCCCCATGCATCCCCCCCAAGACGTTGGAGGACGTGTTGAAGAGGATGGCCGAGGCCCGCAAGCCGGTGATTCTTGCAGGCAACGGCGTCCGTCTCAGCCGAGCTTGCGAGGAGCTTCGCCGTTTGGCCGAAACTCTGGCGGCACCCGTGGCCACCTCGGCCGCGGGCAAGGGGGTTTTTGCGGAAGACCACCCCCTGGCCCTGGGTGTCTTCGGTACTTTCGGCCTGCCGGCGGCTAACGCGTGGATCTCCGATTCCGATCTTATCTTGGCGATCGGGACCCAACTGGCTCCGAGCGATACGGCCTTTGAAAATCCTCTGCTGATCGATCCAGCTCGTCAGACAATAATTCAAATCGACATCGAACCCCGAAACATCGGGTGGACGTTTCCGTGTGATTTTGCACTCCACGGCGATGCCGCAGCTCTTATGGCTCAGCTTGAATCCTCCGCTGCCGCTTCCGGCCGGTTTCCCCCGGAGCGTCTCGCGGAGCGAAGGGAAGCCCTTCGCATTCTTCGCACCCGGCATGGCTATTTCGACGAGCCGGAATACACTGCGGACAAAACTCCTCTCCTCCCCCAGCGCATCATCAGCGAAATGATGAAGGCCTTGCCCGCCAACGCCATGATCACCTGTGATGCGGGTGAAAACCGCCTTTTTATGACGCGTTATTTTCAGACTCGCACGGCAGGGTCGTTTCTTTCGCCAACAGCTACCGGCGGGATGGGATATGCGATCCCTGCGGCATTGGCCTGTAAACTGGTGATGCCCGACCGCCCAGCGGTTGCGGTTTGTGGGGACGGCGGGTTTGCAATGTCCATGAATGGGATGCTGACGGCCCTGGAAGAAGGGATACCGATCGTGGTCGTAGTAATGAACAACCGCGCTTTGGGATGGGTGAAACATTTCCAGCAGGAGCGGGTGATTTCCTCGGAATTTCCAGATTTAGATATGGCCAAGATCGCCCAAGGAATGGGATGCGCCGGTTTCCGAGCAGAAACGGCCGAGGATCTTACGTCAGCGCTGGAGAAATCATTAAAAATCGATCTCCCGGCGGTGATCGATGTGGCGACTTCCCTCGATGTGAGTTACCGTGACATTCTCTCGCCGCTCGCAAAAAGAGACTGATTTCGAAAGATTCTTTGTTGCCTCGACAAGAAGCGAAGCGATCAGGGCACCAGCTCAAAGGAGAGTTCCCGGACTCGGCAGAACAGGCGGCGCAGGCTGAATTCCATGAACTCACCATAGAAGTGGTTTCATAACCTATTGGGTTGTGGTGCCTGTCCGGAAAACACGCAATATATCGTATAATCAATAGGTTATAGCGCTAGACGTTTTAAATGATTTCAGGTAGTACGCTGTTGGAGGTGATCCAATGGCGCGAACTACCCCGATTCTAAAAGAGGAGCAGTGGAAAAACCTTGAACCCCTGTTGCCCAAAACCGCACCCGGCAAAAAAGGCGGCCGGCCCTGGAAAGATAACCGGCGAGTCCTGGAGGGCATTCTCTGGGTGCTCAAGAGCGGCGCCCGTTGGCGCGATCTGCCCGACCCATACCCCAGCCCCTCAACGTGTTGGCGACGGCTGAAACTCTGGGAGGAGTTGGGCATCTGGCTGGATGTCTGGCGGGCGCTTCTGGCCGAGCTGGATGAACGCCAATATCTGGACTGGAAAGAGACCTTCGCTGACGGCAGTTTCGCCCCGGCGAAAAAAGGGGGCCCTGTGTCGGGAAGACCAAGCGCGGCAAGGGTACGAAGTGGATGGTGGTGGTCGACGGCCAAGGTGTTCCTCTTGGAAGCACACTTGCTTCGGCCTCGCCGGCGGAAGTCAAACTGATCGAAGAGACTCTTGAACAGGTGAAGGTGCCGCGCCGGTCTCGGGGTCGGCCCCGCAAGCGGATGCCGCGGCTGATCGCCGACAAGGCCTACGACAGTGATCGGCTGCGAAAGCGGTTGAAGGCCAGAAAGATTGAGTTGATCTGCCCTCATCGGCGGAATCGGAAGAAACCCAAACTGCAAGATGGCCGAAAACTGAGGCGCTATCGCAGGCGGTTGTCCGCTGGGATCGGCTGATTACGGTTTATCGGGCGTTTTTCCATCTTGCGTGCCTGATGATCACGCTGAGACAGTTATGAAACCACTTCTAAGAAGGTTTCCTCCTCGTGCGGGGCCGGGAGAGCAGCGATGGTCTCCAGCCCCGCCAGCCTTATCCGGGAGGTCTCAAGGAAACAAAGACAGCCAAGAAGCCGCCGAGGCAAAGAGAGATTCCTGCCATTGTCTGAAGGTGAACAAATGATTGGCTTCTTCAACGATCTTCAGCGTGAAGCGCTCTTCGAACATTTTAAGCATCTCTGTGTGACGTCGGAGATATTTTTCCCTGAACTCGAAATACAGGCGATCCGAGCCCCCGAAGATCAGAAAGACCCGTTTCCCATCCTCCAACAGGCGGTGCAACGCGGGGGCGAAGAGCGGATTGGTGTTGTCGCCGCAGCACTCGCGGTGCTTTGCTGTCCACGAGCCGCCGCGCCCCGGTCCTCTCCCCAAACCTTTCCCCCCGAAAAGGGATTTTAACAGGATGCGGTAACTGGAGCGTAAGGTGAAAAAACGAACCCAAGCGCGGAGTCGGGTGACGCGGCCGAGGTACATTTGGCGGAGCGAGGCCAGTTCTTCCTGCGGCATGTAAGCCGCCGCATCGATGTCCGAGCCGTTCAAAATCACCGGGATCCCGATGCCCAGCAGTCCGCTGACGCGACGTTCCGAGACGCCGGCGAGCAGGCCGGTGATCGCCCCACCGCACAGGCCGGCGAGGACGAAACGACGGATGTTGACCTCGCGTTCCATCCACGCCATGGCCGCAGCGGTGTCGCCGACGAATTTGCCCTGCTCCACCTCCCCGAAAAAATCCTCCAGGATCTCGTTCTCGTCACCCCCCCCTTCCGAATCCCCCAGGCCATGGGCGTCGAACCGCAAGACGGGGTACCCCAAACCCACAAAACGCCGGGCCATTTTCACATAGAGACGATGCGGGCCGACACGGTTCTTGATGCCGGGGTTCAAAAAAACGACGCCCGTTTCCCTCTTCCGCGCGGCGGGCAAATCAAGGATCCCGAAGAGTCTGAACCCGCTCCGGTTCTCGAAAACAACGGGCTTGGTCTCAGCGTTCATCGTGTTCGAGCCACCTCAACGTGAGGTCAAAAAGATTCGGTGCCCCGCGATAGGCCAACTTGATTTCTTTCCAGAAGGGTTCCTCCTGCACCTCATGTAGATGCGCACCCCGGAGACATCGTTGCAGTTTTTCGAGATCGGGTCGCCGGGCGCCTTTCTTTCTGTTGATCGCCACGATGAGGCTGGGGCGTGCCGAGAAGCCGAATGCCGACAGGGCCCCAAGACCCATCCCCGAAATCCCCCGGTACATCGCAGAGGTCATTTCGTAGCCGTCGATGTTGGCGGTTTCCCCGGTGTTCAAGCGCGAGACGATGCGGTCGGAGTTCTCGAGGATGTTGCCGTAAACGGCCGCCTGGGTGGCGAGGTTGATCCGCAGCAGAGACTTCGCGTAACCGGCCCCATCGACCAAGGGTTCCCAGAGAACAAGGGCTTTCACCGCTTCCGACCCCGACGCAGCGAAAACCGCAATCGAGGCCCCAAGCCGCAGCCCGAGCAGGTTCACCGGCCCCGGGTTCCCGATTCGCTCCTGGAACGTGGCCAGCGCACAGCGGGTGTCGGAAACCATCGTCTCGAGCGTGGCGTCCTCGAAATCCCCTTCGCTATCGCCGCTTCCTAAATAATCAAAGCGCATGACGGGATGCCCCCGCTGCGCCAGGAGCCGTGCGAAGCCGACCATGACGCGGTGGGACCAGAGTTTTTCCTCAGCGAACGCCGAGCAAAACACAAAACCCTCCCGGCGACTCTTTCCGCCCGGTTCGTGAAGAACACCGAACAGGCGGCGGCCGCGGTTGAGGAAAAAAAAAGGGGTCTCTTTCATTCAGCCGGAGAAGATCTTCAAATCGATCGCTTCCCGGCCGACGCGCAGGTCAAAGCCGTAAACGAACTGCGAAATGAGCGACTGCGTGGACACGATCCCCACCAGCGCCATGTTCTCCCGCTCGCTCAGGAGGCCGCCGTCCAGCTTCCGGCCTTTCTCGACGAGCTTAGCGACTTTCTCGGGATCAAAACAACCGAAGCGGCGGAGTGCGTCGGGGGAGAGAAGCTCATCCACGTAATCCGGCCGATTTTCCCCCAGGAAGCAGCGTGAGATCGGGGCACGATAAGGCTGTTTCGGGCGGGCGGCGATCTCCGGCGGGATGATCCCCTTTGCGGACCGGCGCAGCAGGTACTTGTCGGCAAGGCCGTTCAGGCGCAGGCGGGGAGGCAGGCGCGCGCAGAACTCGACCACGCGGTAGTCGAGAAACGGAAACCTCCCTTCCACCGAGTGGCCCATCGCCACGCGGTCGCCCTGCGAGGAGAGCAGGTAATTGGAGAGAAAGAGTGTGATCTCGAGAAACTGGGCCCGCGAGAGGGGGTGCCAGCGCATGAAATCCCGAGGCAGGCCGGCCGTGACCCGCTCCTCCAGGCTGGGGGCTGCCTCGGCCGCACGCCGGAACCCCTCGCTGAAGAAGGTCTTGATGCGGGCGGTGTTTTCCCAGCGGACCCGGTGCGAGTAGACTGGGGAATCGACCTGTTCGAGCCCCTTTCCGAAAAACGCCTTGAGAAACCATGAGGTCTGTCTGGGCTCCGCGCTGAAGATGTCGGGGTATAGCCGCTTGAGCAGTGCCGGCCGCAGCGTGGAGTCGGGCCGGCGGGCCCAGAAGCGGCGAATACGATCCTCCTTGAAGATGTCGTAGCCGGCAAGAAGCTCATCGGAGCCCTCGCCGGTTAGCACCACCTTGAAGCCGCTTTCCCGCACCAGCCCGGAGAGCAGAAAGAGCGGCACCGGCGCAGTCCGCGTGAGAGGAACCTCCGTATGCCAGACCACCTCCGGCAGATTCTCGCCGATGTCCCGATCGGTGCAGCGGATCATGGAATGGTCGGTCGCAAGCGCCTTGACGGCCGTCTCCTGGAAGGGCGCCTCGTCGAAGCGGCCGTCGGTGAAACTCACCGAAAAGGTCCTCAGCCGGTTGTCAAAACGCTGCTTGACCAGCGCCGTGACGTAGGTGCTGTCCAGGCCCCCGCTCAGGTAGGCCCCGACCGGCACGTCGGCCCGCAGCCTGATCCGTGTCGCATCGAGAAGAAGCGCCTCGAGCTCTTCGCGGTAGGAGCCCTCCTGCCGCTGCGCCTGGTCCCTGCCGTCTGCGAAAACAAGCTCCCAATAAGGCGCGATCTCAAGCGCCCCGTCCTCGAAGAGCGCGAAATGACCGGGTGGGAGCTGCCGAATCCCTTGGAAGGCCGTATCCGCGCCCACGGGCGACCAGCAGGTAAACACGTCGGCGACCGTGCGCGCCTCGATCGTGCGCGGAACGGCGGGATCGGCGAAAATCGACTTGATCTCCGAGCCGAACACAAACCCCGACCCCCTGTGGTGGTAGAACAGGGGGCGGATCCCCAGCCGGTCGCGCGCCAGGAACAGACGCTTTCTTTTTTTGTCCCAGAGGGCGAAGGCGAACTGGCCGTTCAGTTTTCCCAGAAACCCGGAGCCGTGGTCCTCGTAAAGGTGGACCAGGAGCTCCGTGTCCGTGCGCGTGTAAAAGCGGTGCCCCGCCGCCTCGAGTTCAACCCGCAGCTCCGGGTAATTGAAAATCTCCCCGTTGTAGACCACCCAGAGGGTCCGGTCCTCGTTGTGGATCGGCTGGTCGCCGCCCTCGAGGTCGAGGATGCTCAGGCGGGAGGAGCCAATCCCGACCCGCTCGTCCACGTAAACGCCGAAGGAATCGGGCCCGCGGTGGCGGATGAGCGCAAGCATCCTTCGCAGCAGGGGAACCTTGCTTTCCGCCGGCGAAGACTCTGCGAATCCCACGATCCCGCACATCACCGTTTTCCCCCGGGCGCGATCGGCCGACGGGGGCTTCCTTTCGTTCCGCCTTCAGGAGCGGGCGGTTTCGGCTTTCAGAGCCAGCTTGTCGATTTTCCCGGAGGGGTTTCGCGGCAGGGCTTCGCGGATCTCGAAGTATTTGGGGATGGCGAACTCCTCGAGCATCCGCTTGCAATGGCGGAAAAGATCCTTCTCGGCGAGGCTCACCCCCGCCTTCGGCACCACGAAGGCCTTGATGGCGCTCCCCAGGATCTCGTCGGGGACGGCGATCACGGCCGCCTCGACGACCCCCTCCATTTCGCAGAGGGCATTTTCCACCTCGCGGGGGCTTACCCGCTCCCCGCGGGTCTTGATGAGGTCGTCCTTGCGGGCGACGAAATAAAGATAGCCCTCCTCGTCGCGGCGGAAGAGGTCCCCGGTGTAAAGCAGGCGCTCCCCGGGGTATCGTCCGGGCCGGAAGCGCCGGGCGCTTTCCTCGGGGGCGTTCCAGTATCCCGGCATGACGTTCGATCCCCGCACGACGAGCTCCCCCACCACACCGGGCGGGACCTCGTTGCCCTCCTCGTCCACGATCAAGACTTCCTCGTTCGGAATGGGGATCCCGACCGAGCCGGGCCGGCGCTCGAGCTCCTCCGGCGGCAGATAGGAGACCCGCTTGCACTCGGTCAAGCCGTACATGGAGTAGATCGCGACCCGGGGGAAGAGGTCGCGCAGCTTGCGGATGTAGGCGACCGGCAGGGCGGCGGCGGTGTTGCTGAAGTAGCGAAGCGAGGAGAGATCGAACCGGGAGAGATCATCGAGCTGCAGCAGAAGCGCCGCCATGGTGGGCACGAGCGGAAACCCCGTCACGCGCTCGGCGGCCGCCTTTTCGAGCACCTTGACCGGAAACAGAAACGAGGTTTCCAGCACGACGGTCCCGCCGAAGAAGAAGGCCATCAGCACCTGGTAGAGGCCGTAGTCGAAAGAAAGCGGCAGCGCAACGAGCAGAATGTCGCGCTCGTCATTTTCGAGGTAGGTCGTGATGCTGCGTACCGCGGCGAGCACGTTGGCATGGGTCGACATCACCCCTTTGGGCTCTCCGGTCGAACCCGAGGTGTAGATGATCGTCGCCAGATCGAGATCGATGCCCGCACTCCGGGGCGGCCCGGCGGGCGCGGCCGGCACCGGCCCTCCGGCCTCAGCGGCGACCAACGATTCCCAGCCGTGCGCCCGCCGCCCGTCCGCGCGGGCCTCCGGCCGCGGCTTGGGCGGCGCCGGGACCCACACGATGTGCTGCAGTCCCTCCAGGCCCTCAAGCGCCTCTTGCACCACGGCCTGTTTGGAGGGCTGGGTGATCAAGGCCACCGCGCCCGCGTCGCCCAGGATGTACTTGAGCTTCTTCGGCTTAAGCGTCGGGCTGAGCATCACGAAGACGGCCTGCGCCTTGAGAATGCCGAACAGGGCGATGACCGCCTCGGGGGAGTTGTCCAGAAAAATCGCCACGCGGTCCTGCCGCCTCACCCCCAACTCGGAGAGACGCCGGGCGAGCTGTGCGGCGGAGGCCTCGATCTCGGCGTAGGTGAAGCGCCGCTCGCCGCAGACGAGGGCGGTTTTCCCCGGGAAACGCCGGGCGGACTCCTCCAGAAAATGGTGCACGAGCCAGAGCGGAGCCATGGCCCCTGTCGATCCGCCTCTCATCCGGCCGAGCCGCCGTTCCGCTTGCGTGTGAGATACCGTGTTACGGCGTCGATCGAACCCAGGTTTTCCGGAACGAGTTCCTCGTCTTCGACGCGGATCTGGTAGGTTTCCTCGAGAAAGGTGACCAGCTCGAGGATCCCCGTCGAGTCGATGACCCCGCTTTCGAGAAACGAAGCGTTCTCGTCGAAGCCCTCGCTGTCGCCGAAAAGAAAGTTGTCCACGATGAACCGCTTGACCTCTTCGCGAATGGACGCGTCCCCCACCCCCGTTGAACCCATGTTCCCTGAAGCCCTCCTTGGATCATTCCCCTCACGCCGGGCGGATCTCCGGGACCTCATCGACCAGCAGCGGCGCCATGTGCAGGTAGCGGGTCGCCTCCCGCTTGGCCTCGATGTCCCGAAAGACGCGCTCGACCTGTTCCGCGGTGAGCCCCGCCTCGCGCGCGGCGCGATCTGCGGGGATCCCGTGGTTCCTGGCGTAGAGGCAGATATCGAACTGTTCGTAAGGAACGGCGAAGTAGAACTCGTCCTGCCCCTGGGCAAGCGAGTAGGTGTCCGTGGTCGGCGGGCGCCGGCGGATCTCCTCGGGCACCCCGAGATGCCGGGCTATCGCGTAGACCTGCGTCTTGTAGAGGTGGGCGATCGGCTTCACGTCGGCCGCCCCGTCGCCGTTCTTCACGAAAAACCCCTGGTCGTACTCGAGCCGGTTCGGGGTGCCCGCCACCGCGTAGTGCAGCCGGTCGGCATGGTAGTATTCCATCATCTTGCGCGTGCGCTGCTTGAAATTGGTGGCGGCCACGACTTCCAGGTAAGCCGCGAGCGGAAGCCGCTCGCGCACCGTCTGCCCGGCCGGCGACCGGGCGACCAGGTGAAACACGTTGAAGCGGCTCGACTCCGCGGTTCCCGAGAGGACGATCTTCGACTTCCACCCTTCCCCATAGGCGGGGAGCACGCGGCGGACGGCCTCGTCATAGCGCCGGTAGCAGCCCGTCGCCTCGAGGATCCCCGTGATGTCCTCAAGAATCGTCTGCACCCCGCAGGCCTCGGCCGCAAGCCGCCCGAGGGCCAGGGTCTCCTCCGCGGAGTGCCTCTCAGGCATGAGGAGGGCGACGACGCGATCCTTGCCGATCGCCCGTGCGCACAGGGCAAGGGTCACGGCGCTGTCGACGCCCCCCGAGACGGCGACGACCAGGCCGCGCCGCTTGAGCATTTTGGCGAGGAGATCCCGCACCCGGCGGCAGATGCGCTTGCTTTCCGCCTCGGCGTCGATATCCAACCAGCCCATGACCGCCCCCCGCCTTTCCTTCCCTTCGCTTCCTACCACCGCCAGGGCTGCTCGGGCTGCAGCGTGACCGTCGCGTAGACCCGGTGCTGCTCGTAGTCGTCGGTCGTGTTCTCCGAGTCGAGCTTGTTGAACTGGTAGGCGAGCCGGAGCGTCATCCAGCGCGTCACCCGGTACCCCAGGCCCGCCTCCGCCGTGTAGCGGTGATCGACGACGTCGTCGTCGGAATTGATGTAGTCCGAGTAGCGGTAGCGAAGGCTTGCGTCCCCGAAGAACTCGCGCGTGAAGTCGTGACGGCCGATGAGCTCGATCTGGCCGTAGCGCTCGAAGCCGCGCGCGTCGCTCGAAAAATCGGTGCTGTCGATCCCGCTCGAGGCCCGGGTGCGCAGGGTCGAGCGGCCGTAGGACCAAAGCCGGTTCACATCGGCCGCCAGGTAGGGCCCCTGCTCGTCTTCCCCGTTCTGGATCTGCTGGTAGAACCAGCCGAGCCCGAAGGAGGCCGTGGTCTGGGGGTCGAACTGGTAGAAGAGCCCGGCCGAGGGCGCATAGACCATGTAGTCCGGGTCCACTTCCGGCCGGATGCGGCTATCGTCGTAGTCGCGATAGATCTGGTAATATTGGCCGTAGAGGCCGAAGCGCTGGCTCACCCGCTGGTTGAGACGCAGGCGCCCCGAGTAGTTGTTGAAGTCGCTGGTCAGGTCCTCGTCGTAGAGCCCCCGCGTGTAGGCCGCCTCGGCCTCGATTCCCGTCCAGGCGCTGAACCAGTAGCTGAAACCGGCGGAGGGGGTGAACTCCTGGCTGTCCTCCCGCGTCTCGTCATCGTATTTGTACAGGCCATGGCGCATCTGGAGGAAGGCCGAATTTTCGCGACCGAAGGTATGGCTCAGGCGGCCCAGGGCGACGTTGCGGTAGAAAGTGCTCCTGCGGCGCAGCCGGTCGTCCCCGCGGGCGATGATGTTACCCCGCTCGTCTTCGACATCGCGCGCATCCAGGGGGTCTTTCGAATAGAGAAAGCTGTCGGCGAGGTCGATCCGGGTTTCACGCGAGAAGTTGTGCCAGATGAAGCCGGATGCGTTGTGGCGCCAGCTGTCGAACTCGTCGTTGTCGGCATAAAAGGAGTAGGAGGGGTCGTAGGAGAGCCGGATCCCGCTCAAGGGCCCGAGCACTTCGAGCGTCGCCCCGGGGCTGACGGTGGTGATGAAATCGTCCTTCTTTCCTTTGCGGTCGAGGTCGACGTTGTCGTTGTATTCCTCGGTCACCGAAACCCGCGGTGTGAAGCTCACCTGGGCGGCCAAGGCGGAAACGGCGAACAAGAACACCCCAACGAGCGTTGCAGCACCCACCCCGCAATGTCGTTTCATACCCCCGGTCCTCCTTTCGGGTCTTCCGACGATCCCGCCGCCTTCTGCGGCGGGTTTCCCTCCCGGCCGCTTCCCGCCGCCTGCGCTCAGGGCACGACGATCGTGTCGTTTGCCTGAAGGGGCAAATTGTTCTCCGTGCTTCTCCCGCGGACGATGTCCTTGTAGTTGATCTTGTAGGTTTTCTCGCGGCCCGGCTCGCCGCGCAGGAGAATGATCTCGTCCTTCGCCGCCCACTGGGTGAAGCCGCCCGCAAGGGCGAAGGCCTGGAGCACGGTCAGGTTCTTGATGAGCGGATACTCGCCCGTGCGGGCGACCTCGCCCAGGATGTAGATCCGCTGGCTTCCCGGGTTGGTGACCGTCACCGTGACCACCGGGCTGGTGACGTAATTCTTGAGGCCCTTCTGGATCGTGTCGGTCAGCTCGACGGGGGTCAGGCCCGCCGCGGCGACGTCCCCCAGCAGCGGAAAGGAGATCTTCCCGTCCATGCGCACGAGGATGTCACGGCGCGAAAGCTCGGGCTCCTTCCAGGTCGTGATCTCGAGCACGTCGCCCGCGCCGATGCGGTATTCCAAAGCCTGGGCCCTTGCGGACCAGGACTGCGTCCCTTTGTCCTGGGCGACCCCGCTCGCAGCGACGCCGAAAATCCAGCACCCCGCGACCAGGGCAAACAGAATGCTCTTTTTCCATGCCGCACGTTCCATGACGACCCTCTCCTTGCAGCCGGTTGATTTCAGGACAGCGATTTTTGCGTAAGCGGGGGGAAAATGCAATCCCGGCGCAGGCCCGAAACGACCCGCGGATGGAGCGCCCTTGAGCGGGGACTTGCTCAGTAGGCCCCCTTTTTCCTGAAGATCACGAAAACCGTCTCGATCAGGATGTTGATCTCGAGCAGAAGGCTCCCGTTGTAAATGTAATAGAGATCGAGAAGGATCATGTCCTCGAAGCTCACCTCACTCCTCCCGGTCACCTGCCAGAGCCCGGTGATCCCGGGCAGAACGAGCGTCCGTTTCTTGTGCCAGTCCTTGTAAAGCTCGTACTCGTAGGGGAGGCACGGCCGCGGGCCGACAAGGCTCATCTCGCCCTTGATGACGTTGATGAGCTGCGGCAGCTCATCGAGACTGCTTCGCCGCAACAGCCTTCCCACGCGGGTGACCCGCGGGTCGTCAACGATTTTCAGCACCCCGCCGTTTGCCTCGCGGCCGATTTCCCCCCGGATCAGCCGGGTGACGAATTGCTTGTGCAGGTCGGAGCCGGCGTTGGCGAGCATGGTGCGAAACTTGTAGAGGGTAAAGAAACGCCCGTCTTTCCCCACCGCCCGCGCCCGGTAAAAGACCGGCCCCGCGGAGGTGAGCTTGATCGCCGCCGCAATCAGAAGAAAAAGCGGCAGCACCGCAAGAAAGGCGACCAGCGCAAGCGCCCTTTCCACCACTGGCTTCAAGAAGCGGAAGAATACCCTTTGCTTGCCGCACTCCAGCCGCACCATGGGAATGCCGCAAAGCTCGTCGCCGACGAGCTTCATTTGGATCACGGGCATGAGTTTGGGGAAAAACCAGGCGCTGATTCCCCGTTCCGTGAAAAAGTCCAGAAGCCGGATGAGCTCGGCCTTGTCGATCGCCTCATCGGAGATCACGGCCTCCTGGACGCCCCAACGCTCGACCACGCTCTCAATCTCTTTCAGCCCGCCCAGGTAGGGCTTCACCACCGCGGCGGCATCGAGTGTTTTTCTCGCCCCGACACTGACGGCCCCGACCACCCAGAGCGGAGCGTTTCCGGAGACGATTCGTGAGGTGATTTGCCGGGCGTCCTCGTCCAGACCGACGACGATCGTCTGCAACCGGAAGTAACGCCTGAGGATCCCGAACATGACCTTCTGCACCAGCAGCAACCTGCCGGCGATCAGCAGGGGAACGGCGATCGCAAGGCCCGCGGCCCAGGGGGCGGCAAGCGCGATGAGCATCGGCTCCGGGCCGTTTCCGATCAAACCGCTTGCCCCCACGAAAATGCAGGCAAGCCCAAGTATTTTGAGCCAGATGAGCCCATCAAAGCCTGCCTTGCGGTGAATCAGATAAAGGATCAGCGCCGCAGCGCCCACGACGGGCGCGATCCACTCCGCGGCGATGTAGCGCGGCCAAAGATGCATGAAGAGGGCCACACCGGCCGTCATGGCCGCGGCGAACAACGCCGCCCCCATCGCCCGCACATGAAAGCCCGCCGCCGCCACGAGGTGGCGGCTGTATAGCCGTCGCCCGGCGAAAAAGAAAAGCGGACTTAGGGCGAGAAAAAATAAAAGGAGGTGCTCGGGCACGCCCTCCCGCACGGGCCAGCCATAGCCGACGGCATGACAGCCCGCCAGAAAGGCAACCAAAGAGAAGAAAACGTCATGCACCGCCAGGATCAGCGTGCACGCCCAACGCGGCATGCGGGTTGCCGGGGCACCGAGGTCTCCCCCCGCCGCCGGCCGGGCCGTTTCTTCCCCCGCATACCCGGGGAGGTTTTGCAGGAGCATGCCGGGTAACCTTTCGCCTCTCGCCTTAGGATCCTCTATCAAGCAGACCTTGTTGCTGTTTAACACAAATTCATCCAAGCAACTTTTGCGCCATAAATTTCTCTCGTGGGCACACTTGATCGAATATAAAACAATTATATTATGATTTTAGATGGTTGTGTTGCTTCAGGACCAAGGCGCCTCTTTCATCTCTCCACCCCACACGTCCTCGCTCTTTCTTCGGCCCCACAACCTTGGGGTTTTGGTTTCCCAATCGCTTCGGTCTCCGTTTTGCGAAGAACCCAGGCGACAGGTGCGAACAGAAGAAGCGCCACCAGGAAAAACGGCATGCCCCCCATCGAGTGCAGCCAGTGGCTGCTGACGAAGCGGAGGTCCACGTAGTTGGCAAGCAGGGTGATGAGAACGATCCGGAAGGCGTTTTTTACGACCGCGATCGGGAAAACCGCGGCGGCCAGAAGAATCTTTCCTCGCAAACCTGACAGGAAAAGCCTTCCCGCAAGCACACTCAGGATGAAAAGCGCCATGGTGGAGCGAATGCCGCTGCACTCCTCGGCCACATAGACGGTCAGGTTGGCAAACTCGAAGTTCAGCCCGCTGCGGTGGTAGGTCACCCCGAGGAGGGTGAAGATCCCATGGGATAGCTCGGCCGAGGCATGCTGCAGCGCCTGAATCAGAAAGTCGGCCGCAAAAACCGGAAGGGGGACCATGAACAGAAGAAACCCTAAGGGAAACAAGGCCTCCCTGATGGCTCTTTTCCCGTAGGCGAAAAGGAAGCAGCCGTAGACCCAAAAGAGAAGCCCCGCCTGGGCGAGACTTAAAAAATCGTTCGGGAGCTCGCCGCCGCGAAAGGACACCGTCCCGAGCGCCTGCTGGAACACATGCCCGGCAAGATAAAGCCCAAGGCCGCCCAGCGCGGACGAAAACCCCAAGGCCCTCTCGGGGGTTATGGCCGCGAAGATCTCCCCTCTTTTCACCCAGAGAAAATAAAGACTGACCAACGGGATCAGGGGGATATGCGAGTAGAGCTCGCTTTGCCGCACCAGAACGGAGAGGGCCTCAAGTGACTTATGGAACAAAAAAAAACCCGCTCCGAGCCCTGCGCAGAAGATAAGATGGGCGCTTTTCACTTTCGCTTTTCCTTCCCGACGGGAGTCAAGGTCTTGACGCCGGGTCTTCGCCAGCAAAGCGCGTTCTGATTATCCATCCTATTGAAATCATTGTCAGAATATTTTCATGCGGCAATTGCACGTTTTTTGCTTTTCCAGTCCAAGGACAGCTCGCGTGCTTGACCTTTGCCTGCCCGGCAGGGTCTTTAACCCCCCCCACTACTGTCCGGTTAAGATTCCTCGAATACCGAACAAGGTGTTGTTAATAATGAAAATATTAACATTTTCCGCTGTTATCGACTTGAATTTGGTTTAAGTCCGTTGGTACTCCTTCTGCA